>Ga0105104_10002395_pt1 | contig 13724 bp, 12 predicted proteins | sample PPLLaktember2015_3_FD_87034 | JGI IMG/M metagenome (GOLD analysis project Ga0105104, IMG submission 87034) | Freshwater sediment microbial communities from Prairie Pothole Lake near Jamestown, North Dakota, USA - PPLs Lake P7 Core (6) Depth... | ecosystem: Environmental > Aquatic > Freshwater >...
AATTTTCCGGCAGATAGCAGTCGCCGCAGCCCTCGCAGTCGAATACCAGATATTTCAACCCGACCTCACCGGCGGTGAACGCCTTATAAACAGGCCCTTTGCCTTTTTCGGTCCCGAAAGCCGCCATTACTTCCTTGAAGGCCTTAAAACCCCGGTAATTTGGGTCCAAAGCCGCCCGGTGGAAGAAGTTGAAAAACTTGTATTTGAACGTTTTACGCGTTTTGGATAATGCTGCTTGTTTGCCGGCCTCGTTATACAAATAAAACGCGTGTTTCGCCGGCCTGCCCTCCGTAGCTTTTTTAGCGAAGGGGGGCCAGCACAGGTTATCCTTATACACTTCCCAGTCGGCCCCGATTTCGTCGGCCGTTTTCAGGATACTGACAAAGGTCTCGAAATTGTGCACCCCCCCGATATCGACCCCCGCCGCGCCAATCGCCTTATACATCGCCACCTGCTGGGCTGCCCTTTCGATATGCTGCGACAAGCTTTCAGAATAGAGTTTGGCCAAAAGCTGGTCGCTTACGAAGCATCCCGTCAATTTGACGTCGTGCATCAGCCGGGCCGCCGCCGTCGTTGTGCTTAATAAATACACGTTACCGAGAACAGGTATATTCAACCCGTTGCCTTCGAGATATTTGAAAAGCTCAACCGACTTTTTCCAGTCCCAGCCGACCTGCGTAATCAGAAATTTCGCCCCGCTGGCAATCTTCTTCTCCATCTTGAAATACTGCTGCATCAGCGAAGGTTCGGTATATTTGAAAGGCGAAACAACCGCACCCGTGAAGAATTGATGCACCTTGTCCAAATCCTGCGGCCTGGCCTTAATATACGACTCATTGTTAATATCCCTTATTAACTCAAGCAGCCCGATGGAATCGACCTCGAATACCCCCTTGGCCGTAATGGGTTTATCGCCCGTCAATGCCAGCACGCTTTCAACGCCCAAACTTCTCAGCCCGACCAGCGAGCTTACCAGCGAATTTGTGTTCTGGTCCTTGCAGGATAAATGAGGAATACAATCCAAATCGCCTAACAATTCATTGCCTAATATCTGCTGCAGGGCATTTGCCGGCTCGATATTCGCCACCCCGCCCGGGTTTTGAGGCAGCATTATACCGGCCAAATCAAAGCCCGCGGGTATCGCTCCCGCCCCCGCCTTTTTATAAGATGACAAAAACTTATTAATCGGGCCAAAGTCAAAATTAGGCCCTCCCGCAAGCTCCGCCACGACGACAAAATCCTTTTTCGCCCCAAGCCGGTCTCTTAATCTTTTATGCTCCATCGTTAAATTGCTCCTATCGAATCTTAAAGCTCATAGCGTATAACGCATAAGCCCCAAATTTCAAAGACAAAAATCAAAAATCATCAAACATCGTTAAAATCCCTTAAATTTCTACGTTTGGCCGGCGTTTCTGACCGCTTATAATTGAAAGAAATGGCCTTCCCAACGCCTTGTGGATAACTTGTTGATAATTTTGGGGGTAACCCTGTATAAACCCTGTTGCTTTTTTGCCCATTTTCCGCCAAACAGCCGACCCATTGAAATAGCAGGTCATAGGCCTAATGATAACTACTTATGTAATAAGCACTTACGATATAGTAAAAGTGGACTAAAATCTGCCTATTGAGTCCAGATTTTCAAAATGGGTAAAATGGCTTTCAATTACAATCTTGTTCTGTTTTAACATTGGCTCGAAACCAAGGTGGATAACTCGCCCTTTGCTAACCATTTCAGCCCTCGCCGGCTTTTGGCAAATCAAAGCCACACAGGGATTTACGTATTTTTCAATGCTCCAAATACTTAGCGATTTTTTCCTTCATTTTCCGGCATACAGCCGCCGGATTTTGCGCATTGGCGACCGCCGAACTGACCGCGACTGTCCGCGCCCCTGCTTCAAGAACCGAATCGATATTGTCTAAGGTTATACCCCCGATTGCGACGTGACATACGCCGGTGTCTGATAAAACAGGCAGCGCCTCTTTGACGTAATCCAGCCCAACAGGTTTGGTCTCCGGCTTTGTCGGCGTCGCGAAAACAGGCCCAAGCGAAACATACGTCGTCAATTCCGCGATTGCCGCGTTAAGCTGCTGTGCCGAATGCGTGCTTTTACCCAAAATCAAAGGAGTCATCTGAAGTTTGCGTGCCTGCTCTAAAGGCAAATCGTTTTGACCCAAATGAACCCCATCCGCTCCGCTCGCAATGGCGATATCGGCCCGGTTATTTATAATACATAAAACTTTCGCTTCCTTACATATTTTTACAAACTCACTTGCCATAGCGAAAAGCTTATCGTCATCGATACCTTTGGCCCTCAGTTGCAGGCAATCCGCCCCGCCCGCAATACATTTCTCCGTTAGGGAAAATACATCCGCAGGTAAATTCGAGTTAATTAAAACATATAGCCGAACCTCGCTAAACTTGTGCTGCGTATTGGCAAACACTGCAATATCTTTTTCGAGGATATAGGCACCGTAGCGCAACCGCTCAACCTTTTCCGCCAACGCCTTGTCCGATGTGTGAATGGTTTCCGCCAGCACCCGCAGCGCCTCAGGCAGCCGTTTGCACGCCGCGGTAAGCGTGTCTTTGAGATTTGCCCTGCCCAGACCGCCGTCGATTACTAATCCGATACCCACATCGCCTGCCGTATCCCTGGCGCAAAGCTGCCTCTCTGGCTCAAAGCTCGAAATCAATCCCGAAAGCTCGTGCCGCATCTGCTTGGCCCTGCCGCTCAACGCCGGACAATTCAGCGTAAACCGGCAGTAATCCTCAATCACCCGCAGCGCCTCGCGCCCCCGGTTGAAATTCGCGTCTATTATCCTGTATCCGGCCCGTTCCATATCGGGCTTTATTATAAACCCTTCTAATCTCACGATGATAGAACAAAACCTGTCCTTACCTTTTGGTTTTTAATTTAAGGCCACCTCTAAAAATGTCATTGCGAGCAGCGCAGCGATGAGGCAATCTCTGTTTTTCGCTTAAAAATGAGATTGCTTCGCTTTGCTCGCAATGACAAAGTGTGTTTTTAGAGATTGCCTTAAATAATTCCTGGTGTCTTATTGTCTTTGTGGGTATTTTCCGGAAAATTTAACCGGGCAAACTCCCCGTGGTACTTTATCGCTGCCTCATCGTATGCCTTAGCCGCATCAATTTCATTGACGAAGATGCCTAAATATTTATTGTTTTTTTGGTAGTTAATATTGGCGGCCCATTTGTTTTGTCTTTTTAAAAAACAAACTCCAATAAACCGTGACGAGGTCTTTGATTTGGTCTTACGCCTGTTGTAACAATTCTGAGAACGAGTTGCGGGTCGAAGATTGGCTCTTCGATTATCAAGACCGTCGGTGTTTCCATGGTCAATCAAAAGCCCCGAGGGCGGTTTCATTATTTCCCTGTGCATTGACACAGTTTTTATACCGACTATGGGATCTAAAAAAACCCGCCTGGCGTATCTTTGAAGGCCTTGATCAAAGAGACACCAGTTGAATTTATTGAGCCAATAAAAGTCCTTCGGGTCAACTATCGCGAATGAGTCCTGGCCTAAGTAAATCCGCCGGTAAGGGTAACCATGGTTCCATTGCCGGTAAATTAGCAAAGGCCATACCAAAATCAGGTCTAACCAAACCGGCAGCCGAATTGTGATACTCGCGTTCATTTTTCACCCCACCTTTCTTCCTTTATTTCTGCTTTCTCAATTCTCTATTCTTCGTTTTTGACCCTTCGTTTTCGATACGTCCATCGCCTGGCCTTCGTAGCCCTTAGCGAAGAAGGGTCCCTCTATATATAGGGAAAAACTTGCGCGCTTTTGTCGAAAAACAAGGGATTCCCTGATGGTTCCAGGATGTCCAAAAATTCATAAGTCCTTATCCGACAAGGACTAAAAAAAATTATAAAAATCGCCGGATTTCGCTTTTTACGCTTGCGCGTTTTCGTCGAATCCCAGTATCAAAGTAGGAATTATATTTTGATTATCTTGATATGGTTTTAGATACGCCCACACTTCTCTTCGATAAGTAGCCGTGGGGCTACACAGGGTTTAGCGGATTAATACATACTTACACTGTTTTCGATTCTATAAAGTTCAATAAAGCGATAATTGACAAAATAGGACGGTTGGGGTAATGTTGTGAGAGAAACTGTTTCAAGATTGATATTTGGTTATAAATTAATTTTATTGAGTTAAGCAGAATGTGTCTTACGGAGAGTGGCTTTATGAACATTTGGACCGATTTGAGCATAAAGTACGCTAACCAAAGAAATTACTTGGATGATTTGTTTACCGTATATCCTACCATTCCTGAGGGTATTAGAGATATTGATAAGAGTTCATGGAAAAAAATAGAATCATCTTTCGAAAGAAAAGACAACGTAAAACTTATTAAAAATTTGATCGAATTGGATTTGTTCCCAATAAAAGATTCATACGTCGCATATCTTAAGAGAGATTCTTCCGCAATAGATAGAAATCCGGCAACCATCAATCGGTTATGTGGAAGATTATATCAAATGGGTTTAGAGAAAATATATGAACTGTCTTCACAACCAAAAGAAACAAATAGACAAATTGGGCCCCTATTTAAGAGGTGGTTAGAAAAAGGAGTTTTAGGGGTTCATATTCTGAGCCGCAAGAAATTCTTTTCTGCAAAAGATAATGCTATTCTCGGTGGAAGTGATGCAGAATTGATGAGCTGTGCCAAAGAGTATTTAGATTATAAAAGAGACAAAGGGCTTGATTTAGTTGCAAAATTTAATGGTAAGTACATTATCGGAGAAGCTAAGTTTCTTACGGATTTTGGAGGACATCAAGATGCTCAATTTGCTGATGCTATAAGCACATTACAAAGCAAAACCAATAAAGCCATAAAAATTGCTGTCCTTGATGGAGTATTATATATACCCGGAAACAATAAGATGCATCGCTTTCTTAAAGAACAACCAGAGTACAATATTATGAGCGCCTTGGTGCTGCGCGAATTTTTATATCAGGTATAGAATGAGTGGGCCATATTTATGGAATTGAATTATAAAAACAAACGATCTGTAAATGATATTTTAGAAACTACTATACCGGCACATTTAGAAGTAGTACGCTCCATAGGTTTACAACCTATAAATAAATTAATAAAGGGCGACAATTTAGAAGTTATGAAAGCTTTATTGGTAAATTATGGCTTACATGAAAAAATAGACCTCGTATATATAGACCCTCCCTTCTCAACAAATAACATCTTTAGGCACAATGGGGATAGAACTGCTACTATTAGTTCAAGCGAAGAAGATGATATCGCTTATACTGATATGCTTCAAGGAGAAGAATTTCTTGAATTCATCAGAGAACGATTGATATTCATTAGGGAACTCCTGGCAAGTCATGGGTCTATTTATCTGCATATTGATTATAAAATAGGGCACTATATTAAGATAATAATGGACGAGATATTCGGGAGGAGTAATTTTCGCAATGATATCGCACGGATTAAGTGCAATCCAAAGAACTTTGCTAGAAAAGGATATGGAAACATCAAAGATCTCATTCTTTTCTATAGCAAAACCGATGACTATGTGTGGAATGAACCCTATTCAGAAATGACGGATGAAGACGTTGATAAGTTATTTTCAAAAATAGATCAGAAAGGCCGACGATATACAACAACACCTTTACATGCTCCCGGCGAAACAAGTGAAGGTAATACAGGCAAATCTTGGAAAGGAATGTCACCTCCAAAAGGCAGACATTGGCGCTATGATCCGTCTGTGCTGGATGAATTAGATAATCAAGGTCTAATAGAATGGTCAAAGACCGGAAACCCTCGGAAAATCATATATGCCGAAGATGCTATTGCCAAGGGCAAACGTTTACAAGATATATGGGAATTCAAAGATGCTCAATATCCAAGCTATCCCACTGAAAAGAATATTGATCTTTTAAAAAATATAATAAAAACATCTTCTAACCCTGGACAGATTGTTTTTGATTGTTTCTGTGGTTCAGGAACGGCCCTGATTGCTGCCAACGAGTTAAAAAGGAATTGGATAGGGATTGATAATTCACAAATAGCAATTCAAACTACGACAAAAAAGCTAACCTCAGACGCAACACTCATTAACCTTGGAGCAGATTATGAATATTTGCGGCAAGAGCCCCATACGATAGAAACTAATTGCCCAACAGGAAGCAACAAATCCTGAGAGTTAGATTCTTCCAATTGATTTTAAGTATTTTTTCGATTTATAGATACCTAAACGATAAGCTTTGCGTTTTACAGCATAGAAAGGTCGTCCAAGCATTTTTGCGATCTTATCACAAGGCTTATTAGGAAAGTGACGTTTCAATAAAGATAACTCAGAGGTTGACCACAATCCACGTTTTGGCCCTTTGCTTTTTTGCGCTATTCCCCTCTTTGCCATGCTTTTCCCCTTTCACAAAATATTTCAGGCGAATCTCGTTTATCCGGACGGCTAAGCCATCAAAATAAATTTACTATTACAATCTGATGGCGTCAAGTATTTTTATTAATATATAAGTGAAATATAAGGTGTAGCGTGACGTTATCAAATAGATCGATATGAAAAAGCAGGATATTACGAAATATTAGAAATAATCGACCATGAAATGTATATCACAAAAGGAATGAAACAGGATTAATATGATATTGAAACCTCTGTTCCATCTTTTGCTCTGTGGCGGATTATTTTGTCAAGAACTGGGTGATTCGGTATTTGTCTGAACCGGTTGTGCCTGGGTTACCGGCCGGCGATAAAGATATTATTTCTCACCTAATTTCTTGCCGAGAGAAAAAAGGGACATTCTACTTTTTCCGACTTCCGTCCTCCGCCTTCCGCTTTGTGTCTTTGTGATAAAAATTGTACAATGAAGCAAAATGAATACTTTTGAAAAATCTAATAACGATAATCAGCAGCCGGCCAGGCGCAGGCGGCCCCGATACAGCGGGACCCACCCGAAGGACTTCCAGCAAAAATACAAAGAGCTTAATATTGAGGCCTACCCGGAAATGAAGACACATCTGCTGTCCAAAGGCAAAACCCCCGCAGGCAGCCATATCCCCGTCCTGCTCGAAGAAGTGATGGAGGCCCTGGCCCCAAAACCCGGCGAGATTGTTATTGACTGCACCGTCGGCTACGGGGGCCACGCCGCCCAATTCATCAACCGAATCGGCCCCGCCGGAAAACTCATCGCCCTCGATGTCGATTCCCCAGAACTCGAACGCACCCGCAACCGCCTTATTAAACTGAACACGCCGGTAAGCTTTCATCGCAGTAACTTCGCCGGCGTCGCCAAGGTCTTAAAAAAAGAAAATCTCCCCGCCTGCGATATCATTTTCGCCGACTTAGGCGTATCGAGTATGCAAATAGATAATCCCGCCCGCGGGATGAGCTACAAGCACAAAGGCCCCCTCGATATGCGTATGGATGACCGCCTCAAACAAACCGGCGCAGATTTACTCAACACCCTTTCCGAAGAAAAATTATCCAATGCCTTTCGCGACCTCGCAGACGAACCCGACCATCAGAAAATCGCTCAAATGCTCGTCGCCCGCCGGGCCGCTGAACCGTTTGCGACAACCTCGCAGCTTGTTGATGTGATTTTCGAAGCCAAAGGAATCGTGAAAAAATTCTGGCAAATACATCGTCGCGGCTCGAAATTCCCCTCCCTGCATCCCGCCGCCCTCGTTTTCCAGGCCCTGCGCATCCTCGTCAACGACGAACTCGGCTGCCTGAGAGAGCTTTTAAGAATCGCCCCCTACTGCCTGCGACCCGCCGGCCGAATCGGAATCATCAGCTTTCACAGCGGCGAAGACCGCATCGTAAAACACGCCTTCCGAGAGGGTTTCGAATCCGGCCTATACCGGCAAATTAGCGAAGACCCCGTTACCCCGACTTTCGAAGAAATCGCCTCCAATCCCCGCGCCTCCTCCGCCAAATTCCGCTGCGCCACCCTCAAATTCCCCAATTCCTGACCCCCGGCGGATTTCGTCAAGGAAGCTGGAGCCACTCCTTTGCCTTGTCTTCATCGGAAAATATCTTTAGCTCAAGCGAATGTAAAAATAAGACGTTACTCAGAAATTTGAGCATGCTGCTCTTGGGACCTGAATGATACAGCACCGCTATCCTGTCTTCGGGGCAGGCGCCTATCTTTTTAATCATTTCCGGGATTTTATCGATATCCAGCACCGATAGCGTTATGTCTTTATCCCGATGGTCCACAAGATAACGATGCGCCCCGTGTTTTTTAGCGACCGAATGCAACTCTTCACAAAGTTTCTTGTTTTGCTCCCAGTTCAAAGCGCCTTTGGTCTTCACAAATACGATTTTGCCGTCTTCGAGGTATTCAATAGTCCAATCCATTACCTGCGGCCCATAATGCCTTTATCTGCTCGTTTAATATTTTTGTGTCTTCAAGGGAAAATTCTACTATTCCCATAGGAATATACGACCCCGACGGGTATCGGGAACGTATAAAAAAGAGAATTTGCCCGTGGCGCAAGAGACGGCCAAATATGACGAACTCTCTTATTTTATGAAAGGAGAGGCCATGAAGGACAAAATTTCAGAGCTAACCGGAATTCTTGAACGGCTGCACAACGGCGAGGACCCGGCCAAGGTCAAAGCCGAGGCAAAGTGGTTCCTGTCAACTGTCAACCCCACCGATTTGACAATAGCCGAACAGCATTTAGTCGAAAACGGCCTTGACCCCGCTGACTTGCAGCGGCTGTGTCCGCTTCATCTCGAACTGTTAGATGACCAGACAATGAAGCTAAAAGACCGGCTTCCCCCAGACCATATCGTCGCGACACTGGTCGCCGAGCACGAAACAATCCTCTGTTTCCTCGACGACCTCGATTTTGTCAATCAGTCAATCCAAAAACTGAAGGGCTATATGCCCCATCGCGAGGAATTCCGCCGGCTGATACATATCGCCGAGCAATTAGTAACAGCAGACCGCCATCACCAGCGGGAAGAGGAAATCCTGTTTCCGGAGCTTGAAAAACGTGGCGTCTATGGGCCGCCTCTTGTGATGAGAGAGGAACATACAGAGCTGCGGCGCTATAAACACAAACTCCTCGAGCTGGCGACAAACGTTTCAACTATGGGTTTCGATGATTTTATCATCGCGCTCGATGAGGTGGTAAGGTTCATAGTGCCTGTATTAAGGGAGCACATCTTCAAAGAGAATAATATGCTTTACCCGACGGCGCTGGAGGTAATCGACGACGCAGAAGTATGGTCGCAGTTGAAAGGCGAATGTGACCGTATCGGCTATTGCTGCTTTGTTGCCGTCTAAGAACCGGCAACCAGCCGGGGGGCCAAGCGGCAAATAAGCCGGGGGGCCTGTGTGGTCTTAACGCGAACAGGGTATAAAAAAATCAGGGTCGCCCTCCTCCGGACGACCCCATTTCTTATAATTAACAAAACCGGCCAAAAATTCCCAGGCCGATTCTGGCTGCCATTAAAACCGGGCCCAAACTCCTCCTCCTTATCACCAAGTGTTTGAGTGTTGGGCCCAAATTCGTATTTCATATTTCAAAGAATCACAGTCGCAAATCCCAGAAGCAGGAGTATTAATAGGGCAAACTGCGTGCCAGGCAGGTGATTGTGAGAAAAGGAGAAGTGTGCCGGTGCGTAACAGGTTTGTATAGATAAAGTTACGTCTGCGAGACGGTTAAGGATTTGATATATTGCCAGGTCAATCTTTAACACCGCGTTGTTTTTTTGAAACATCAGATTACCCCTGAAACCACCCCTTTCGACTTTTGGACCGATAAACTGTTCAGTTACAGTAAGTTTGGTCTATATGTTTACAAAAAACAACGCGATGATTACAAAAATCAACGCAGGCCCGATTTTTTAGCATCAAAACTTCAAGGAAAACTTTCCCAGGAGAAAATTTTTCTTGCAGTGATGAAGTGTATGTGTACAATGTAAATTGATATGAGTAACAACGTAAAATTTTGTTGGTATCCTGCCGGGCTGATTGCCCTTACACTGCTGCTGCGCCGCTAAGGCGCAAAAAACGATAGTACCAAATCTAATTTTTCTACATTCACAAAGTTATGGCTTTTATGCTGTTTTTACGGCATAATTATTCGCTTAACTTGCGACTAAATAAACGCTTGGAGATAAACCAAATGGACGACAAAGTGATAATATTCGACACAACGCTTCGCGACGGCGAGCAGGCGGCGGGGACCAGGTTGGGCGCCAATGAAAAGCTCGAGTTGGCAATCCAGCTTGCCAAGTTAGGCGTTGACGTAATTGAGGCGGGCTTTCCTATTTCCTCGCCGCAGGATTTCGAGTCCGTAAGCTTAATAGCCCAGCAGGTTACAGGTCCGACGATTTGCGGGCTTTCGAGGGCTATTGACGCCGATATCGACGCGGCGGGCAAGGCGTTAAAGAAGGCCAAAAAAGCGAGGATTCATACAGGCCTCGGGGTCAGCGATATTCATATAGCCGGCAAGTTCAAGGACGAGAAGTACGGTAAGACGCTCAAGGACAAGAAGGAAAAGGCGATTGAAATGGGCGTCCGCGCCGTCAAGCGCGCCGGACAATACACCAAGGATATCGAATTTTACTGCGAGGATTCCGGCCGGGCGGACAAGGACTACCTTTACCGGGTCATCGAAGCCGTTATCGACGCCGGCGCCACGACCGTGAATATTCCCGACACGACCGGCTACGCCATCCCGGAGCAGTACGGCCGGCTCATCGCCGATATCTTCAAAAATGTTACAAACGCCAAAAAGGCGATAATAAGCGTCCATTGTCACGACGACCTTGGAATGGCGGTGGCAAATACGCTTGCCGGGGTCGCCAACGGGGCGAGACAGATTGAATGCACCATTAACGGGGTCGGAGAGCGGGCTGGCAATGCCTCGCTCGAAGAGGCGGTGATGGCGATAAAGACCCGGAAGGACGTTTTCGGGGTAGAAACGAGGATAAACACAAAGGAGCTTTACAGGACGAGCAAAATGGTCTCGGATACCTTAGGGATAACGGTTCCGCCCAACAAGGCGGTTGTCGGGGCCAACGCTTTTTCGCACAGCAGCGGGATTCACGTTGACGGTTTTTTGAAGAACCCGCTTACATACGAAATAATGAGGCCCGAGGACGTAGGGTCGCCTATGAGCACGGTTGTGCTTACGGCCAGAACCGGAAGGCACGGATTAAAACACAGGTTAAGCGAGCTTGGATACAAGGTAACCGAAGCGCAGCTTGAGAAATTGTACGTGAAGTTCCTCGAGGTGGCGGACAAGAAGACGGAGATGTTCGATGAGGATATCGCGGCGCTTGTAAGCGACCAGATAAGGATGGTTGAGCCGACGTTCGAGCTTCAGTATTTACACGTGGCGTGCGGGACTGGCACTTTGCCGACGGCCAGCGTCAAAATCAAGATTAAAGGCAAGGATGCGCCTACGGTCGCGGCGGCTTGCGGCGACGGGCCTGTGGATGCGGCTTACGAGGCGATAAGGATAGCTACGGACCAGTCGCCGAAACTGGACCTTTATTCGATAAAGGCGGTTACGGGCGGCAAAGAGGCGCTGGGTGAGGCGACGGTCAAGGTGATTGATAAAAACGGCGTGAGATTTGCCGGCAGGGGCATCTCGACGGACATTATCGAGGCAAGCGCAAAGGCGTATATTGACGCGATTAACAGAATGGTGGCGCGAGCCGACAACGGAAAGCCGGAACTTAAAGTAGAACTTTAAGTTCAGAGGACAGATGACTGAAGACAGAGGACAGAACTGAGGACGAAAGACAGAGGTGAGAAATGAAGACGTGGCTGGTTTATTCGCTGCTGGCGATGGTTTGCTGGGGCTGTTATATAGTTATGGCCAAGGTGGCGACTTCGGATAAGTATTGCGGCTTAGGGCCGAGATGGTCGGCGATGCTGATGGTCTGCGGAATACTGGTTGTGATTGGGATGTACGCGGCGTTGAGTAAAGGGGCCAAGCCGGCGATTACGGCTTTTGGCGCGACGGCCGGAATATCGCAGGGCGTTTTGTGGGCTTTGGGAATGGTTTTTTCGCTGCTGGCGTTCAGTTCCGGCGGGGACGTATCGCGGGTTGTCCCGATTTTCAACTGCAATACGCTGATAGCGGTGATATTGGGGATAATGGTTTTGCGCGAGGCGCCGGATTGGGCGGGGGCTGTGAAACTGATTATCGGCAGCTTGTTGATAGTATTTGGCGGTATTCTTGTGGCAAGATAGGAATAAGAAAATTAAAAATCAAAATGTAAAATGCAAAATTGTGGAATGAAAGAAGAATAGAATTATGAGTATGACGATAACGGAAAAGATACTCGCGAGGGCGAGTGGGAAAAAGAGTGTAAAGGCAGGCGAGCTGGTCAACGCGAAGATTGACCTTGTGATGTGTCATGAGGTTACGACGCCGGCGGCGATATCGATGCTGGTCGAGAAAGGTATTGATAAGGTATTCGACAAGAACAAGATTGTCGTAACACCGGACCATTTTCAGCCGGCCAAGGACATTAAAAGCGCGGAATTGCATAAACGGCTTGATGAGTGGGCCAAACGCTGTAAAATTAAATACTATTACAAATTAGGCAAGGCAGGCGTTTGTCATGCGCTGTTGCCTGAGCAGGGGCATATTCGGCCCGGCGAGGTAATCATCGGCGGCGATTCGCATACCTGCACATACGGGGCGTTCGCGGCTTTCAGCACGGGCGTCGGCTCGACGGATTTGGCGGCGGTTATCGCGACGGGCGAGCTTTGGTTCAGGGTGCCGGAGTCGATGAAGTTTGTTTTGAACGGCAAACTCCCTCACGGCGTTTTCAGCAAGGACGTAATCCTCGCTGTGATTGCGCGCATCGGGGTCGATGGCGCTTTGTACCGGGCGATGGAATTTGCCGGCACGACGCTAAAAGAGATGTCGATGGAAGCACGGATGACGATGACGAATATGGCGATAGAGGCCGGCGCGAAAAACGGGATTATCGGGTTTGACGCGACGACCAAGAAATATCTCGAAAAACGGCTTACGGGCAAGACAACATATAAGGTCTTTGAATCGGACGCGGACGCGGAATACGTCACGACTGAGGAATTTGACTGCTCGAAGATGGAGCCGATGGTCGCGATGCCGCATTTGCCGAGTAACGCCGTGCCGATTAGCCAGTGCAAAGGCAAGCCGATGGACCAGGCGTATATCGGAAGCTGTACTAACGGGCGAATTGAGGATTTAAGAATCGCAGCCAAAATTCTCAAGGGTAAAGAAGTAAAGATTCGCACGATAGTTGTGCCTGCGACGCCTGTAATCTGGAAACAGGCGGACGATGAAGGATTATTCAACGTGTTCTATAAGGCCGGCTGCGTAATCTCCGCGCCAACGTGCGGGGCGTGCCTTGGCGGATTTATGGGCATATTGGCCGAAGGCGAAAGGTGCATCAGCACGACCAACCGTAACTTCGTTGGCAGGATGGGGAGCCCCAAGAGCGAAGTGTATCTCGCAAGTCCCGCGACAGCGGCGGCAAGCGCAATTGAAGGCAAATTGGTTGACCCGAGGAAATATTTTTAACCACAGATTTCACTGATTACACTGATTATAAGTAAAAAGGAAAAAAATATGGCAAAGGCACATGTTTATAAACGAGATCACATTAACACCGATGAGATAATACCGGCCAGATACCTTAACACCGATGATGAGAAGGAGCTGGCCAGGCATTGTATGGAAGATTTGGACGC
>Ga0105104_10002396_pt1 | contig 13722 bp, 9 predicted proteins | sample PPLLaktember2015_3_FD_87034 | JGI IMG/M metagenome (GOLD analysis project Ga0105104, IMG submission 87034) | Freshwater sediment microbial communities from Prairie Pothole Lake near Jamestown, North Dakota, USA - PPLs Lake P7 Core (6) Depth... | ecosystem: Environmental > Aquatic > Freshwater >...
CACTTGGCAAGTCCGGACCGGTTCGGCACGGACGAACCGGGTGCGGCGAACAGGTCGTCAGGATAGCGATGCACGTCGTACAGGCGTTCGTCGGAGAACGGGTTCCCGCGGCGGCCGAGGCGGAAGGTGGGCAGCGTGTCCGGGACGCTGTCGCCGATCGCCACCAGGGTGTCGGCGAGGTAATCGATGAGGTCCTGGTCGCGATGGAGAACGTCAATGACCGCCCGCAGGTTCGCCTCGAACTCGGTTTTCAGCTCTGCCGCGGAGGCCGGCGCGGCGCCTCCGAAGTTGGTGAAGCGTGCGTCGTACTTCTCCGCGAAGGGCCGTTTCGTCTCCCAGAAGAGGTCGGAGTCCGTCTTGTGAGGCGAGCCGTGCGACGCGTGGTCGTACTTGAGGTAGCCGCGCCCCTTTCGGGTTCGCATCCACACGGCGCTCGGGGTGCGGTCCGGGTTCGGCTCGATGGTCATGGCGAGGAGAGCCTGGGTCACGCAGGCCCAATCGCTTCCCGACTCCGCCGGGAAGACCCGCCAGCCGTGCGAGGCGAACCAGTCGTCCGGCGTGCCGTAGACGGCGCTGCTCACCGGGTGTTCGTCGATCCCGTAGTCGTTCCAGTCGAGAACGTAGTACAGGTTGTCGAGCGCCAGACCCCAGGCGGAGTTGAGCGTCTCGTGGTTCGCACCGGGCGTCAGTCCCGCCTCGCCCTCGAAGGCAAAGACCCTGACGTCGGGCGCGCCGGCGCGCTTGAGAGCGAGGGCCTCGCCGGCGGCCGCAGGCGCACCGTGGCCTGAAGGCCCGGTGTTGAACTTCAGGAACAGGGACTTCCCCGCCATCTCGGCGTGTCCGGACAAGCCGCCGCGGCGACGGAACGCAAGGAGGTCCTCCCAGTAGAGTGCGCGTCTCGGCGCATCGGCGATCGCATACTTCGGATCTCCGGTCTGCTCGAACTTGACTCGGAGGGCCTCGTTGAGGATGGCGAGCGTGCAGTAGACGACAGGCACGGTGTGTCCGGCGACGAGGACGAAGCGGTCGCCGAATCGCTTCTCCGGGTGGCGGATGTCCCAGCGCATCACGCCCAGGAGGACGGCGATCAGGGCGTGCACCTTCGAACGGGAACCTCCGGGATGGCCGCTCTGACGGTAGTTCAGGATGAGGTCGAGGAGTTGGTCGACGAGGTCCTTCGTCTTCTCCCAGCGGGCGAAGTCGGGCGTGAGCAACCGCAGCCGTTCGGCGACTCGGTTGTCGATTAGGCGATCCATTCCACACCCCTCACGCTACCGGAGCGTAAGGGTAGCTTGGCTCTGGGGCGGCCGCCACCGCTGGGTGGCGCTTGCCCTTCGCCCGTGGATAACGGACCATGCCGTTCCCGCCGGCGTCGGACCCGGTGCGGAAGGAGAGACATGGACTGCCCATTCCTCGTTGGGGAACGCGTGTACCTGAGGCCGCTCGATGAGGCGGACCTCGACCGCTGCATGCGCTGGATCAACGACCCGGATCTCCTTCCATTCCTCATGCGGCGGACCCCGATGCCCCGATCCGCGGAGCGGGAGTGGCTCCTCGATCAGGGCAAGACCGAGGCGTCGTTCTCGCTCGCTATTGTTCAGAAGGACGGCGATCGCCACATCGGGAACCTGGGGCTCCACGGAATCCACCCGTTCAACCACAGCGCCGAGTTCGGCATCTTCCTCGGCGAGCCGGACGCGCGGGAGAAGGGGTACGGCACCGAGGCGGCACGGCTGCTTCTCGAGCACGGGTTTCGAGAGCTCGGCCTGCACCGGATCCAGCTCCACGTCTACGCGTTCAACGCTCGAGCGCGGCGTGCGTACGAGAAGCTCGGCTTCCGCGTCGAAGGCACGAAGCGCGACGCCTACTACCGCGGCGGGCGCTACCACGACGTGATCGTGATGTCCATCCTTGCGTCGGAGTGGGGTGCCGCGTGAGCTTCGGCTTCTGGAGCGACGAGGATCGCTGGTTCCTGCCGCGCACCCTCGGCCTCGGCTACTCGCTCAACCTGAAGTACGTGGCGAAAAGGCTCGGATGGATTCGGGCGGAAACGCCGTGTGAATCCGCAGATCCGACCGGGACGGAAGAGAGCTTGGTGCGCCCGGACAGCCGGCAGGAACGGCTGCGGAGGCAGGCCGACGAGTCCAAGTACGAGGCGAGGCCATGATCGAGACGCAAGGCCTTACGCGTCGCTTCGGCCCTCGGGTCGCCGTCGACGGGCTCGACCTTGACGTGGCTCGGGGAGAGGTCTTTGGATTCCTCGGCCCGAACGGCGCAGGGAAGACGACGACGATCCGGATGCTCGCGGCGCTGATCGCTCCAACCGGCGGATCGGCGACCGTGGCGGGGCACCGTTTGGGAGAGGCGAACCGTGAGATCCGCCGCCGGGTCGGTGTGCTGACGGAGACGCCGGGGCTGTATCGCCGCCTCTCGGCTCGGGACAACCTGCTCTTCTTCGCCCGCCTCTATCCCGTCCAGGAGCCTGAGCGCCAGGTGGAGCGCTACCTGAGGATGTTCGAGCTGTGGGACCGGAAAGACGAGCCCGCGGGCAGCTTCTCCAAGGGGATGAGGCAGAAGCTCGCCATCGCTCGCGCTCTCCTGCACGAGCCGGAGATCCTGTTCCTCGACGAGCCGACAGCCGGCCTCGACCCTGAGGCGGCGAAGACGGTGCGCGACCTGATCGAGATGCTTCGTTCGAAGGACCGGACCATCTTCCTCTGCACCCACAACCTCGACGAGGCCGATCGGCTCTGCGATCGAATCGGTCTCTTCCGGACGCGGATGCTCGCGGTCGGGGACCCCGTCGCGCTCAAAGAAGAGATGTACGGCCGCAGGACCGTGGTTCACCTCGCGAGTCCGAGCCCCGGCATCGAGCAGGCCCTTGACCTTCCGTTCATCAAGAAGGTCGAGCGGCTCGACGACAGGCTCATCGTCTCGCTCGGCGACCCCGACAGAGAGAACCCGGCGCTCATCCGGCGGCTGGTCGAGCTTGGTGCGGACGTGCGGTTCGTGAACGAGCTCCGCGTGTCGCTCGAGGACCTCTACTTGGACCTGATGGAGGGACGCGATGCGAAGGCTTAGGGTGCTCCTCCTGAAGGAGTGGCGCGAGTCGCTGCGAAACAAGATGGTCGTCTTCGGCGTCGTCCTGCTCCCGCTCTTCCTCGTCGGGATCTCCGTCTACATGATCGCGCTTGGGGAGGGGGTCGGGGATCCGACGGCGTCGATCGTGATGTTCAACACGAGCCTGATGTACTTCCTCCTCCTGCCGACGATCATCCCGCTCGCGATCGCCGTGTACTCGATCGTCGGGGAGAAAGACCAGGCGACCCTCGAGCCGCTCCTCGCGACGCCGATCTCGGACCTCGAGCTCTTCCTCGGCAAGGCCCTGGCGAGCGTGATCCCGGCCGTCGTCGTGAACTGGCTCGCGTTCGGGTTCTTCCTCGCGGCGACGCGCGTTCTCGTCGGCGCCGTGCCGCTCCAGGCGCTGACCGCGCCATGGCTCGCCTCGATCTTCGGCCTGTCACCGCTTCTCGCCCTCTTCTCCGTCGGGGTGACGATGCTCGTGTCGTCGCGGGCCAGCGACGCGCGCGCCGCGTACCAGTTCTCGAGCTTCGCGATTCTGCCGGGCCTCGTTCCGCTCATTGTCTATTCGAGCCAGCAGACCCTCGTCGACCTGCGCCTCGTCGTTGCCGAGGGGGCCGTCCTCATCGTTCTCTGCGCCGTCGTCCTCTACCTTGCGATCCGGGTCTTCCGTCGCGAGCAGATCCTGACGCGGTGGAAGTAGCGCTCGCCCCAGCGGCTCCCTGGCGTGGTGGCTGCAGGGCTATACTCATTCCCTCGATTCACAGCGCGGCAAGCGACAGTCGATGGGGGAACGACGATGAACACGAAATTGCTACTGATCCTCGGTGCGGTGTTGGGAGTTCTGCTCTTGGCGTTCGCGGTCCCGCACCCCGCGGGGCCGGCGAAGGCCCCGGAAGCGACGGGAAGGCAGATCGCGGCCGGGCGGTTCGCGCTGGAGCAGGCGGGCGTGCGTCTGCTGGACGAGTCGTACACGCTTCTCGCGCGCTCGGGGGGCGGATACGTGCTCCTCTCTCAGGGCGAGATCCACGTGCCGGGTCAGACAATCGGGCTGTCGCAGGAGACGAAGTACGACCGCGACTACACCCCGTCCTCGTACGTCCTTGCGGTCGAGACGAAGGACGTCAGACAGTCGATCGCTGCCCGCAGCGACCGAAGCGGCTTCGCGATGGAGGCCCGCGCGGGGCTCGTTCACCAGTCGAACACCATCAAGGACGCAGGGAAGATCGCTCTCCTCGACAACAACGTCGTCTCCCACTACGCGGTGCTCCTGCTGGCGCTTCGCGCCGGAGCGCTTGGAAAGGCGTTCACGGCCGCGGTTCCCCAGCTCCTTGTCGGCCTTCCCGCGAGGGTCGAAGGGCCGGAGAACGTGCAGTTCCGATCGGGGGACGTCGTCTTCGAGGGCGCAGCGACTCGAGTCCACATCGGAGACACGACGATCGTCCTCGTCGAGCGAGAGGGGCGCCTTGTGGGGCTTGTCAACGAGGCGCAAGCGACTGTGGGCTATGACGTCGACGTCCTGCCGAGAGGGTTGACGCTCGTCAAGGCAGAGGAAACCGTCCCGCAGGAGCCGAGGGCGGGAATCGAGTCCGAAGTGGCGTTCCCGAGCGGCGATCTGACCCTCGCGGGGACGCTGACTCTGCCTGCACGTGGGCGCGGGCCGTTCCCGGCGGCGATCTTCATCCACGGCTCGGGTCCTGTGGATCGCGACGAGAACGCGCCGGGACTGAAGACCGACATCTTCCGCCAGCTTGCGGAGTCGCTCGCGGCCGCCGGGGTGGCCTCGCTGCGCTTCGACAAGCGCGGCGTTGGCGAGAGCGATGGAGACGCGGCGCCGACATCGCGCGCCGACCTCCTCGACGACGTGCGCGCTGCGCTCGACGCCCTGCGGGCTCAGCCGGAAGTGGACGGCGCGCGCATCATTCTGATCGGCCACAGCGAGGGCGCATACCTTGCGCCGATCGTCGCCGCCGCGGATTCGAGGATTGCGGGCTTGGTGCTTCTGGCCGGCGCAGCGCAATCCCTGGCCGAGATCACGCGGTGGCAGGTGGAAACGCTCTTGCGGCTTCAGGGCGCGTCCGACGAACAGGTGAAGGCCGCTCTGGCTCAGGAGGACGAGTACCTCGCCTTCGTGAAGGGCTCCGAGGGGGAGTGGGCCGACTACTCGTACGAGGAACTGAAGCACGCCATGCCGTGGCTGACCGAGCAGGCGGCGTCGGCGCTCACGGCCACGCCCCTGTCGCTCTCGTGGCTTCGCGAACACTATGCGGACGACCCGCGGGCTTGGCTCCGGCAGGTGTCCGCACCGGTGCTCGTGATCAACGGTGAGAAGGACCTCCAGGTCCCCTCGTCCGAGGCGGAGGATATCCAGGCCGCGCTGGCCGAAGGGAAGAACCCAGAGGTCACAGCGCACGTCCTTGCGGACTTGAACCACTTCCTGCGCCGTCACCCCGAGGAACCGAGCCTGATGTATCGGCATCTCGACGAACCTGTCGACTCCCGCGTTCTCGAGGCCGTGACCACGTGGTTGAAGAGGTACCTCGTTGACTGAGCCGGATCTCGGTCGCGCCTCGGTCCGGCGGTGTCTCGACGAACTCGGCGTCTGGCCGAGCAAGAGGCTCGGCCAGAACTTCCTGTCCAGCGCGGCGGCAGCGCGACGGATCGTCGAGGAAGCGGCCCGCAGGGCGCCCGCGTGTATCGTCGAGATCGGCCCGGGACTCGGATCGATCACGCGACTCCTGGCGGAGACGTCGATCCCGGTCGTTGCCGTGGAGGTCGATCGGCGCCTGGCAGAGTACCTGACGGAGCAGTTCGCGGGGCACCCCTCGGTCGAGATTCGGGCGGGCGACGCCCTTGAGGTCGACCTGCAGGCCATCGCTGCGGCGCACGGCGAAAGCCTTACGGTTGTCGGAAGCATCCCGTACAGCATCACGGCTCCGATTCTGAAGAAGCTCGTGTCCGAGCGTGCGGCCATCGATTCGGCGGTGCTCGTCACGCAGCGCGAAGTGGCGGAGAAGATCGCGGCGAGTCCTGGCAGGGACGGATCGTCCCTCGGGATCTACGTCCAAGCGTACGCGGACGTGGAAGTGCTCGAGCGCATCCCTCGGGGCGCGTTCTTCCCCGTCCCCGAGGTCGACTCCACTCTCTGGTCGCTCCGGTTCGGACGACCTCGGCGCTTCGAGGCGTCGGAGGTCGCGTTCTTCGCCGTCGTTCGGGCTCTGTACGGGGCGCGGCGGAAGACGGCGAAGAACGCGCTCGGTCGTCTCCTGTCCGCAGAGAATGTTGAGTCAGTCCTGAAACGCGCTGGAGTGGACGGGGGGCTGAGGGGCGAAACGTTCGGATTTCCTGAGCTGGACGCGATTGCCTGTTCCGTCGAGGCGGAGAAGTGCCTGCCGGATGGAGCGGCTGGAGCAGAGTCGGAAAGGAGCGCTGACTCCTAGAGGATTGCGAGGACCCGGCGAGGTGCTCGATGTCTCCCTTGAAACCGCGCCGCGAGTGGGGTAATGTCTCGCCTGTCGTGACCCCGACGGGGTGCTTGACACCCCAGCGGGGTCATGTTACGATCGTTCACTCCGCAGCTAGGGCTGCGATGATCCTTGACAAGTGAATAGAGTGTGTGCCGCATAAGCGTTGTAAGGGCAGACGGCGGACACCTTGGCAGTTGGAAGCGATGAAGGACGTGGCTAGCTGCGATAAGCCCCGGGGAGCCGCTAAGCAGGCTTTGATCCGAGGATTTCCGAATAGGAGTACCCACCATGGTGAAGCCATGGTAGAGCGTGCCGAAACCTACAGTAGGCATGCTCGGCGAACCCGGCGAAGCGAAACATCCCAGTAACCGGAGGAAAAGAAATCAAACGAGATTCCCTGAGTAGTGGCGAGCGAAACGGGAACAGCCTAAACCGAGCGAGTGTAAGACTGCGTTCGTTGCTCGTTCGGGGTTGCAAGCCAGTTCCGTCTCATCGATGCAGCGGTGAGCAGGGTTAAAGGCGAGGTCTAGTCGAACTCTCCCTGGAAAGGGTGACCACAGACGGTGATAGTCCCGTAGACGAAAGGCCAGACCACCCTGGGTGCGGGCTTAAGTAGCGCCGGACACGTGAAATCCGGCGTGAATCTGGGAGGACCACCTTCCAAGGCTAAACATTACCAACTGACCGATAGTGAACTAGTACCGCGAGGGAAAGGTGAAAAGCACCCCGGGAGGGGAGTGAAATAGAACTTGAAACCGTCTGCTTACAGTCAGTGGGAGCATCTCAGCGTGCCTTCGGGCGTGCCGACGATGTGACCGCATGCCTCTTGCATTATGAGCCGGCGAGTTACTGTACGTGGCGAGGTTAAGCCGAGGAAGGCGAAGCCGAAGCGAAAGCGAGTCTGAATAGGGCGATTAGTCACGTGTGGTAGACCCGAAGCCAGGTGAACTAGCCATGGGCAGGTTGAAGTGTACTTGATCGTACATGGAGGACCGAACCCACTAGCGTTGAAAAGCTAGGGGATGACCTGTGGTTAGGGGCGAAAAACCAATCGAACCTGGTGATATCTGGTTCTCCCCGAAATAGGTTTGGGCCTAGCCTCGCGTCAAGGAGATCGGGGGTAGAGCACTGGTCGGAGAAGGGGGGCAACTCCCGACTCTAGTCAAACTCCGAATACCGATCCTCCGTTCCGCGGGAGTTAGACTGCGGGTTCTAAGATTCGTAGTCGAGAGGGAAAGAGCCCTTAACCGCCAGCTAAGGTCCCAAAATCCAAGCTAAGTGGGAAAGGATGTGTTGTTGTCGAGACAGCTGGAAGGTTGGCTTAGAAGCAGCCATCCTTTAAAGAGTGCGTAATAGCTCACCAGTCTAACGACGATGCGCCGAAAATTTAACGGGGCTAAGCTTGGTACCGAAACTGCGGGTTGGCGCCTTCTGGCGCCAGCGGTAGGGGAGCATTCCGTTAACGGTTGAAGCTAAGCTGTAAGGCTTGGTGGACGAGACGGAAGAGAGAATGCCGGCATAAGTAGCGCGAGCAAAGTGAGAATCTTTGCCACCGAATGCCGAAGGTTTCCTGGGGAAGGTTCGTCCTCCCAGGGTTAGGCGGACCCTAAGCTGAACCCGAAGGGGGTAGGCGATGGACAGTAGGTTAATATTCCTGCGCCTCTAATCTTGCGTTTGAGCAAAGGGGGGACCCCGAAGGTTCCTCTCCGCACGCTGACGGAATAGCGTGTCTAAGCACCAAGGTAGGGGGGATAGGCAAATCCGTTCCCCCGTTACGTCGAGGTGTGAATGCGAGCCCGCAAGGGCGAAGGGAGAAGGAATCATCGGGCAAGAAAATCCTCTAGCGAGCAAGGAAGAGTCCGTACCGCAAACCGACACAGGTAGGCGAGTTGAGTATACTAAGGTGGACGAGTGAAATTCGGTCAAGGAACTCGGCAAAATGACCCCGTAACTTCGGGATAAGGGGAGCCACCTTCGGGTGGCCGCAGAGAATCGGCCTGAGCGACTGTTTACCAAAAACACAGGACTCTGCCAACTCGAAAGAGGATGTATAGAGTCTGAAACCTGCCCACTGCTGGAACGTTAAGGGGAGGCGTTAACGCGCCGAACTGAAGCGCCAGTGAAGGGCGGCGGTAACTATAACCGTCCTAAGGTAGCGAAGTTCCTTGTCAGGTAAGTTCTGACGTGCATGAATGGTCCAACGACTTGGGCGCTGTCTTGACCGAGTGCTCGGTGAAATTGAAGTGCGGGTGCAAACGCCCGCAACCCGCGGCGGGACAAAAAGACCCCGTGGAGCTTTACTATAGCATGGTACTGAGTCTTAGCATGTGTTGTGTAGGATAGGTGGGAGGCGATGAAGCTGGGGCGCCAGCCTCGGTGGAGCCATCCTTGGAATACCACCCTGCATATGTTGGGTCTCTAACTGACGGCCGTTTGCAGCGGCCGAGGGACAGTGCTATGTGGGTAGTTTGACTGGGGCGGTCGCCTCACAAAAAGTAACTGAGGCGCACAAAGGTCTCCTCAGGCTGGTTAGTGATCAGCCATCGAGCGTAAGGGCATAAGGAGGCTTGACTGCGAGACCTACAAGTCGAGCAGGTGCGAAAGCAGGTCCTAGTGACCCAGTGGCACTTTGTGGAAGGGCCACTGATCAACGGACAAAAGTTACCCCGGGGATAACAGGCTCAGACCCCCCGAGAGTTCACATCGACGGGGGAGCGTGGCACCTCGATGTCGGCTCATCCTATCCTGGGGCTGAATCAGGTCCCAAGGGTCCGGCTGTTCGCCGGTTAAAAGGGTACGTGAGCTGGGTTCAGACCGTCGTGAGACAGGTCGGTCTATATCTGCCGTGGGCGTAGGAGACTTGAGAGGGTCTATCTCTAGTACGAGAGGACCGAGATAGCCGGACCTATGGTGTACCAGTTGTCCCGCCAGGGGCATCGCTGGGTAGCTAAGTTCGGTATGGATAAGAGCTGAAGGCATCTAAGCACGAAGCCAGCCTCAAGACTAGGTCTCCACATTAGGCCCCTCCTAGACTAGGAGGTTGATAGGCCACAGGTGTACGCACAGCAATGTGTTTAGCCAAGTGGTACTAATCGGCCGAATGCTTATGTGGCACACACCCTGTTCACTTGAAGAGGAGCAAGAAGTGGACGAGAAGATTCCAGGTGGCACATGGCGGAGGGGAAACACCCGTTCCCATCCCGAACACGGCAGTTAAGCCCTCCTGCGCCGATGGTACTTGCCTCGTAAGGGGCCGGGAGAGTAGGTCGCCGCCTGGTCTTTCTTTTTCTGCTACGTGACGAGGCCCGGAGGGTTCCGGGCCTTTCGCTTTCCATGATCCCTCGTAGCGTCGGAGCTTGCTCCGACGTCGTCTGTCGGTCCACCGGGACCCGAGAACCAACGTCGCACGCAAGGTGCGGCGCGTTCTCGTGACAGAATCGAACGCGTGCGACGCTACGGGAAGGCTCGGGGTTCGCGGATCGCCACCTCGCGGCCGGCCGAAAGCCCGCGTCCTCCCCGTTGGCGAACGAAGACGGCTTGTAGCGTCGGAGCTTGCTCCGACGTCGTCTGTCGGTCCACCGGGATCCGATGACCAACGTCGCACGCAAGGATACGGTGCGCTCCCCGACGTAGCGTCGCAGCTTGTCTACGACGCTCTCGCCGAGCGCATCGACGCTACAGACTCAGGCTGCCCTGCTCGAGGGCGAGGAACCGTTCCTTGAGTGGAAGTCCGCCGCCAAACCCCGTCAGGCTCCCCGACGTCCCGACGACGCGATGGCACGGAATGACGATCGGCACGGGGTTCGCGCCGACCGCCTGCCCGACCGCGCGCGTCGCCTTGGGGCGTCCGATCGTCGCGGCGAGCGCGCCGTAGCTGGTCGTATCGCCGTAGGGGATCTCGTCCACGGCCCGCCAAACGCTCACTTGGAACGGGGTTCCCCGAAGGTCGATGGGCAAGTCGAAGGACCGACGATCTCCCCGCAGGTATGCGCGGACCTGTTGCAGGATCGCGTCATTCGATGCGTCGTCCGGGACCACACGGGCCTTGAGCTGCACGGCGAGCTGCGAGAACGGAGTGCCGACGAGGTCCACGAACCTAAGCCCGGCCGCGGACGACAGAATGTGGAATGTCCACCCCTCCCAACTTATGGCGCTCCCGTACAGCTTCTCGGGCAGCGACTTCGGGTGCTCGCGCATCGTGGCTCCTCACAGATCGTGGTCGATTCGAGGGTAGTGGCCGTAGGGCGCGATGTCAATCGCCCAGTCCGGGATCGCTCTCCGAGAAGTGGTTCGCCTGGTAGACCTCAACGCGCAGGAGGGCCTGCGTCCGCCAAGCGCTCGACGGGGCCCCATGCTTGCGGCACAGCTCGCCGAGGAAGACCTCCGGGTCGGAAAGCTCCTCCCACACCTGCGGGAGGAACGTCGACGTCCCATACGTCGTCGCCAAGATGACTCCATCGATGCCCGGCCGGAGCTTCCGCAGGAGATCGTCGGGGCCGCTGGAGACCAGTTCGTAGGGCTCGCCGAGGACGCTGATCTCGATCGTCAGGGTCGGAAGCTCCGCCTCGCGGACGGTCGGGAAGCGGGGATCGGCTGTCGCGGCCAGAACGGCGTTTCGTTGGACGTTCTTGTAGATCGGCTCGTGCGCGGCGAAGGCATCCAGGATGCAGCCGCGGAGCGAGCCTCCCTTCGTCAGGGTCACGAAGCACGCCGCGACCTCGCGCGTCGCAGGCGTCAGAAGGGCGTCGTCGACGCGGGCCGGTGAACGGCCTGCGAGATTGGCCGCGAGCGACTCGCGCGCAAGCCGTAGGAGAAGGGACTTCTCGTCCGGAGAGAGATCGACCGGCCCGGTTCTCGACACAGTGGCCTCCTTGGGGGCAAGGAATGCGTACCCGGCTGCCGCAACGACGGCTGCGATGATCAGAACCCACCACCATCTCATCTCGTGCACCGCAGGTACGGTACGGGACGCCGATCGAAAAGACAACGAACCGTGACGCCGAGGGGAACACCGCCTATACTTGTCTGGAAAGCGAGGCGGCGTCTATGCAAAAGGATATCGTGGCGTTGTTCTGCGAGTTCGTGCGCATCGACAGCGAGTCGGGCGACGAGGCGCATTTCCTGCGGCACTTGGCGGGAGTCCTGGCGGAGGAGCTCTCGGCTCGGTGTGAGTTTGACGCGTACGGCAACCTGATCGCGCGCGTCGACGCGCGCGACTCGACTGCCCTTCCCGCCCTCCTTGGTGCGCACGGCGACACCGTGAAGCCGGGGCGCGGCATCGAGCCGGTCGTCGAGAAGGGAGTCATCCGCTCCTCCGGCGCAACCATCCTCGGCGCGGACGACAAGGCGGCGATTGCGGAGATCGTGGAGGCCGTCCGAACGGCGCGCCGCCGCCCTCCGCTCGAGATCGTCATCACGGTCGGAGAGGAGGTCGGCCTGCTTGGAGCGAGAAACCTTGACCTGAAGAGAATCCGATCGCGCCGCGCGTTCATCGTCGACGGCGAGCACCTGGATCAGGTCGTGATCGGTGGGCCGACGCACGTGAACTTCGACATCATCATCACCGGGAAGGCGGCGCACGCAGGGATGGAGCCGGAGAAGGGGATCTCGGCCATCCGCGTCGCAGCCCGCGCGATCGTCGGCATGCCCGAAGGGCGGATCGACTTCGAGACGACGGCCAACATCGGCGTCATCGAAGGCGGCCTGATCCGCAACGGCGTGCCGGAGACGGTCAAGATCAAGGCCGAGTGCCGAAGCCTGACGCACGAGAAGGCGCTCAAGCAGGCGCGGGCGATGCGCGACGCCTTCGAGGCGGCCGCCTGTGACGCCGGCGCCGCAATCGAGATCGCCGAGGAGATCGAGTACGAAGCCATGTCGGTCCCCGAGGATTCCGAGCTCGTGCGTGCCGCAAAGGCAGCGATCCAGTCGGTGGGACTCGATCCCGTCGCGAAGCGCGTCACGGGCGGCACCGACGCGCTCGTCCTGGCGAACCGCGGCATCGACGCGGTCGTCTTGGGGTACGGCGGCGTGAAGGCGCACTCACGCGAGGAATCGATCGAGGTTTCGGTACTCGAGCGCGGCAGCGAAATCATCCGCCACCTCCTCGAGGCCCTGGCCTAGGCGGGCAGCCGTGTCCCACTCTGCGCGTGGGAGCGGTTGACGGGCGGAGAGGGCCCGCGGTAGAATCCGGCTTGTAGAGATTCCTCGGTAGCTCAATTGGCAGAGCGCTCGGCTGTTAACCGAATGGTTGGAGGTTCGAGTCCTCCCCGGGGAGCCAGAACCGCGGCGATGTTCCGTGCGGTCTCTCGAAGCTCCAGTTCTCTTCGGCGTCGACTTCCGTCTCATTCCGAATGCCCCTTCTCTCTCCCCCCCAGCGCGACCTCTCTGCCTCCTGCCGGGCACGCAGTGGCGGGCGCACAGGACTGGCAGCCGGGTAGGCATCTCTGGCCTCTCCCTCAGCCGAGGGACTCGGCGCACGTGGAGCTGCTCTGTGGCAGAGCAGCGTGGTCCGGGAATCGGGAGCTGTGGAGTAAGAGTGCTCCGAGATCAGCTGGAGCCCGGAATCCGAAGCGAGTAGCTCGGATCGAGGATGTGGCGGCCGAGGTCGTCGATGTCCTCGTAGGTGTTGGTGAGGACGACGACGCCCAGATGCTTCTCCTTGATGAACCCGACGTACGCCCAAGCCCCTCCGGTGGCGCCGTGGTGCTCGACGATCGTTCCGGCCGGCGTCCACCGCAGAACCCACCCCAGTCCGAGGCGCAGCTCGCCTGCCTCGAAGTGCGCTTCGTGGGTCGCGGCCAGGTTCTCCGCGAGGGGAGTCTCCCGTAGTCCCAGATTCGCCGCAACGTAGATCGCGAGATCCGTCGCTGTGGACACGCCGCCGCCCGCTCCGGCCAACGTCGGGTTGTCCCACCGAGGGAAGACCTCGCCGTCGCGGTAGCCGGTCGCCAGGCGGTTCGCGATTGCCGCGGTCGGAGTCATGACCGTGGACGTCATCCCGCGAGGGCCCGCGAGTCGCGTCGCGAGCAGCTCCTCGTAGTTTATGCCGGTGCGGAGTTCGAGGATGTGTCCAAGAAGCCCGAAGCCGACGTTGGAGTACAGATACCTCGTGCCGAGGCTTGCAAGGCGATACGCCGAGAGGAACTCGTAGAGAAGCGCGACGGTGTAATCGGCG
>Ga0105104_10002397_pt1 | contig 13720 bp, 11 predicted proteins | sample PPLLaktember2015_3_FD_87034 | JGI IMG/M metagenome (GOLD analysis project Ga0105104, IMG submission 87034) | Freshwater sediment microbial communities from Prairie Pothole Lake near Jamestown, North Dakota, USA - PPLs Lake P7 Core (6) Depth... | ecosystem: Environmental > Aquatic > Freshwater >...
CACCGGTCTGGGGCTCGCCATCAGCAAGCGCCTCGCCGAAATGCTGGGCGGCGAGATGCACGCCGAAAGCGAAGGGATTGGTCAGGGAGCGAGTTTTATCTTCACCATCCAAGCTGAACCGGCAAACGTCGCATCGCGCAAGATGGCGCGTGACATCAAAGGTATTCAGACGGTTTTGCAGAACAAGCACGTCCTGATCGTGGATGACAATGCGACCAACCGTCGCATCCTGGCACTGCAAACTGAAAAGTGGGGGATGGTCCCGCGTGAAACAGAATATCCACGCGAAGCACTGCAGTGGATCAAGGATGGCGAACATTTTGACCTTGCCATCCTCGACCTGCAAATGCCTGAAATGGATGGACTCATGCTGATGCGTGAGATCCGTAAGGTACACGATGAAAAATCCCTGCCGATCATTTTGTTGACATCGTTGGGCCGGCGCGAAATCGGGGCGGAGGATGTGGAATTCGCTGCCTATCTGACCAAGCCCCTCAAACTTTCCGCCCTGTACGACGCCCTGGCCGGACTCTTCGCCACGAGCATGATCTCCCCGGAGCCTGAACCCGCGCCAGCGTCCCTGCAAGGGAAACCCGTCATGGACGCGGAACTCGGCAAACACCATCCCCTGCGGATTCTGCTTGCGGAGGATAACGCTGTAAATCAAAAACTCGCTTTACGGATCCTTGAGCAAATGGGCTACCGCGCCGATGTGGCAGCCAATGGCATCGAAACAGTCGAATCGATTGACCGGCAGACCTATGATGTTATTCTCATGGATGTTCAAATGCCTGAGATGGACGGCCTGGATGCCACTCGGGCTATTCGCAAAGGACCACATATGAACCAACCCCACATCATCGCGATGACCGCCAATGCCATGGAGGGCGATCGCGAAATGTGCCTCGCTGCCGGAATGAATGATTACATCAGCAAGCCTATCCGGGTCAATGAATTGGTGCAGGCATTAATGAAAGCCCAGCGAAGGAATTAACCGCAAAGCACGCCAGCAGCGCAAAGGATCTTCGATTTTCTTCGCGACCCTGGCGCGCTTCGCGGTTCGAAAGGGAACGTTCATATGCCCGTAATTGATCAAGCGACTTTCGAAGAACTCAAGCAAATGTCTGGTGCAGACTTCATCAACGAATTAATCGATGCTTTCCTTGAGGAGGCCCCAAACATGATCAGCCAAATGCAGGTTGCACTGCTGGCGAACGATGTTGAGTCCTTTCGCAGAAATGCACATTCCCTAAAGTCGAATGCACTTACCTTTGGCGCGCCGGAACTTGGTGCACTCGCCAAAGAACTGGAATCAATGGGGAGGGAAAACAATCTTGCTGTCGGGAACAGGCTGGAGGTCCTGAATGAAGCGTTTGAAAGAGTCGCCGAAGAGTTGAAGGGCATGCGCGTATGACCTCCAGGCAGGAACCCGGCCGGTTGCTGGTCGTTGACGATAACAAGGTCAACCGCATCCTGCTCGCGCGCGGTCTCGAAGGCCACGGCCACAAAGTGGAGACCGCCGAAAACGGGAAGCAGGCTTTGGAAAAATTGCGTGGCGACTCTTTCGATCTTGTTTTGCTCGACATCGAGATGCCTGAAATGAACGGCTACCAGGTGCTCGAAATCTGCCTACAGGATCACGAACTGCGAGAGATCCCGATCATTATGACCTCTTCGCTGGATGAATTGGATAGCGTGGTCAAGTGCGTCGAATTGGGCGCGGAAGACTATCTCAATAAACCCATCAACCCCATTTTGTTGCGGGCGCGTGTGAATGCCAGCCTCGAAAAGAAACGCCTGCGCGACGAACAGCGTAAATTATTCCAGACGTTCGCCACAAAGGAAGTCGCGGACGAATTATTGAAAACGGGCTTTTCGCTGGGGGGTGAATACGTGAATGCCAGCGTGATGTTCGTCGATATTCGCTCGTTCACGTCTATCGTCGAAAAGCAGGCGCCAGCTGAAACGATCGAACTGTTGAACGACTATTTTGCACTCATGTTCGAGGCCGTCACAGGCCATCACGGAACCGTCAACCAACTGGAGGGCGATGGTTTGATGGCGATCTTCGGCGCGCCTATCCATCACGAGGCTCATCGTGAACATGCCGTGCGCGCGGCGCTGGAAATGATCGAACTGCTCAAAGGCTTTAACATGGAGCGAGCCTCGCAGGCGAAAGTCCGGATCAAGGTTGGCATCGGTATTGCAACGGGCCGGGTCATCGCAGGCTATACGGGGACACAGCAGCGTGCCACGTACACCTGTGTAGGCGATACGGTCAATCTGGCTGCGCGCATCGAGGACCATACCAAGGACTTGGATCTCCCCCTTCTGATCGATCAGTATACAAGCGAAGGCCTGCCCGACGATATCAAAGTGGAAGCGCTTGGCCCCATTCTGTTCAAGGGGAAACAGCAGCCAATCCATATATTTGCAGTCAAGCCCAATTAAGCGCTTTAAAGGGAGAAGCCACTCCATCGCTTTTCTTTTATAATCAATGGTATGAAATCGATTCGTTTTTTTGAGCGGAGCATTCCGCTTTTATTTTTGACTGTCACCATCGTTGCCTATGGGCTACTGCTCCCACTCACAGGTTTCTATTGGGATGACCTGCCCTTCGCCTGGATCGCAGAATTCCTGGGACCGTGGGAATTCGTGCCCGCCTTCGCACAGGTGCGCCCTTTCCTGGGACCGATCTTCTTTGTCACGACCAGCCTGATCCCGCCCGTGCCCCTGTACTGGCAGATCTTTGCCCTCGTCATTCGTTTCCTTGCCGGACTTTCGGCCTGGTTCTCGTTAAATCAGGTTTGGCCCCATCACAAGCGACAGACGCTGATCGTTTCACTTTTATTCCTTGTTTTCCCGGGGTACAGCCAGCATTGGGTGGCGTTCACGCACATCAATCAGGAATGGATCCCTTTTATTTTTTATCTCCTCTCTTTTGGCTTCAGCGCGCGCGCGTTGCGAAACCGGTATGTCATTGCGAGGAGAGGCGAAGCGACAACGACTGCGAAGCGTGCCCGTGGCAAGCAATCTCTCAATGACCGGGACATTACTTCGGACAAGGGTTCGACGCAAAGCGTCTCATCCCCCGGCCCTCGCAACGACATGATATTTGCCCTTCTCCTGCTGATCGCCGGCGTCTTTCCCACGGAATATTTTGTCAGCATCGAACCGATGCGCTTCCTGTTCATTTGGGTGATCGTCTCGGAACAGGTCAATGAATTCAGGCAAAGGTTCATCGAATCGTTGAAACGCTGGATCCCCTATTTGCTCATCTGGCTGGCGAACGGAGCCTGGCTGGCTTACTTCTATACCATCGGAGGGTATGCTTCGTATGAGGTGGAAGTCGTCAAAGAGCCGCTGACCCTCGCCGGAATCTTTTCTATACTTGGAGAGGCGATCTGGAAGGCAGGAGTTTATATCTGGGCGCAGGTCCTTGTGCTGGCTGCCAAAGCACCAACTGCTCCCACGACCCTGGCAACGCTTGGATTGATCGCGGTTGCATTTATTCTGCTTGTCTTTTATTTAAGAAAACTGGACCTGTCTGAAGTGCAGGGGAGAACCTTCGCAATTTCTGCAATCGTCATTGGGCTGGCTGGCATATTGCTGGGACGCCTCCCCTCGGTTGCGGCTGGACTGCCTCTCACCCTCCAGTCCAGCTATGACCGTTTCATGGTCTCGATGATGCTGGGAAGCAGCCTTTTTATTGCCGGGTTGATCGAACTATTCATTCGAAACGATCGGATCAAAACGTATATTTTCGCCCTCCTGATTGCCATGGGAGTGGGCCAGCAGTTCTTCAATGCGAATATCTTCCGCAGGGACTGGACGAAGCAGCAGGAAATTTACTGGCAGCTTGCCTGGCGCATTCCGGCCATGAAGCCGAATACCGCTCTTCTGACCGACCAATTGCCTATCGATTACGAAAGCGACCTTGCCTTTACCGCGCCCATCAACTGGATGTACGCACCGGACTACGAGCGAAGCAACCTGCCCTATGTCCTGATCTATACCGAAAAACGCCTTGGCAGGACATCGTTACCCTCGCTCGAACCTGACACGTCAATCACTTTGCCCGTCCGAAGGGTGAGCTTCCAGGGCTCGACTTCGCAGGCACTTGTCATCTACATGCCGCAAAACGGCTGCCTGCGCGTGCTGGACCCAAGGCGCGGGGATGAGACCACATATGAACGGCAATCGCGCTTTTTGGTGGATGCCATTCCACTTTCTGATCTTTCCAATATTATCCCAGACGCCGATCAGACTGCTCAGTTGCCTTTTCTGTCGGAGCCTGAGCACACATGGTGTTATTACTTTGCCAAAGCAGAGCTGGCTCGGCAGCAAGGGGACTGGGATCGAGTGATCGACCTTATCAATGAGGCAGGCGCACTCGGCTATGAGCCGGAAGATCCATTCGAGTGGCTGACCTATATCGAAGCACAGGCATTGACAGGCAATATCGAAGCTGCCGAAAAAACATCCAGGGAGGCATTCAAACTGGATAACGGGATCCGCAAGGGGTTGTGTGAGGTTTGGAAACGGGTGCAGGCTGCGGGCTCCGCGGGAAGCGAAGCAGACACGCGCCTACATCAAATTCTGTCCGATTTCCAGTGCGCGCGCTGACGAAGTCCTGCACAGATGAGAGAAATCAGTGCTTCCTACGCCAAGCAGCGCTATCCCTCCAATTTCCCATCCTATCGCTTGACGCGCTAAATGGGATGTGCTACTATCACCGAAACTTTTGCGCGAGTCGAGGAGATGCATATGGCACGTTCGAAACGAGGCACCATAGTTGCCGCCACATTGATGCTGATTGCCGTGATCAGTTCTGCTTGTAACCGAGCAGCTTCAACACAACCAGCGGTAACCAATACTCCAAATAGTTTGTTTGCCACGCCCATCGATCAAACTCCCAGCATGAGTGATATAGAAGTTTTTGGGACGGGCACAGCCCTTGCATTAACGGGGACACCTGCCAGTGTGGCTACCCAGACGCCCTTAACTTCCCTAGGAACACAAGATCCAGCGGCGACTGTAACCGCTACGCCGTTTGTTTCCATCAACACACCGTTTACTGCGACGGCAACCCTGGCTCTGAGCGGGACATTGAGTGGACCATTGCCTACTTCGGTCCCTGTTGGTTCACGGCCTGCCACGTACACATTGCAATCAGGTGAATTCCCATATTGCATCGCCCGCCGTTTTGATGTGGATCCCGATGCGCTGCTATCATTGAACGGATTGAGCGATGGCGTGATGTATCCTGCGGGTACACAGTTACGTATTCCGCAGAGTGGAAGCTTCCCCGGCACCCGCGCCTTGCGAAACCACCCGGCTACATACACGGTGGCTGCATCCAATGAAACGGTTTATAGCATTGCCTGTCTCTTTGGTGATATCGATCCAGCCGCGATCGCACAAACCAACAACATCTCTCCCAGCTCTGCATTGACCTCGGGCCAGCAGTTGAGTATTCCTTGATCATTAAAGTAACACTGAAAAGCCCAGGCATCTGCCTGGGCTTTGTCTTATAATTTGCTGGCATCAATCAAAAAAGGAAAACATCATGCCATTTGAATGGATCGAATCGGAAATTTTGTTGCAGGGACGCGCTTTCAAGATCAGGCGCGATACTCTCAAAACACCCGATGGTCGGCAAACAAAGCTTGACATTGTCGACCATGGCGGTTCTGTGGTCATTCTTCCCATTGATCAGGACAACAACTTGCTTTTTGTGCGCCAATACCGCCACGCGGCGGGAGGGGATTTGCTGGAACTTCCGGCCGGGACGCGGGATGAAGAGGAACCCTACGAGGCATGTGCCGCGCGCGAGATCCGGGAAGAGACCGGCATGGAAGCAGGCACATTGCAAAAGGTCGGCGCGTTCTACCTGGCGCCCGGCTACTCCACCGAGTTCATGGCAGTATTCCTGGCTACTGGGCTGAAGGAAAATCCATTGCAGGCAGATGATGACGAGTTTCTGGCGGTTGAGAAAATTCCTTTGAAAAAAGCGATCGAAATGGCGGAACACGGGGAGGTGCCGGATGCCAAGTCGCTGGCAGCATTGCTGCTGGCAAGACCTCATCTGGAGGAATATCTTGGCTAACCCGATGATGATCCTGATCGCCGGTCCCTATCGTTCCGGGACGGGAGATGACCCTGAGAAAATGGCGGCAAATGTCCGTCTGATGGAATCGTATGCCCTGCCCATTTTCCGTTTGGGGCATATCCCGGTTTTGGGCGAATGGTTCGCGCTCCCCTTGTTGCATCTGGCAGGATCGCAACAAGCCGGCGATGAAGCCTACCAGGAGATATTCCATCCCATCGCGGAACGGTTGCTGAAAAAATGCGATGCCGTGTTGAGGATTGGCGGAGCATCGCAAGGCGCGGACCTGATGGTTGAAGTCGGGCGCAAAAATGGTCTGAAGATTTATACCAAACTTGAAGAAATTCCACCTGCACAGTAAAAACGAAAAAAGAGCAAAAACAGGAGCAAAAATGCTCCTGTTTTTCATTCCTACCATTTTTGTCCGATATGTGACAACAGGCACAGGTATTTAAGTCATTCATAACTATGAGGTTTTGGTCTTGAGAGATAAACTTAGTAGGTGAAAAATCCAGGCAAAATGCCTGTCCTCTAAAGGAGCATTAATGAAAAAACCTGTAATCATGATAGACGGCAATGAAGCCACAGCATCGGTAGCTCATCGTTTGAGTGAAGTGATCGCGATCTACCCGATCACCCCTTCCTCGAACATGGGCGAATTTGCCGATGAGTGGTCAGCCAAAAAACAACCCAATCTATGGGGCACAGTCCCGCTCGTTGTGGAGATGCAGTCGGAAGGCGGCGCCGCAGGTGCTGTCCATGGTGCCCTGCAGACCGGCGCGCTGACAACCACCTTTACCGCCTCGCAGGGCCTGCTGCTAATGATCCCCAATATGTACAAGATCGCGGGCGAACTCACCAGCACCGTATTCCACGTGGCAGCCCGCGCGATCGCCGCGCATGCCCTTTCCATTTACGGCGACCATCAGGATGTGATGGCTTGCCGCCAGACGGGTTGGGCACTGTTCTCCTCGGGCAGCGTCCAGGAGGCGCATGACTTTGCCGCCATCGCCCAGATGGCGACCCTCAAATCCCGCGTGCCGTTCCTGCACTTTTTTGACGGATTCCGCACCTCACATGAAGTGACAAAAATATTCAAGCTGACGGATGAAGAACTCCGCAGCATTGTGGACGAAGATCTGGTCCGCGCTCATCGGGCGCGCGCCCTTTCCCCGGAACATCCCGTTTTACGCGGCTCCGCCCAGAACCCGGATGTCTACTTCCAGATGCGCGAAGCAGTCAACCCGTACTACACGGCAACCCCCGGCTTTGTCCAGGAGGCGATGGACAAATTCGCCCAGGTGACCGGCCGCCAGTACAACCTGTTCGACTACACCGGACATCCTCAGGCAGAGCGGGTCATGGTGATCATGGGCTCCGGTGCTGAAACCGCCGAAGAGACCGTCAAGTATCTGGTTGAAAAAGGCGAAAAAGTCGGCGTGATCCGCGTCCGGCTGTACCGCCCCTTCTCGCTGGAGCATTTCGTCAAGGCACTGCCCCAGAGTGTGAAGTCGATTGCCGTGCTTGACCGCACCAAAGAACCTGGCACGTCCGGCGAGCCCCTCTACCTCGACGTGATCAATGCGCTGGTCGAAGGCAACCGCCCCGGCATCAAGGTCATTGGTGGTCGTTACGGTCTTTCTTCGAAAGAGTACACCCCGGCGATGGTCAAAGCCTCGCTGGATGAGTTGAAGAAAGCCGCACCCAAGAATCACTTCACGGTCGGCATCACCGACGACGTTGCCTTCACCAGCCTGGAAGTGGATGAGACCTTCAAGATCGAGCCGGAGGAAACTGTCCGCTGCGTGTTCTTCGGCCTCGGTTCAGACGGAACCGTGGGTGCCAACAAAAACTCGATCAAGATCATCGGTGAAGAAACCGACAACTTCGCCCAGGGCTACTTCTATTACGACTCGAAGAAGTCCGGCACGGTCACGATGTCGCACCTGCGCTTCGGATCCAAGCCGATCCGTGCACCCTATCTCATCGAGATGAACGAAGCAAACTTCGTCGCCTGCCACCAATACAGCTTCCTCGAGCGCGTGGATATGCTCAAGTACTCCAAGCCAGGCGGCATTTTCCTGCTGAATAGTTTGTATGGCCCGGACGAAATCTGGGACCAACTTCCTGTTGAAGTACAGAAAGATATCCTTGAGAAAAAACTCAAGTTCTACGTGATCAACGGCTACGAAGTCGCAGAGAAGACCGGCATGGGTGGGCGCATGAATACCATCATGCAGACTGCCTCCTTCGCCATCAGCGGCATCCTGCCGCGCGAATCTGCGATCGCAGAGATCAAACATGCCATTGAGAAGACCTATGGCAAGCGCGGCGAAGCCGTGGTCAAGAAGAACTTCGCGGCGGTGGACGGTACCCTCGAGAATTTGCATGAGGTCAAGGTTCCGGCGCAGATCACTTCCAAGGTCACGCGCCGGCAAGCGGTCCCGAATGAAGCGCCGGAATTTGTCCGCAATGTGCTTGGAAAGATTATTGACGCCAACGGCGATAACATCCCTGTTTCCGCCTTCCCTGTTGACGGAACCTTCCCGACCGCCACCACACAATGGGAAAAGCGCAACATCGCTTTGGAGATCCCGGTCTGGGAAGCTGACCTGTGCATCCAGTGCGGTAAATGTGTCATGGTCTGCCCGCATGCTGTGATCCGGCACAAGGTTTATGATGAAAAACTGGTCGCGGCTGCGCCTGAGACCTTCAAGCACATGCCGTCGAAGTTCAAGGAATTCTCGCAAGGCATGGCATATACCGTCCAGGTCGCTCCTGAAGACTGCACAGGCTGTACCTTGTGCGTCGAAGTCTGCCCCGCAAAGGACAAGACCCAGGTGGGACGCAAGGCGCTCAATATGGCAGCCCAACCGCCCTTACGCGAACAGGAAGTCAAAAACTGGGACTTCTTCATGTCCATTCCGGATCTGGATCGAAGCCTGGTCAATCCCTCCACGATCAAGAATTCGCAGCTGCTGCGCCCGTTATTCGAGTTCAGTGGCGCCTGCGCCGGCTGCGGTGAAACACCCTATATCAAGCTGGTCTCACAACTGTTCGGCGACCGCTCGGTCATTGCGAACGCGACAGGTTGTTCCTCCATTTACGGTGGCAACCTGCCCACGACGCCCTGGGCAAAAGACGCCAACGGACGCGGTCCAGCCTGGTCCAATTCGCTGTTCGAAGACAACGCCGAATTCGGCCTGGGCATGCGCCTGACCCTCGACAAGCAAAATGAATATGCCCGCGAATTGATCGCCTCGTTCGAAAACGAACTTGGCAAGGAATTTGTGGCGGCTGTCCTGAGCGCCGATCAATCCAATGAAGCCGGCATCGCTGCGCAACGTGAACGCGTGGCAGAGCTGAAAAATAAACTTGGTAAGTCAAGCAATTCCCGCGCGAAGGACCTGGTCAGCCTGGCCGACAGCCTCGTCAAGAAATCCGTCTGGATCATGGGCGGCGATGGCTGGGCATATGATATCGGGTACGGTGGTCTCGATCACGTACTGGCCAGCGGGCGCAACGTCAATATCCTCGTGCTCGACACCGAAGTGTATTCCAACACCGGTGGTCAGGCGAGCAAGTCCACACCGCGGGCAGCCGTCGCCAAGTTCGCGATGGGCGGCAAAGGCATGCCCAAGAAAGACATGGGCTTGATCGCCATGTCATATGGGTACGTCTACGTGGCACGGATTGCCATGGGTGCAAACGATCAGCAGACCCTGCGTGCCATCCTGGAAGCCGAAGCATACGATGGGCCCTCGCTCATCATTGCCTACAGCCACTGTATCGCCCACGGCTATGATCTGGCAAGAGGACTGGAACAACAGAAACTTGCCGTACAGTCTGGCTACTGGCCGCTCTATCGCTACGATCCGCGTCTCGCCGCCGAGGGCAAGAATCCGCTGCTCATCGAGTCCAAGGAACCGAGCATTCCGCTCTCGCAGTACGCCTATAACGAGACCCGCTATAAGATGCTCATCCAAATGGATGAAGCCCGCGCCGAACAATTGATGAAAGAAGCGACGCATGACGCCAAAGCGCGCTGGACACTGTACCAGCAGATGGCCTCCATGCACTATGGGAACGGCAACGGGAAAGACGGAACGAAGGAATAAATCACTTACGAATAACGTCCCGCAGGCAAAGCTGCGGGACGTTATTTAATTACCAAACAGAGAAAAAAGGATACAACATGTCGGATCTTTCAACAACTTATCTTGGTCTGAACTTAAAAAACCCTCTCGTGGCTTCCGCCTCTCCCCTTTCCAAGAAGATCGAGCGTGCCTGCAAACTTGAAGAGGCAGGTATCTCCGCGATCGTGATGTATTCCCTCTTCGAGGAGCAGATCATCCGCGAAAGCCTGGAATTGGATCAGGCTCTTGCGCAAGGTGAAGACTCATTCCCTGAGGCTGTGTCTCATCTGCCGGACGGCGGGTTGTACGGTGTGGGACCTGAAAATTACTTGAAGCAGGTAACCAGTCTGAAAAAAGCACTCAAGATCCCTGTCATCGGGAGCCTCAACGGCATCTCCATGGGTGGCTGGACAAGATACGCACGCCAGATCCAGGAAGCCGGCGCCGATGCTCTTGAGCTGAACATGTACTATCTGGCTGCCGACCCGGATATTTCCTCCAGCGATATAGAAAGTACGCAGGTCGAACTGGTAGCGGAAATCAAGTCTGCCATCAGCATTCCGCTGGCAGTGAAGATCAGCCCGTTCGTCACGTCGGTTGCGAATTTTTCAAGAGGGCTCGTCGAAGCAGGTGCAGATGGGCTGGTGTTGTTCAACCGCTTCTATCAACCCGACTTCGATCTCGAAGAACTGGAAGTGGTCCACAGCCTGGATTTAAGCACCTCCGCCGACCTGCGGCTGCCTCTGCGCTGGATATCCATCCTGTATGGAAAGATCGACGCAGACCTGGCATTGACGAGCGGTATTCACACCTCTAGTGATGTCTTAAAAGCCATGATGGCAGGCGCCCAGGTCGCGATGACCGCCTCCGAATTGCTCTGGGATGGCTCTGTAAAGCGGGTCGAGGAAATCCTGAGCCACACCCAAACCTGGATGGAAGAGCACGATTATCAATCCATCAAGCAGATGCAGGGCAGTATGAGTCAGAAAGCGGTGAAGGATCCGGCGGCGTTCGAAAGAGCAAATTACATGAAGGTGCTTAATTCCTTCCGTCAACTCCCATAACTGACCCGAATTCAAGCTCATCTTTTCGAGATCCGGATTTCAGGGGGTCTTTTCCATATTTCACTGAAGCGACGAGAGGTTGCTTCTTGCCACGAAGCAGCGCGAATTTCACGAATTTTTTAGAAATTCGCGCTACTTCGCGAAACTTGTCCTGAGCCTGTCGAAGGATTCGTGGCTGAGCCTGTTAAGTCCCCAGTCTGCCCATCCTTTCACGCAAAAAATTCATCGAACTCTTATCCCGAATTGGCGTCAACTAGCCTTTCTCCACGTTACGGATGACAGGCATCAACATTCCGATCATCGCTGCCGCAGCGATGATCAAACCCATTAAGCTGAACAACAGGCCCATGCCGCGACCGGCGCCGGTCCCGATGACCCGTCCCACAGCCCCCAGGAATCCATCCGGAGAGCGCATCAGCGGCTCGAACACGCAGTCTGCCAGGGGACCCGCCAGCAGATACGCCAGGGGCGTGATCGAGCGAGTCACCATCTGCCGGATCGCAAACACCCGACCCTGGATCTCCTGCGGAATCTTCATCTGCCAGATCGCCTGATTGGATGCCGCGGAGAACGGGATGAAAAAATGGGCAACGGTGGCTCCCGCAGCCACCAGCCAGGTTTCGGGCCGCAGCCCAATCAGGATAATCCCACAGCCTTTGATCATCTCGGAGACAAGCACCCCCCGGATGCGGCGCGCGGGTCCGCCCCAAACGCTCACGATCAGACTCCCCGCAAACATTCCGCCGCCTGCGATGGAGATGATCAACCCAATGGTTTCTGTGCTGGTAAGGTTCAGCAGCATCGGAACGAGGATGGAGTTGATCACGCCACTGGCAAAATTCGCGATCGCCAGATAAACCAGTAATCCCAACAGACCTGTCCGCGCGGCAACATAGTTCCAACCTAAACGGGTTTCCTTGAGCAGGCCTGGCACATCCCATTTTGTACTCTGCAAAGATGGAGCAGGCTGGGCTTGACCGGATAGATTGACCAGCAGGAGGGTGGTAACTGCGAACAGGAACGTACTGAAGTCGATCAGGAATACACCACTCAGATCGATCTGCATAACCAGCACGCCGGCCAGCAGCGGGGCAAACAAATCCGAAACCGCCAGCCCCATCTGCACCATGCCGGAGGCCCGTCCAAGCTGTGCGGATGGAACAAGCCTGGATATGAGCGCTGTGTAGGCGGGCTGCTGAAACGCAGCAAAACCGGCATTTGCCGCCACACAGACGTAAATATGCCAGAACTCAAGCTTACCGGCGTAAAACAGTCCGGCGATGAGCAATGCGGTCAGTGCCGAAGCCGCATCACTTGCCAGCATCACCGTACGATAGTTCCAACGGTCCACCAGGGCACCTGAAACGGGCGACAGGAGCAAAGTGGTCACAATGGTGAAAAGTGCGATCAGAGCGTAGCTGGTGACTTCTCCAGTGGTTTGATAGACCCACACCCCAAGTGTAAAACTGGTTAGGCCTGAGCCTAACAAAGAAACGGTCTGGCCGAACCAGATCAAGCTAAAGATTGAAAAGCCGCTTTTAAAGGGCTGGGCAGAGACTTGCGTTTCCATGATCGTTTTCTTCCTTTGACACAAAATAAAAGAGACACCTTTTGGGTGTCTCTCTTTTGTAGAGGTAGTCGAGGGAATCTGGTTATTCTTGAACAGGTGCAGGGGCGTTCTTACGCTGGCGGAAGGTAATACGAGCGCGGGTTAAATCGTACGGCGACATTTCCATTGCCACACGGTCACCCAGCAAAATACGAATATAGTGCTTACGCATCTTGCCTGACAGGTATGCCAGCACCACATGACCATTATCCAGTTTCACACGGAACTGAGTACCTGGTAAGGCTTCAATCACAACGCCTTCTGCTCGAATTTTATCTTCTTCCTTCGCCATATACACCTCTTGACTTATTCAGTCTCTCTTGTAAATGTTCGTCGTTTGATGCGACGAATTGCTTTCTTTTTTTCCATACGGCGCTGTTCGCTCTTGGAGACGAACCAGCGTTTGCGGCGGACCGTGCTCAGAACCCCGCTCTTGACCACTTTCTTGCGAAAGCGTTTCAGTAGAGAATCCTGGGACTCACCATTTCGTAAATTTACAGATGCCATAACCAGTCACCTCCTTCCCGCATGGGAATTGCCGAGACAAAAAATCGGCCGATGTACAGACTCGGCCGAGGGGAGGGGTAGTTCAAAAAGAAACGACAAAATGATCGCTGGATCAAACCGTACGCTTCACACTCCTCTTTTGTAAAATCAGGGACATATCCATGTCCACAACCGAATCTGCAATAAGAATTATACACGATTCATACACAGATGAACAGCCTGTGCAAAATGTTAAAAGAAAAGCCCCTTGGCAATGACCTACTCTCCCGGGAGGTCGCCCTCCAAGTACCATCGG
>Ga0105104_10002399_pt1 | contig 13719 bp, 4 predicted proteins | sample PPLLaktember2015_3_FD_87034 | JGI IMG/M metagenome (GOLD analysis project Ga0105104, IMG submission 87034) | Freshwater sediment microbial communities from Prairie Pothole Lake near Jamestown, North Dakota, USA - PPLs Lake P7 Core (6) Depth... | ecosystem: Environmental > Aquatic > Freshwater >...
AGGAACCGAGGAGCGTCTGGTACAACATTATCTCCTGATTCTCGTCGGGGAGCATCTTCCCGTCGACTTCGCTCCGAAATTTCCGATTCCAGCGGGACCACTGTCCGACTCGGCGCGCCCAGCTTTCGGGCATTTCCGACAGGACGTTGAGCCTGGCCCTGGCATCTTCGCCGCGCTTGGTGTCGTGGGTGGAAGTGGCATTCATCGTTGAAGGCCATTTTTCCAAACGGTTCTGATTGTACTGGTGAAATTCCGGCAGGGGGATCGCGCCTTCTCCGGGATCACTCCCCACTTCGTTCAACGAGAGCAGGCAATTGTAGACATACAGCGCGGTGTCCTCGACCCCTTTGGCCGCAATAGGGCCGGTGAACTGTTGCCAGCGCATCACGAAAGAAAGCCATCTCTGTTTCTCCCGCTCGGTCACTCCGGGGGCAAAATGCAGGGTCAAGACTCGCTTGACAAAGCGCTGGGCGGCCGCACTGAGTCCGGGATTTCGCGCCTTTACCTCCGCGAAGGTTCGATCAAGGACCTCGCGGTCTTGTTCAGAGAATTCAAGGGAGCGGATGTAAGTCCGGTAAACAGGCAGGCAGGCGATGACTTCAAGGAGCGTTCTCTCCAGTTCCCGCCGGGAGACGTCACGGCCATAGCGATCCTGATTAGCGATCTTGTTGAACTGGTCTTCGAGCGAGCGGAACTCGGAGTAGAACTTACGTCCCACCACCAGCTTCTTCTTCTCGTAGTGAACGTCTTTGAAAGGCTGGCGCAGCCCGGTGAACTCCGCATAGAGCTCTTCGAGCTTGCTGAGCCCATCCGGATCGACAAAGACCGCGTTAAGCACATTCAGATAATCGTAACCGGTCGTCCCCGAGGCCGTCAGATCTTCACGCAGCGGCTCTTCGCCGATCAGAATCTTCTCGATCACGACATACAAATCGGCGTTGTCGTTTGCCTGGGTGTCTGAGACAGTCTCATCGCAGGCTCGGATCCGACGCACGTATTCGTGGGGGTCGCGAAGGCCGTCAATGTGGTCGATGCGCAGACCGCTGACCTTCCGTTCCCGCAACAGTTTGAAGATCAGCCGGTGGGTCGACCGAAAGACCTCCAATTGCTCGGTCCTGACGCTGATCAGGTCGCTGATATTAAAAAACCGCCGATAGTTGATGTTCTCCAGAGCGGTGCGCCAGAAAGTGAGCCGGTACCACTGGGAATTGAGCAGCCGGTCCAGCAGGTCGAAACTCTCCGGCTGCCCCTTGCTCCCGTGGAACAGCTTGATGTTCTCGTCGACAAGGGTCTTAGCGTCAGGGTTGTTCGAGTAAATCTCCCATAGCAGCCTGCGGATGACTTCGCGGCTTTCTCGACTGTCTTCCGGGTCCAAGACGACGGCCGCCTCACTGAGTCCCGGCTGCAGACTTGATGGCCCGGCGAGCTCCGCCGAGGGGGCACTGTAGCTGGCCCACCACTGTTCGATCGCCGACACTACTTCAGAAATGGCCAATCTGGCATCGCGCGGCGCGGCGTCGAGACGGTAATTGAGAACCTGGCGGGTCGTGTAAAGCTCGAGTGGGAGACGCAGGCCGTAATAGTCGACCGCAAACCCCTTCTCATCGAGGAATAGATTCAGCTTCTGACCCTCGAGTGCTTCTGCGTAAGCGGTGCGCAGGATGGGGAGAACCACTTTGTTCTCCGCAATTCCTGAAGCGGGCGTCCAGTCGATGTCGAAATACTCGGCGTGGGGGGATCGGCGGCCATTTTCGAGAATGTCGTACCACCACGGGTTATCGAGGCTCACGGCCATGTGATTGGGGACGATATCCAGCAGGAGCCCCATACCCCTGGAGCGAATCTCTCCAACCAAGGCGTCGAAGCCGTCCTCACCTCCGAGCTCGGTGTTGATTGAGGTGGGATCGACGACGTCATACCCGTGCGTACTTCCGGGCCTGGCCTGGAAGATCGGCGAGCTGTAAAGATCGGAGATACCGAGCCTTTCCAGGTAGCTTACAAGCTTCCGAGCGTTTTCGAACCCGAAGTCCTTGTGAAACTGCAGGCGGTAGGTCGCAGCCGGGACTCTCATAATTCGCACCTCATTCGTTCCAGCGCCATGAGACCGAGAACACGGACGGCAGCGTGCGCGAGAAGAGCAAAGCGCTGGTCGCCCCCATCTGCAGCTCGACTTCCCCGGTCGACTCAAGAGTTTCGGGCACCCGGCTGCCCGGCCCGTTCCAGCGAACGTCAGCCGAATCAATCTCTCTCTTCCAGCATCCGATCAGCGAAACCTGCAGGGAGCGGGCAGCCGATCCGAAATGGAGAATGGTCGCCGTCTCCTGGCTGTCCTCGACCCGCCGGATAACGACGGCGTCTCTCGCTTCATGGACCTGGACGTCCTGCTGCTTCTTGCTCAGTTTCGACAGGCTCCGGCAGGTTTTTCGCAGCCTTATCAGCTCCCTGTAAAACTCGCACAACACCTTGTGATGCCCTTCTTGACGCAATTCGTGGTTCAACTTCGAGCGCTGGAAGGTCTCCTCGGCGATCGGATCCGGGATTTCATCCTGCCACTCGAAGTCTGCAAACTCTTCGCGGCGGCCCTGGCGGACAGCCTCGATCAACTTCTCGTCCCCGTAACTCGCAAAGAAAGTGAACGGCGCGGGTTCGGCATATTCCTCGCCCATGAACAGCAGCGGCACGTACGGCGAGAGCAAAATGGTGGCTGCGGCGAGCTTGAGCGCTTCGAACGACACAATCTCGCTCAGGCGGTCCCCCATCGCACGGTTTCCGACCTGATCATGATTCTGGGCAAAAACCACGAAACGGCGCGCCGGGATTTCGGATGAGCTGGCGCCGTGCCGCCGTTTCCGATACGGCGAGTACTCGCCTGAATAAACAAAACCCTGTCTCCAGGCTCTGACCAGGTCCGGCAATCCTTTGTAGTCAACGTAATAGCCGCGCTGTTCACCGGTCAGGGCAGTGTGCAGGGCGTGATGGAAACTGTCATTCCAGACGGCGTCCATCCCGTAGCCTCCCTGGTAACGAGGCTGCACGGTTTTCGGGTCGCTCCGATCACACTCGGCAATCAGGTAAATCCTCCGGTTCAGCTCCTCGGCCCGCTGGTGGATTATGTCGCAGAGATCAACCAGGAAAGGATCAACCGAAAAGTCGAGAATTGCGTGAATGGCGTCCAGCCGGAGCGCATCGATATGAAACTCGGTAACCCATCTAAGTGCATTTTCGATCCAGAACCGGCGAACCTGGTCCGACAAGTGACCATCGAAGTTGACGCCCTGTCCCCAAGGCGTCGCATAGCGTGGCGTGAAATAAGGACCGAACTCCGCGGAATAGTTCCCTTCCGGACCCAGGTGGTTGTAGACGACGTCGAGGACGACGGCCAGGCTGCGCTTGTGGCACTCATCGACCAGGCGCTTGAGCCCGTGGACCCCGCCGTAAGACTTCTGCACCGCGTAAGGGTAAACGCCGTCGTATCCCCAGTTCCGAGTGCCGGCAAACTGGGCAACGGGCATTAGTTCTACCGCGGTTACACCGAGCTCCGCGAGTCTGTCCAGCTGCGGGACGATGGCTTCGAACGTCCCCGCTTCGGTGAAGGTCCCGACGTGCAGCTCGTAGAGGATGTAGTGTTCCAGCAGGACGCCGTCCCACAATTGATCGTGCCACTCAAATCCTTCCTGCACGATCTCCGAGGGACCGTGCACGCCGTCAGGCTGTGACCGGGACGCGGGATCCGGCCTCTGCTTGCCGCTCGAAAGGCGATAGAAGTAGCGAGTGCCGGGACCGAGATCCGGCGTTACGGCCAAATGGTAACCGGCCTCGAGGCGCTCCATTTCGATCTGCCGCTCCTCGGGCGAGACAATATCGACATAAACCTGTTTGTGGTCGGGGGCCCAAACGAGAAAACGGCACCCCACATCCGTCGCCCAAGTCCCCCCCAAAGGGATGTGCAAATGCTTCAAAGAAAACCTCCTAAAGCGTGACGATTGACAATTGACGATTGACGATTGAATCGATTGAAGGTAGATGATGGTTGGATCGACATGACAACACGGGTCACTCAACCGCGCTGAAATCTCAGTTGTTCTAATCGTCAATCGTCAATCATCAATCCTTCCCCAATAAATCTACCCTTCGCTTTTCAACATAATCGTCCCCAACGGCGGGACGGTCAGGTTCACGGTGTGCGAGCGGCCGTGCGAATAGATTGGGGCCGCATCCACACCTCCCAGGTTTCCGTGGCCGCTGCCGCCGTAATGATGCGCATCGCTGTTGAGGATCTCTCGCCAAAATCCCCCGCGCGGGACGCCAAGCTGGTAATTAGGACGCGGGATGGGGGTGAAGTTGCAGACGACAAGTATCAGATCCTGAGTGGACCGCGCCCGGCGGATGAAGCTCACAATGCTGGCTTCCGTATCGCAGCAGTCGACCCATTCGAATCCGTCCGGCTCGAAATCGATCTCGTGCAGAGCCGGCTCCCGGCGATAGAGATGGTTCAAATCCCGAACCCAGTCCTGCAGTTGCTGATGCGGCAGCGATTCGAGCAAGTGCCATTGGAGGCTCTCGTCGTGAACCCATTCCTTCCACTGCCCGAATTCACCGCCCATAAACAGAAGCTTCTTGGCTGCGTGCCCGTACATGTAGCCGAAGAGAGTCCTTAAATTCGCGAACTTCCGCCAGTCATCCCCCGGCATCTTGTTCAAAAGCGACCCCTTTCCGTAGACCACCTCGTCATGAGAAAGAGGCAGGATGAAGTTCTCGTGAAAGGCATAGAGCATGCGGAAGGTGAGCTTGTTGTGATGGTACTTCCTGAACGCCGGGTCCTGGGCCATGTACTCGAGCGTGTCGTGCATCCAGCCCATGTCCCACTTGTAGCCGAACCCCAGACCACCGACGTAGGGCGGGCGTGACACCAACGGCCAGGAGGTCGACTCCTCGGCGATTGTCTGGACGTCCGGGTGGCGGCGATACACCTCCTCGTTCAGCTTCCGGAGGAAGGACACTGCGTCGAGGTTTTCCCTCCCGCCGTGCCCGTTCGCAATCCATTCGCCTTCCTTGCGACCGTAATCGAGGTAAAGCATTGAGGCGACCGCATCGACGCGCAGGCCGTCGGCGTGAAACAAACCCAGCCAATACAAAGCGTTGCTCAGCAGGAAGCTCCGCACTTCGGGGCGTGCGTAATTGAAGATGTGACTGTTCCACTCGGGATGAATCCCCCGCCGGGGATCCTCGTGCTCGTAGAGGTGCGTGCCGTCAAAAAAAGCCAGGCCGTGCTCGTCGTTCGGGAAGTGCGAAGGAACCCAGTCGAGAATGACGCCAATCTCGTTCTGATGCAGGACATCGATCAGGTACATCAAGTCCTGCGGGGTCCCGTAGCGACTGGTCGGAGCAAAATAGCCGGTAGTCTGGTAACCCCAGGAGCCGTAGAACGGGTGTTCCATCAGGGGCAGGAACTCAACGTGCGTGAAGCCGAGACGTCCGACATGTTCCGCGAGCTTGGGCGCGATCTCACGGTAGGTCAGGGACCGGTTGTTTTCATCCGGGACACGCGCCCAGGAGCCGAGGTGCACCTCGTAGATGGAGATCGGAGCGTCAAGAGCCTGACGCCGGGCACGTTTTCCCATCCAACTCGCGTCGTTCCACGGATAGGCGAGATCCCAGACGACGGACCCGGTGTTGGGAGGTGTCTCGGCGCGAAACGCAAATGGATCAGCCTTATCGGCCCGGTAACCCTTCCGGCTGGACAGGATGTGGTACTTGTAAATCGCGCCTTTGCCGATGCCGGGAACAAATCCTTCCCAAATCCCGCTCTGCCCCCTGGCGCTGAGCGGGTGCGATTCCCTGGACCAACCGTTGAAATCCCCGATAACGGAAACCTGCTGCGCGTTCGGGGCCCAGACGGCGAAAGACACACCGGGCCGGCCGTCGAAATCGACCAGATGCGAGCCTAATTTCTCGTACAGCTGGAGATGCGTCCCTTCGTGAAAGAAATGAAGGTCGTCATTGGTCAGAAGCGAGTTTTGAAAGGTAGTGGAAAACATATTCAGTTCTGCCAGGGGACCACCACGGACGGACACGGACCAACACGGACCTCAATGATCGTCCGTGCCGGTCCGTGTAAAATCAATCAGTTGCCTGATGCCTCGCAACGGGATCGAGACCCAGTCGGGCCGGTTGTTGAGCTCGTATCCGAGCTCATAAATCGCTTTTTCAATCAGCAGAATCCGAAGCAACATCCGGAAATCGTCCGCGTTGGCGGGGAGGAATCCGGCGGGTTCGGCAACTTCCAGGTACGCTTTCAGGAAAGCCACGGAAACCCACGTTGTCCAGGTCTGCGCCCAAGGCTCCAGTGATTGCAGATCCTCCCGGCGAATCAAGCCGGAGGCGTGCTGGACCCGAAGCCCGTTGTGGACTGCATAGTCGAAGGAGCGAAGCATGCCCGCCACGTCACGCAGCGGTGAACGTTTCAATCGCCGCTCACCGAGCGGGCGCGCCGGCTCCCCCTCGAAATCGATGATCACGAAGTCTTTCCCGGTATAGAGAACCTGTCCCAGGTGATAATCGCCGTGAACCCTGATGCGCGACGCATTAATGCGCCTCTCCAGCAGCAATTTGAAAAGCTCCCCGATCCGCTCTTCCGCTGCGACTAGTCCCGCTGCCTCCGCCCGTATCGATTCCGGAAGCGCGGAAAGCCGAGACCGAAGAAGGGCCAGCACCTGAGTCGCGAGACTCCGAAGTGACTGATACAGCGACCTTTGAGAGAGAGTCGAGTAGGGTTCGGGAGTAAATTCCGGCCGCTCTTTCTCAGATGCCAGAACGACGTGCATTTCGCCCGTTCTTTGCCCGAGAAGCCGCGCCGACTGCAAGTAGGTTCCGACAATCTCGTACACCTCTGCGGGAATGTCAGCGGAGAGCAGGTTAAACAGCGATGTCTGGGTTCCGGCTCTGTTCTCCCGTTCCTGGGCTGACCGGGTCAGCACCCGCTCGAAATACCGTTTCAGGACCTCCTCGGTATACTCCCAGGCATCGCCCCGGTTCCGAACGAATGTTTGGAGAATGCCGAGACTCATCGATTGACGGGAGAGCTTCAAATACTCTAAGGCGCCGGCGACCCGCGGCACGTGCTTGAAACCTCGGTCCGTAAGAAAACGACCGATTTCCAGGTCCGGATTAATGCCGGTATCGACTTTGCGAAAGAGCTTGAAAATAAACTGGTCCCCGAAAACCATCGAGGTATTGCTCTGCTCTGCCTTGACGGCCGAAGGCTGAAATTCCTTGGCTGAGTTCGCCAGCCGCCTTGCCTCCCGGCTAGTCCAGCCCTCCAATTCCCCTCCCTCGCCCTTGATTGAACGCCTGGCTCGCATGAAGGAGAGCAGTGCGGAAGTAAAGCGCCCCTCGAAGAGCGGATCGTAGACCAAAGACTCCCCTTCGCCTGGCTGCCCCCCGGACCATCTGGCGAGGACCGCCTGTGAACTGCTATTCGCGATCTCTCGGGCTCTTTCCCCGGTCGCAAGGTTCAGTGGCAGCAGGTAGGTTTCGGAATCGCCCTGAGTGTATTCGACGGTCACGAAGCACAGATAGGCGTGCGAGCCGTCGTACGGGAAAACAACACTGTCGACGATTTGTGCCGACCGCACTTTCCTGGCTTTACCGCCGAACCATCTTTGGTTCACCAGGTAGTCAGGCAGGAGTTGCTCCAAGCGGGTGCGTTGAGGACCCTCGAAAAGCTCTTTCCAAGATCGGATCCCCTCGAGGACAGGGAGCTGTGATCCACTTGCCACCAAGATCTGCTCTCGAGTATCGGTCAGGCTGAACCAGTAGAAATTGTGCGGGCCCATCGTGAAGAAGTAAGGCTGATCCTCGACCGGCGGAAAGTTGTTCTGTCCGAAGACCTCTACAAGGTGTTTGCCGCGGAAGCCCGAAAGATCGAGCTTCGCACATTGAACGAACCGGGAAAGGTTCGCAACGACCAAGATCGTTTCGTTTTCGTACTGGCGGACAAAAGCGAGCACTTTGGGGTTGGACGGATGAAGGAACTGCAGGCAGCCTCGGCCGAATGCCTTTGAACGCTTCCGGAAGCCGATCAGCCGCTTCATCCACCAAAGCAATGAATGCGGGTTTCCCTGCTGCGCTTCGACGTTGATCGACTCAAAGTGGTACTCCGGGTCGATTATGATCGGAAGATAGAGTCTCTGGGGATTGGTGCGCGAGAAACCGGCATTGCGATCCGGCCCCCACTGCATCGGAGTCCGAACACCGTTGCGGTCTCCGAGGTAGATGTTGTCTCCCATCCCGATCTCGTCGCCGTAATAGAGGACCGGCGTGCCGGGAAGCGAAAGGAGAAGCCCGTTCATCAGCTCGATCTTGCGCCGATGATTTCCCAGCAGAGGAGCCAGGCGCCGCCGTATGCCGAGATTAATCCGCGCCTGCGGGTCGCTTGCATAGACGCGATACATGTAATCCCGCTCTTCGTCGGTCACCATTTCAAGCGTCAGTTCGTCGTGGTTACGCAGGAACAACGCCCATTGAGCCGATTCCGGGATGGCCGGCGTCTGATTCATGATGTCGATGATCGGGAAACGGTCCTCGGTCCTGATGGCCATGAAAAGCCTCGGCATCAAAGGAAAGTGAAAAGCCAGGTGGCACTCATCACCGTGTCCGAAGTAGGCGACCGCGTCCTCGGGCCATTGGTTGGCTTCTGCAAGCAGCATCCTGTCCCGATACCGGCCGTCGACGTAAGCCCGGAGTTTCTTTAGAAAAGCGTGCGTCTCGGCGAGATTCTCGCAGTTAGTTCCCTCGCGTTCGTACAAATATGGGACTGCGTCGAGTCTCACTCCGTCGACTCCCATCTCGAGCCAGAAATCGAGGGCGTTCAGTACTGCCCTGTGAACCGCCGGGTTGTCGTAGTTAAGGTCCGGCTGATGCGAGTAGAAGCGATGCCAGTAGTACGCGCCGGCAACGGGATCCCAGGACCAGTTGGAGGATTCGAAATCTTTGAAGATGATGCGGGCCTCGGAGAACCGGTGAGGGTCTTCGCTCCAGACATAGAAGTCGCGAGCGCTGGTTCCCGGCTTGGCCCGCCGTGCTCGCTGAAACCAGGGGTGCTGATCGGAAGTGTGATTGACGACCAGTTCGGTGATGACGCGCAGTCCCCGCTCGTGCGTTTCCCGGAGGAAATGCTTGAAATCGCGCAAGGTGCCGTACGAGGGGTGCACATCCTTGTATTCCGCAATGTCGTAGCCGTCGTCTTTCAACGGGGACGGGTAGAACGGTAGCAGCCAGATCGCCGTGATGCCGAGGTTCTGAAGGTAATCGAGCTTCTCGGTGAGGCCGGCGAAATCGCCGATTCCATCGCCGTTGCTGTCATAGAAGGCGCGCACGTGGACTTCGTAAATGATCGCGTCTTTGTACCAGAGGCTGCTGGGTGTCGACATCAGAGTAGGTTGCATGTTGCAGGTTGCACGTTGCACGTTGCAGGTTGCCCGTTGCATGTCGCCTGTTGCAGGTTGCAGGTTGCGTGTTGGCATGTTGCAGATCTCCCGAATCCGGGGAGGTTGGATTAGGGCAACAGCTGCAACATGCGTCCTAACCTGTAACCTGCAACCTGTAACCCGCAACCTGCGTGTTTCACAGGTAGTACTCAAAATCCCGCTCCGACCTCAGTCTCTTCCGGACTACGAAGATATGAGCCGGCACCCTTGCAGGATCGAGTGAGACGAAGTTCCGAGGTCCGTGGAACAGGTACCTGGCCCCGCTTAAAAGATCATGAACTTGGAACGGGTCGTCCGATTCGACCCCCAGATCTTTGGGCGCAATTTGAATCCACCCGGACTGCGGGTGGTGAGGGTCGAGATTCACAACAACGAGCACCACGTTAGAGAGATCTTCCGTCCGCTTGGAGTAGCAAAGCAGCTCCGGGTTGTCGCAATCGTAGAAGCACAGACTCCAATCACCCTGCAGCGCCGCGTTTTCATGGCGGATCCGGTTGACGAGGCTGATGAACTCAGAAATTCTCTCGGTGTGCCCCTCTGCCTCCCAGTTCCGGATCTGGTACTTCTCGGAGTCCAGGTATTCTTCGCTGCCCTGGTGCCGAGGCCGGTTCTCGCAGATCTCGTACGGAGGTCCATAGATGCCGTAGCTCGCCGTCAGAGTCCCGGCCAGAACCAGCCTTGCCATGAAGGCCGGCCGGCCGCCCGTCTGCAGGTACTCCGTCAGGATATCCGGAGTGTTTGGCCAGGAGTTCGGGCGAAAGAACTCGCGAACCTCGCTCCTGGTTAACTGGCTGTGATACTGGCGAAGCTCCCAGGCGGTATTCCGCCACGGGAAATAGGTGTACGATTGCGTGAAACCCAGCTTCGCCAGGCGGTACATGATCTTCGGGCGCGTGAAAGCTTCGGCCAGGAAGATGGTCTCCGGCTGCCGGGATTTGACTTCCCTGATCACCCACTCCCAAAGGCCGAACGGCTTCGTATGTGGATTGTCGATTCTGAAGACCCGGACCCCTTGGTCGCCCCAAAAGACCAGGATGTCCCTGATCTCTTCCCAAAGTGCGGGCCAATACTCGCTTTCGAAATTGAAAGAATAAATGTCCTCGTACTTCTTGGGCGGATTCTCGGCGTACTGAATGGTTCCATCCGGACGGTGCTGAAACCATTCGGGATGCTCTTTGGTATAGGGATGATCAGGCGAGCACTGCAGCGCAATATCCAGAGCAATGTCAATTCCGTGTTCGCGGGCTTTGCAGACGAGCAAACGGAAATCCTCCAGCGTTCCGAGCGCCGGCTCGATTGCCTTGTGGCCGCCTGCCTCAGAGCCGATAGCCCATGGGCTGCCGAGATCTTCAGAGGCGGGTGTCAAGGCGTTGTTCTTTCCCTTCCGGTTGGTTCTACCAATGGGATGAATCGGGGGCAGATACAGGACGTCAAACCCCATCCGCGCCAGTCGAGGCAAATCGGCCTCGACATCGCGCAAGGTTCCATGTCGGCCGGCACCCGGGCTCGAAGAGCGCGGGAACAACTCATACCAGGTACTGAAGCGCGCCCTCTCGCGGTCCACGATCACCTGCAGCTCCTTTCCGTATCTGGTAGAAAGCGACCGATCGGGATAGCGCAGCATCAGTTCGAGCAACTCCTCGGCCAGGCCAAGCTGGGCACCTTCCCTCGGCTCGGGCACCGCCGCCAGCGACTCGGCCCATTGTTGCAGACGCCGGCGGTCTTCGCCTTTTGCCCGTTCCTGGGCCGCGCGGACCAGACGGCTGCCGATTTGAAGGTCTGCGGCCGAGACCTGTACCGCATCCAGCCTTTTACGTAGATCTCTCCTCCAGGTTTTGAAGTGGTCGACCCACGCCTCGACGGAGTATTCGTACCGCCCCAGTCGATTCACGCTGAAATTGCCCCGCCACCGGTCATTACCAGTTTCCGTCAGCGGCGTTTCAAACCACTCCGATTCATCGGCAAACCGAAAAAGAAGGACTGCAGAAATCAGGTCGTGTCCATCGACCAGGATGTCGGCTTGGACAGTCACGGACTCGCCGGTCACACGTTTAACAGGGAAACGCCCGCAGTCAATCTCCGGCTTGACGGTTTCGATCACAACTCGACTTCTTCCGTCGGCCGGTTTTTGCCGGATTGAACTTTTGTGCATGCAAATTGGGTAGTTTGGGGGCTTTATACGAGGTTACATCCAGCAGCCAAGCGGTGCAAGGGCGGGAGGTAACTGCGCATGGAGACAGCGGGCAGGAGGGATCAGGAAAGCGACACCGGACGAGGTTTCCGCCACCTGCGGGTCCCGTCTGGAGACGGGACCCGCGGGTGGCGGAAACCTCGTCCGGTGTCGCTTCATGAAGCAACTCTGCGCTAACAGAGGCACATACCCCCTACCGTCCCGGAGGTCCGGAGCTACCGTTCCCTCATTTCGAGCTATCCCTTTCTGGCTGGTATACTTGTCGTAATACTCCGCTTCGGGGCGCGTCAGTCCCTGCAAAACCATTTTGAAAAGCACGCAAAAGGGAGAATCAGCATGAGAGTTTGGCCTGGCTCGCCCTATCCATTGGGAGCCAGTTACGACGGGACCGGAACCAACTTCTCGCTCTTTTCAGAAGTCGCTGAAAAAGTCGAGTTGTGTCTTTTTGATGAAAACGGAACCGAGACGCGAGTCAACCTGCAAGAAGTGACTGGTTACTGCTGGCACGCTTACCTGCCGGAAATCCTTCCGGGACAGCGTTACGGATTTCGAGTGCACGGCCCCTGGAATCCAGGTGAAGGCCATCGCTGCTGTGCCGCCAAGCTTCTGCTGGACCCCTATTCCAAGGCGATCGACGGTCCCGTTCAGTGGAACGAAGCGATATTCACCTATCACTTTTCGGATCCGAACGGGGCGCTAAACGACGCCGACAGCGGGCCGTACATGCCCAAATCCGTGGTCATCAGCCCTTTCTTTGACTGGGGCCCCGACCGGCTTCCACACACAGCGTGGAACGAGACGATTGTTTACGAGGCCCACGTGAAAGGGTTTTCAATGCTTCACCCCGATATCCCAGAACGCATACGCGGGACTTATGAAGCACTTTCCCATCCCGTCGCCCTCAAGCACTTCGCACATCTTGGAATCACCGCCGTTGAGCTCCTGCCAGTTCATCACTTCATCCACGACTCGCATTTGCTCGACCGCGGTCTGAAAAATTACTGGGGCTATAACTCGATCGGATACCTCGCGGCCCACAACGAATATTCGATCGTGACCCAGTTGGGCCGGCAGGTCCAGGAATTCAAACAAATGGTCAAGACCCTGCACCAGGAAGGAATTGAAGTCATCCTGGACGTGGTCTACAACCATACGGCGGAAGGCAATCACCTGGGTCCCACGCTCTGCTTCAAGGGGATCGACAATGCTGCCTATTATCGTCTGGTCCAGAACAGTCGCCAGTACTACATGGACTACACGGGAACCGGGAACAGCCTTAATATGCGGCACCCGCACGTCTTGCAGCTAATCATGGATTCGCTCCGCTACTGGGTGACCGAGATGCACGTCGACGGCTTCCGGTTCGATCTGGCCGCGACTCTCGCCCGGGAGTTGCACGACGTCGACCGGTTGTCGGCCTTCTTTGATCTTATCCAGCAAGACCCGGTAGTCGGCCAGGTCAAGCTGATTGCCGAACCCTGGGACGTCGGTGAGGGCGGATACCAGGTCGGCAACTTTCCTCCGGCATGGTCGGAATGGAACGGCCGGTACCGGGACACTATTCGTGATTATTGGCGAGGTGAGGGTACGGCGTTGGGTGATTTCGCTTACCGGCTGACCGGCAGCCCGGACCTTTATGAGACAACAGGCAGACGGCCATACGCCAGTGTCAACTTCGTCACGGCGCACGACGGGTTCACGCTCCGTGATCTGGTTTCGTACAACGAGAAACACAACGAAGCCAACGGCGAGGGCAACCGCGACGGGGAGACCCACAACCGCTCCTGGAACTGCGGAGTCGAAGGCCCAACTGACGATCCTAACGTCAATCGCTTGCGCGGTCAGCAGCAACGCAATTTTCTGGCGACTCTTCTGCTTTCCCAGGGCATCCCCATGATTGTCGGCGGCGACGAAATGGGGCGGACGCAGTACGGAAACAACAACGCCTACTGCCAGGATAACCAGATCTCGTGGTATAAGTGGGAAGAGAAGGACAAGGTCTTGTTTGACTTCGTAGGAGAGCTCGTCAAGCTGAGCAAG
>Ga0105104_10002401_pt1 | contig 13714 bp, 7 predicted proteins | sample PPLLaktember2015_3_FD_87034 | JGI IMG/M metagenome (GOLD analysis project Ga0105104, IMG submission 87034) | Freshwater sediment microbial communities from Prairie Pothole Lake near Jamestown, North Dakota, USA - PPLs Lake P7 Core (6) Depth... | ecosystem: Environmental > Aquatic > Freshwater >...
CTTACACGGGGATCAACCCGCGCCCGGCGGACTTTGACGATTTCTGGGCGCGCGGGTTAGCCGAGATTCGCGCCCTGGACCCACAGGTCGAGCTTGCGCCAGCCGAGTTCGCGGCGCCGGGCGCGGAGTGCTTCCACCTCTACTTTAACGGGGTGGGCGGAGCGCGAGTCCACGCCAAGCTGCTGCGACCCAAAAACGCGCCCGCTCCCCACCCGGCGGTGGCGATGTTCCATGGCTATACGATGAACTCTGGGGATTGGTTTGACAAGCTGCCTTTCGTTGCCCAGGGAATCACGGTCGCTGCGCTCGACTGCCGCGGGCAGGGCGGGCTTTCCGAAGACTACGGCGGGGTGGGCGGCAACACCCTGCACGGCCACATCATCCGCGGGCTGGAGGACGCGCTGGACGGCTGCCCGGAAAAACTGCTCTACCGCCAGATCTTCCTGGACACCGCCCAGTTAGCCGGCATCCTGATGGACATGCCGGATGTTGACCCGCGGCGGGTGGGCGCCACGGGGGCCAGCCAGGGTGGCGCTCTGACGGTGGCCTGTGCCGCGCTCGAACCGCGCATCCGCCGCGCCGCACCGGTTTACCCGTTCCTCAGCGATTACCGGCGGGTGTGGGAGATGGATATGACGGTGGACGCTTACAGCGAGCTGCGCGAATATTTCCGCCGCTTCAACCCGCTGCATGACCGGGAAGATGCCGTCTTTGAAATGCTGGGCTATATCGATATCCAGCACCTGGCCGCGCGCATCCGCGGCGAGATCCAGTGGTATACCGGGCTGATGGATACCATCTGCCCGCCCTCGTCCCAGTTCGCCGCCTACAACAAGATCACAGCGCCCAAAGAGATGGTGATCTACCCGGATTTCGGCCATGAGGATCTACCCGGGCGCCAGGACCGGATTTTCCAGTTTATGCTCGGGTTGTAAACGCCCACCAGGTTTCCAGGATGTGGACGAGTGCTGAAAGAGGTCCAATCCACAAAGCCACACAAAAGGTCACATGGGAGAGGGCGAAGAGGGCGAAGAATAAAAATTAGGTGGAGGGACCGCCGTCTCTCCACCCGTTTTTTTAATCTGATCCTGAATTCGACTATGCTATAATCTGAGCTTAGTCTACCAGGAGTCAACTGTCATCGGTTTACAGTTTGAAGAATTTCGCCCTTAATAAACCAGCGAATCATCGATAAGAAATCCTGTTTACTGACGACTGTGGACTGTGGACTGTTGACTCTAAACTTGAGCGAGGTTTCGCATGTTCCAAAAAATCGTACGTTTCCTGGGCGGCGACCCGAACAAAAAAGATATCGATCGGTTTTCGGGGCTCGTCGAACAGATCAATGAACTTGAAAAATCGTTTGAAACCCTCACAGATGAGGGATTGCGCGGCAAGACGGCTGAGTATAAAGAGCGCCTGGCCCAGGGAGAGACCCTGGACGATGTGCTGGTCGAAGCCTTCGCGGCAGTACGCGAGGCCAGCAAGCGTACCATCGGGCTGCGCCACTACGACGTCCAGTTGATCGGTGGGATCGCCTTGCACAGCGGGCGGATTGCCGAGATGCGAACCGGCGAAGGCAAGACCCTGGTCGCCACCCTGCCCATCTATCTGAATGCGCTCCTGGGGCGCGGCGTGCACCTGGTAACGGTCAACGATTACCTGGCCCGCCGCGACGCGCGCTGGATGGGCCCCATCTACCAGGCCCTGGGGATGACCGTCGGCGTGCTGCAGATGGCAGCTCGTACCGAAAATGGGCGGTTGGCCTTTGTGGTGGACCTGGAAAAAACCTCTCCTCACGAGGACCAGCACCAGCTGCGCCTGGTGCCGCGCAAAGAAGCCTACCAGACCGATATCACCTATGGCACCAACAGCGAATTTGGTTTTGACTACCTGCGCGATAACCTGGCGATGAGCCTGGACGAACGCGTCCAACGCGGGCACTACTATGCCATCGTGGACGAGGTAGACAATATCCTGATCGACGAAGCCCGCACCCCGCTGATCATTTCCGGGCCGGCCTCCGAGGATACCGAATGGTATATCAAGATGTCTCTGGTCGTGCGCCAGCTCAACCCGGAAGACTACGAGGTCAGCGAGAAAGACCACACCGTCAGCCTGACCGAGCTGGGCGAGGTGCACGTCGAGCAGATCCTGGAGATGCCGCTGCGCGATCCCGAGCGCCCCGAGGATATCACCCCCGAGCAGGCGCGGCTGTTGGGCTACCTGGAACAGGCCTTGCGCGCCCAGTTTCTCTTCCGGCGCAACAAGGATTACCTGGTTCAGGGCGGCAAAGTCGTCATCGTCGACGAATTTACGGGGCGGTTGATGCCCGGCCGGCGCTGGTCCGATGGGCTGCACCAGGCGGTGGAGGCCAAGGAAGGCGTCAAAGTCGAGGCCGAAAACGTCACCTACGCCACGATAACCCTGCAAAATTACTTCCGTATGTACGAAAAGCTGGCCGGGATGACCGGTACGGCGCTGACCGAGGCGGAGGAATTCTACAAGATCTACAAGCTGGACGTGCTGCCCATCCCCACCAACCTGGAATACGTGGCCTCGCGCGAGGGGGCAGCCCTGATGGAAGTCGAAGCACGCGACACGGCGAATTACAAGTACACCTATTACACGCGTCGCGACGACCCGGCCAAACTGGCCATCTATTGGCGGCGCCAGGATTTTCCGGATGTGGTCTTTCGCACCCAGGAAGCCAAGCTGCGCGCCATCACCCAGGAGATCGTCCACTACCACATCAAAGGCCGCCCGCTGCTGGTGGGCACCACCTCGGTGGAGCACTCCGAGCGCCTGTCCGACCGGCTGCGCGCGGAACCGGTCCGCCGCCTGGCCCAGACCCTGCTGCTGCGCGACTTGTGGCTGGAGAAGAATAACAAACAGGCCGGCGAGCGCGCCATCCCAGAGCTGATGCCCCTGTACAATCCCCTGGACGAGCTCAACCCCTCTGACCTGCGCCAGATGGCGCGCAGCCTGGAAATCTCGCTAAACCCGGAAGATCCTGCTAACCTGCCGCGCCTGCTGCGCCTGCTCGAACTCGAGCCAGACTGCCAGGACCGCCTCGTAAGCGTGCTGGATGGGGGCGTGCCGCACCAGGTGCTGAATGCACGCAGACACGACGAGGAATCGCAGATCATCGCCCGCGCGGGCGCCTTTGGCTCGGTGACCATCGCTACCAATATGGCCGGCCGTGGTGTCGATATCAAACTGGGCGGAGAGTTGCCCGAAGAGATCCTGGGCGACGTCAACCGCGTGCTCAGCCGGGCAGGCTACGGCGACGCCTACGATATGAACAACGAACAGCGCCGCAAGGCGTTGAAGGAAGTCAACCCGGAGGAATACGGTATCTACGAGGAGGCGGTCAAAGCCTTCCTCGAATACATGGATAACATGGAGAATGTGCGCACCCTGGGCGGCCTGCATGTGATCGGCTCCGAACGCCATGAGGCGCGCCGCATCGACAACCAGCTGCGCGGGCGCGCCGCCCGCCAGGGCGATCCCGGCTCCTCACGCTTCTACCTGGCCCTGGATGACGAGCTGATGCGCATGTTTGGCGGGCAGAACGTGGAAGGCCTGATGGCGCGCCTGAACATCGACGAAGCCCTGCCGATCGAAAGCGGGATGGTCAGCCGGCTGGTCGAGCAGTCCCAGACGCGCGTGGAAGGATCCAACTTTGACGTGCGCAAACACCTCCTGGAATACGACGATGTGCTCAATACCCAGCGCAAGCGCATTTACACACAGCGCGACGCGGCTTTTACCAAGGAAGACCTGAGCGAAGATGTCACCGAGATGCTGCGCGTCGAACTTGAGCAGCGTATCCCGACCGCCCTCAAAGATGAGGAAGGCCCCTGGAAGCTGCTGGCTTATCTGGATGAGATCCAACCGACCATCGAGTTCGAGGAGATCATCTTCCCCTCTTACACCCTGCGCCTGCTGCTGGATGTGGTCAACGACAAGATAACCGCCGCCCACGACCCGCAAAACGCCACCCTGGATGCCCTGCTCGACCTGGCCGACCAGGCCCTGGCAGCCGAAAAAGAGCACTTTATGCATTCAGCCCGCGAGGCGATCGAACGTTCGGCGGAGACCCTGCAAACCCAGCTGGACGAGCGCCTGGATGCGCTGGATGTGCTGATTGAGGGATTGGGGATCGCAGACGAGGAAGAAGGCCAGGCGCCGCGCCGTCCGGGGGAAATCCTGGAAGAGATCTCCGTGGCGGTGCGCCTGCCAATCAAGCTCAACCCCGAGCAGACCCGCCGGCTGGTGGATGACCCTGAGTCGGTCAAGGAGGCCATCCAGAACCAGGTCAGGACCTTCATGACCGGGGTGACCATTACGCGCCTGGTGGGAGCTTTCGAGCGCCGGCTTGAAGAGCCGCTCAACCTGCGCCCCAACCAGCTCCAGGACGCCGAGTGGAGCGAAGTGGCCGAGCTGCTGCTCAAGACCGGAGAAGAAACCTTCGACCGGCGCTACGAGCGCCTGCTCGGTCGACAGGGCCAGATCGCCCGTGACCTGGAGCCGGCCATCCAGCGCCTGTCGGTTGACGCGACCGAAGGCCACCTGATCCAGCTCATCAGCCTGGCCGCGCGTGGGACGCGCATGACCTTCGATCGCAAGACCCACCGCCAGGCATGGCAGTTTACCACCCGGCTGCGCTACAGCTTCCTGGCCGCGCGGCTGCTGCAGGACCGCCCGGTCGAACCGGTTGCGGGGGATGTGCTCGAGCACCTGGGGTTGGCCGAGGAACAGATGCGCCAGGTGTGGGGCCGCAGCGAATGGAACCGCATGATCCAGCAGGAAGCCACGTTGAGCAACCTGCAGCCGGCCATCCAGGAGCGCCTGAAAGAAGCTTTTGACGAGACGCGGTACACCTACCTGGCTACGGTCTCCTTACAGACCTTTACTGAGGAAGAGAAGAGCGCCGTGGTCGGCGAGCTGGGCAAGCGCGTGCTCTCAGAGATCTACCGCCAGCTCCTGCTGCGGGTCATCTCCGACCTGTGGGTAGATTACCTGACCAAGGTCGAGGCGCTGCGCGTTTCGATCGGGTTGGAGGCCTACGCCCAGCGGGACCCGCTGGTGCAGTATAAGAGCAAGGCGATGGAGATGTTCCAGGAGCTGATCACCGAAATCCGCGCCGGGGTGATCAGCCGCATGTTTACCTACCGACCGCGCACCGCCCCGGTAGCCGCCGCGCCCGCTATCGCGCCGGATGGAGGAGGCCAGGAGCAGCCCGCCGCCCCACAGCCTTCGGCCGCCCCGCAAGCGCCGGCACAGCCGCAAGGCAGCCCAGGGGGAGGCAAGAAGAAGCGCAAGCGGCACTAATAAAGGATAAAGGAAAAGGGATAAAGGAGAAAAAAATTCTTCTTTATCCCTTTTCCTTATAATACTCCGGCGAGCATTTCGCGCGCTTTGCGGTGATTTCTGGGGGCATATCAGGCGCTATTCGTCTGTCAGGTGAATCCACCAATTCACCACTTTCCCCAGCCTATCTTTTTTCGTATTTACATCTTGTATGGTATACAGTTTTACACTGGCCCTATCGTGGGTAATCCATTCCAACAAACCGGTTGGATCCTCAAACAAAGGACTGTTTCCTTGCCTGTCTTTTGCTTTTGCTCCTCTGTGAAAAACGATCAGGATATATTCGCCGCTGTGCAAATTTAAAGTCACTCTATCTTCACTTTGAAAACAAAAACTGGGAGCATTCCATTTGACATGCTCTGTAATTTCTGGATCGGCGTTCAGGATGATTTCTCTGACTGCTTCCATGACTCCTTTTAGAGGGTGGTCGCTGTTCTTTATGAATTCAACGACCTGTTCGTGATCGGACAATTGCGAAGGTTTTTTCACAGGGGTCTCCGATTGATCTGTTTTGGCTTTACCAAATTTGCCGCCTGCTAAGCAAAGAGTGCGGCCATTTTATCGAGGCACTGATCCAGGCCGGCTTTGGATGTGTCTCGCGCCTCTTCCGATGTATAGCCGTATTCTGTGATGGTCAGTTCAGTCTTGCCGTTACCCAGGTCCTTGAAGGTGTTGACATTCAGCACTTCCCTCGGGACGCCCGCAGGGAAGCCCATTTCTGCAGGATCGAATGATTTGCCGTCTTTGTCGGTGAAGTTCAAGAGGTATTCGAACCGCTGCATTGGCACGATTTTCTTATAGGTCCACGTGTTGTAGAGGTCCTGGCCGCCATATTCTTCTGGCGCACGCATGCAGACCAGGGATACTCCACCCTCGCGAAAATCCATCTCGGCCAGGGGACAGGTAAAATCCGTGGGTCCCCACCACTGCATCACGTCCTTGGGATCGGACCAGGCCTTCCATACCCGCTCCACGGGTGCGTCAAATACACGGGTAACGAACACATTGTGTTTCTTTGTTTCGCTGCTCATGTTCGTTTCTCCTTACTTAACCACGCGAAAGCTAAGATGGGTGACACCCTGCCCCGCTACGACGCGTGTGTTTTCCAGTTCGATAGTCTGTTCGTCCAGATTTTCGAATAAACGGATACCCTTTCCGAGCAGGATGGGCACCAGGTCGATATGGATTTCGTCCAGCAGCCCGGCCTGGATGCACTGCTGCATGATACTCGCGGTGCTCAAAGAACTATCCACGAAGTACACGAAAGGCGCCAAAAATTAACCTGTCACTCGCTGCGGCGTATCTGCATAGACGATTTCGAACGCTCGAAGAGGGTCTCGCTGGCCTACCTGTGCCCCTGGATCAGGACAGCCAGGACAGGCCGAAGGGGCAGTCCACGGAAACCAGGCTTGAGCGCTAAAAAAGGGTTTGCAACGCCGGCAGCTAGTCGGGGACCATACCACCGGTCACGTTGGTGATCGTTCCGGTCATACCACCCGCCCGGTCCGAGGCCAGGAAGGCCGCCACATCTGCCACCTGGGCCAGGGTGGTCACCCGGCGAAGCATGGTCATCTGCGCCAACGCGGCCACGATACCCTCGCGAGTCAACCCGCCGCTGTCCTTCTCAAAGACGTCCGTGTGGATCTCCTGCGGAAATAATTCGGGGACTGCCGCGATATTCAAGCCAAGGACGCGGACGCCGTATTGACCGACTTCGGAGGCCAGGTAGCGCGCGAACGTCTCGATCGCCGCTGCAACGACCCCGGTGCTGCCCATCAGCGGGGAGCCGCCGGTCGAGCCGGCGTTGGTCAGCGTGAGGATGACGCCCGACCCCTGATGGACCATCTGGCGAGCAGCCGCCTGGGCGGTGATATAGTTCGCCAGCACACCTTTTGTGATGGGACGAAAGAAATCGGCCGCCGGGATCTCGGTTAGCGGAACGCCTTGCACATACCCGCCAGCGTCCGTATCTCCATGCGAGATCAGGTTCATGGATATGTCAAGGCGGCCTGCCCGGGTAACTACATCTCGGATGTGCTCGTTGACCGCCTGCTCGTCGGTGGCATCTACCACAGCCGCTTCGGCGGAGCCACCGGCAGCTGTGATGTCCGCTGCGACCGCATCCAGCTTCTCCCGAGTGCGCCCAACGAGAAAGACCCTGGCTCCCTCGCGGGCGAAGGTGCGTGCCACCCCGCCGCCAATCCCTCCACCCGCGCCGTAGACAATGGCGTTCTTGTTTTCAAGCAGCATTTCGATCCTCCTTGGGTTAGTTTAATTAGAACATTTGTATGATAATCCAGTAAAAGGCGGCTGTCTTGTATAAAATGGCAAGCCGGTGACCTCATCCGGAAGAGTGGGTCAGGTATCCTATATTTATGGAGTAAATATATCCAAAAATAAATATTATTGTCAAGGAACAGTATCCCGCCCACCATCAAAATTCACTCGCTGTTATCCTGGCTGTTGTTATTCCACCTTTAATGAGATAATTACTCATATATAGAGCGAGGAAGAGTTACACCTCTTAACTCACCACATCGCTATGTTTTGGAAAACCGATTCTGCAATTGTATAGCTGGGGTTAAGGCAGAATGCTTCGTTCTACCGGGTGGAACGTACTTCTGCTTTCTGTTATTAATAGCATTGGTTTCAAAGCTAAACTCGCCGGATCAACAGGATGATCGAGCATGAATTTCTCAAACAAACCCATACTGTTGGTAGCTGAAGATGACCCGGATGACCAGTGGTTGATCCATACGGCTATCCTGATCCCATCGGGAGCTTTAGAAGATGCCCACTACTGCCAGGGTTATGCGGTAGAAGGATATTTTCGCAAGCCCAGCAGTATGGCAGAGCTCGAAGAGATCTTCAAACAGTTGTGTGATAAGTATTTAAGTTAAGCCAAAACAAGCTGCGCCGCGACCATCGGCGCGCCATCCAACTCAAAGGTGGAAACCAATGTACCGGAAGACCAATACAGAACATCATGGGTGGCTCACCCGGCTGCTGCCAGGCGGAATTCAGGCGCGCCTGTATTTGCTGATTGCCCTGGCCCTGCTGCCGCTGTTAATCCTGCTCGGATGGATAACCTACCAGCGTTATGAGACCCGGCGCGACCAGGCATTGCAGACCGAATTGGAAGTGGCGCGAGGTCTCGCCACAACCCTGGCAGCTTATGTTGAGGGTGTCCAGCAGCATAATTATGGGATTGGGCAGGCGATCATTACCGACACCTCCTACAGCGCAGAGGATACCACTCACCTGCTGGCCGCCGCCGCAGCGCATTACCCGGCTGTACGCAACCTGAGCTGGGTCAGCCCTGAGGGGATCGTGCTGGTTTCCAGCCTGGCAGACCTTGAGGGGCGCGACCTGTCTTTCCGTGCCTATTTTCAGAAAATTCTGTCCGGCCAGGACTGGGCGATCGGCGATCTTTCCCTGAGTGGTGTGGCAACCAACGCACCTACCCTGGCCATCGCCACCGCCATCCGGGATGGCCACGGCAGCCTGACCGGCGTAGTGACGGCGGGCATCGAGCCAACCCGCCTGGGCGAGCTGATCTTTACACAGCAGCGTCCAGCGGATGGCGCTTTTACCATCTTCGACCGGCAAGGCGTTGTGGTGTACATCAGCCAGGCAGAGCCGCTTACCTGGGAAGAACGCACCCGCTGGCTGGGGGGAGACCCGCTGCTCCAGCAGGTTTTGCAGGCAGGGCAGGAGCAGGCCGGAGTGGTGCATCTTGCCGAACCGGGAGGGGAATGGGTAGCGGCGCGGGTTCCCATTGCCGGTACCGGCTGGGTGGCCGGCGCCGGGCGGCCGTTGAATGTCGTGCTGGCACCCGTACAGGGCAGCCTGGCTTTCGATTCGCTGACCGCCCTGCTGGTATGGCTGCTGGCTCTCGTTCCGGCGACCTTCCTCGCGCGGACGATTGCCCGCCCGCTGCGCCGGCTGGAACTGGACGTCCAGGCGATGGATGCTGTGTCGCGTGAATCTCAGCCTGACCCGCAAGCCCCAATCGAGGTGCGCCGGGTACGCCGCGCCGTGGAAAAGATGGCAGCCAGTCTCATGCAACGCGCCAGGGCGCTCCAGGAAAGCGAAGAACGGTTCCGGGTGCTGTTCGACAACCGGCATTCCCCAATGCTGCTGATCGATCCCACAACCACTCAAATCGTGGATGCCAACCCGGCCGCCAGCTCGTATTATGGCTGGTCCAGGGAAGAGCTGGTCGCGATGAAAATCACCGACATCAACACGCTTCCGCCCGGTCAAGTCCATCAGAAAATAGGCCAGGCGCAGACTTCTGAGACCAGCACGCGCTTCGAGTTCAAACACCGCCTGGCCAGCGGCGAAATCCGGGATGTGGAGGTGAACAGCGGCCCGATCCAAATCGGCGAAAAAGAATATCTCTTTTCGATCCTCCACGACATCACGGAGCGCAAGCGGATCGAGGCGGAAGCTGAAGAGGGCAAACGCCTTTTAGATGCGCTCATGGTCTACGTCCCCGAAGGGATTACGATTGCCGACGCACCTGAAGTGAAAATTCGCATGGTCAGCCGCTACGGACAGGAAACGCTGGGTTTGCCCCACCAAATGATATCCACGGAGGAAGTGGTTGGGCAGCGGAAAGTGTATCATCCGGACGGCATCACCGAAATGGCCGACGAAGATTTACCACTGGTCCGCGCCATCCAAAAAGGGGAAACGGTTAGAGATATGGAGCTGATCCAAATAAATGCGGCCGGAGAGAGCCTTTCGCTCCTGTGTAATGCCGCTCCCATCCTCTCCACAGACGGGGAGATCACCGGGGGTATCGTTGCCTGGCGCGACATCACCGAACGAAAACGGGTAGAAAAAGACCTTCAGGCGGCTAACCAACGAATTACCGAGATCCTCGAAAGCATCCAGGATGTTTTCTACAGCGTCGATCGGAACTGGATTTTTACGTACGCCAACCAGAAAGCGGCAGATATTTGGGGAAAACAACGCGAGGATTTGATTGGCCAGCACATTTGGGAGATCTTTCCGGAAGCGGTCGGAAGTTATTCATACGACCAGCTTCACCAGGTCATGCAGGAACGGCAAGTGCGGCACTTCGAAAATGTATCCCCCGTGATCCATTCCTGGATCGAGGTGCATGCCTACCCAAGCGCGGATGGAGGGCTCACCGTTTATTTGCGGGATATCGGCGAGCGGAAGCGCTATGAAGAATCTCTGCGATTTTCCGAGGAGCGTTTCAACAAGGCCTTCAACGCCAGCCCAAACGCCCAGGTGATCAGCCATTTGGAGGATGGGCTGATCCACGAAATCAACAATGGCTTTGAACGGATGTTTGGTTACAAACGGGAAGAGGTGATTGGGAAGACTTCACTCGAGCTCAATATGTTTGCCGATCCGGCCGACCGCCATGAGGCCGTTCTCCGCCTGCAAAAGGAGAAATCCTTACACGATTTTGAATTGCAAATCCTGACCAAGACCGGAGAGGTCCGTCAAGCCAGCCTGTCTATCGAATTATTCAGCATGGGCAGCGGAACTCAAATGCTGACCATCATCAGCGACATCACGGAGCGCAAGCGGGCAGAGGAGGCTTTGCAACAAGCTCACAAGCGGGCTGCCTGGCTGGCGCGCTTTCCAGACGAGAACCCCAACCCGGTGATCCGTGTAGCAGCCATTGGGAGGGTTCTCTATATTAACCCGGCCGCCGAACAGTTACCCGGATGGAAATGCAAGGTCGGCCAGTTGTTACCCAACCCATTGAAAATGCTGGTCGATCAAGCGATCGCTCAGGAACAAGAAGTTGTACAAGATATTCAAACTGACGAAAAGTTCTATTCTATCTCGGTGATGCCCTTCCCCAAAGATGCCTATGCCAACCTGTATGGTAGCGATATCACCGAGCGCAAGCTTGCGGAAGAAGCGCTGCGCGAATCGAATGCTCACATCCGCGATATCCTCGAAAGTATCAGCGATGCCTTCTACTCATTGGATTTGAATTGGCGCTTCACCTATGTGAACCACAAGGCAGCCAATCAATGGAGGATGAAACCTGAGGAGCTGCTCGGTAGAAACATCTGGGAGATCTTCCCAACCGGGAATGATACCGAATCATACCGGTTCATGCAGCAGGCGATGGAAGAAAAACAGGTTCACCAATACGAATCGTATTCATCCTTCCTTGACCAGTGGCTGAACATCAGTCTATATCCGACCGATCGGGGGCTTTCGGTTTATTTTCAGGATATCACCCAGCGAAAGAAAGCAGAGGAAGCCTTACAGCTCAGCGAAGCCAGGCTGCGCCGCCTGGTGGAAGCCAACATCATCGGGGTAGTTACCCGCGATACGGCCGGGCAGATCAAAGATGCCAATGACGCCTTTTTGAAGATGACCGGCTATTCCAGGGATGACCTGCGCAGAAGAGAGCTGTCCACCCATACGCTCGTCCCAGTAGAGTATCGCCCTCAAGAAAATCGGATTGTGGATGAAGTCGTTTCGACAGGATCCAGCCGGCCGATCGAGACGGAATACATCCGCAAAGATGGCCGGCGGGTGCCCATCCTGATCGGGTATACCCGCCTGGAAGGATCAGCGAATGATTTCATTGGCTTTGTTCTCGACCTGAGCGAGTTGAAACAAACCCAGGCAGCCTTAGCCGAATTCTCGGAAAAGCTAAAACAGAGCAATCAGGAACTGGAACAGTTCGCATTTATTGCATCTCACGATCTCCAGGAACCGCTGCGCAAGATCGAGGTCTTTGGAGATTTGCTCCGGACAGGCAGCACCGGGCTGGATGAGGAACAGCGCGACCATCTATCGCGCATGCGCCAGGCTGCCGCCAGGATGCGGCGCATGATCACCGATCTGCTGGAGCTTTCCCGCGTCAATACCCAGCCCCAGGCTTTCGAGCGGGTAAACCTGTCAGAGGTCGCAGCCGAGGCCGTGAACGATCTCGAAATCCTGATGCAAGGCATAGGCGGGCAGGTGGAAATCGGCGATCTCCCTGGTATCGAAGCCGACCCTTCTCAAATGCGCCGGCTTTTCCAGAACTTGATCGGCAATGCCCTAAAATATCATAAGCCAGATGGGCTGCCTTATGTTAGAGTCTATACCGAAAAGGTCGCACCAGGATTCATCGAGATCCGGGTCAAAGATAACGGCATCGGGTTTGACGAAAGCCAGGTGGAGCGGATCTTCCAACCGTTCCAACGCCTGGTGGGAAAAAGCGAGTACGAAGGCAGCGGTATGGGGCTGGCCATCTGCCGTAAGATCGTCGAACGCCATCATGGCAGCATTACCGCGCGCAGCACTCCTGGAGAAGGATCGGAATTTTTCGTTACTTTCCCGCTCAAACAGCCCGCCGGAGGATAGAGAAAAGTATGTCATTACGAGGCCTCCCAGCCCTGGTTGGGCTGGACCAGGGTCGGCCGGCCTGGAAAAATATTATCTGGAGAAGCTCTTATTTAATACGGGAGAGAAATGACATGGCGGATCAAAAATTGACCATCCTGCTGGTAGAGGATGATAAAGAGGATTATCTCATCCTTCGTCAGATGCTCGCCAAGGCAAAAGGGAGCCGGTTTGAGCTCATCTGGGCTGCGAACTACGAGCAGGGGTTACAACAAATCGAGCAGGGTGGGATTACGACAATTCTGGTGGATTACAGCCTGGGGTCCAGAACTGGGCTGGCTTTTATCGAGGAAGTCATCGCTCGCGGGAGTCCTGTCCCAATGATTTTGTTGACCGGTCAAGGCAACTATGAAGTCGACCTCCAGGCAATGAAAGCAGGGGCGATGGATTATCTGACCAAGGATGAGATCAGCGCGCCCCTGCTCGAGCGCACCATCCGCTATGCCATCGAGCGCAAGCAGACAGAATTGAGACTGCGCAAACACGCGGTTCGAGCTGAATTATTAGCCAAAATCTCCAGGGATTTTTCCGAGGCGGGTTTGGATTATCGCACGCTGCTCAATACCATTGCCCGCCGGATTTCAGAGACATTGGGTGACGCGACCATCATTCACCTCCTGGGAGAGGATGAAAAGAACCTGGATGCGGTGGCCGTTTACCACCCGGATGCTCAGACTCGCCAGTTGATGATCGACAGGCTCTCCAAAACCAAACAGGTTGTGGGTGAGGGCCTGCTGGGAGAGATCGCCCTGACCCGCGAGCCGCGTTTGATTTGCAACGCGCCGCCGGAAGAATTGATCGGTTACACCCGGCATGACTTCTTACCCTGGCTCGAGCAGTACCCGGTTTACAACATTTTTGTGGCTCCCCTGTGTTCCCGATCCAGATTTATCGGGACGCTGGTCGTGGTTCGAAATATTCAGATTGAACCTATCACACA
>Ga0105104_10002402_pt1 | contig 13714 bp, 6 predicted proteins | sample PPLLaktember2015_3_FD_87034 | JGI IMG/M metagenome (GOLD analysis project Ga0105104, IMG submission 87034) | Freshwater sediment microbial communities from Prairie Pothole Lake near Jamestown, North Dakota, USA - PPLs Lake P7 Core (6) Depth... | ecosystem: Environmental > Aquatic > Freshwater >...
CAACGCATCGGACTTGCGGCCCGGTTGGGCGTCGTGTCTCGGATCGCCGAAATCCAAGAGTGGCCCGCGGCCCGGCCTCCGGAAAGCGCGGTCGCGCGCCGGCTGGCGGGGATCTGGTCGCAGGTGCTCGGGACAGGCGATATCGGGCTCGACAGCGATTTTTTTGACCTGGGCGGCGATTCGATTCTCGCCGCCCAATTGATCGCCCGGGTCCGTGAAGAGTTCGCCTCCCGGCTCTCTCTTCCCCAGTTCTTTCGACTTCCCACGCTCGCCCGGATGGCTGAGTGGCTGGAGAGGCAAGGCCACGAAAGCTCGAAAGACGAGCCGTTGCCGATCACGAAAACAGAGAGCCTTAGCCTGTCTTTCTCGGAAGAGAGAATATGGTTTCTTGACGAATACGAACGGGATAAGTCGGTTTACGTCCGGTTTTCCGCTTTCCGCCTGTCCGGACCGCTGGATGGGGAAGCTCTTCGCCGTGCTGTCCGCGTCGTGCTATCCCGTCATGAAATCACACGAACAACCTACGCGAAGGAGCCCGAGCTCTGCGCGCTTGTCAACGCAGTCCCGGCGGATCTGGACGTCCCTCTGATCGATCTTTCTGCCCTCCCGGGCGATCAGCAGGATTCCGAGTTGCGACGACTGGCGCTCGAGGAATCACGGCGACCGTTTGACCTGAAGGGGGACCTGCTGCTGCGTGTCCGCCTGGTTCGTCTTGCCAAGCAGGAGCATGTTCTCCTCTTTGCCAGTCACCACATCGCGTTTGACGGATGGTCCGATACCGTGCTTTTTCGGGAGCTGGGCGAAGCTTACAGCGCGTTCACCGAGCACCGGGAGCCAGCCCCGCCGCTCCTCCCGTTTCAGTACCGCGACTTGGCCCAATGGCAAAGGACCCGACTAGACCCGGACAGGAAGCGAAACCTCGTGGATTACTGGCTGGGCCAGCTGGACGGTCTTGCCCCCTTGCTTCCTCTGCCGCTCGATCACAACCGCCCTCCGCGCCAGACTTTCACCGGTGCGACCGAATTCCTGGATCTAGATTCCGGCCTGGTGCGCCAGCTGAAACAACTGAGCCGCAGACGGGGAGTCACTTTTTTTACCCCGCTGCTGGCGGCGTTCGGGGTTCTCCTTGGGCGTTATTCGGGAGTCGAGGATGTGGCAATCGGCACGCCGGTGGCCAATCGCCCGACTGCCGAGACAGAGAAACTGATCGGGTACTTCTCCAATACGCTGATCTTCCGGCTGAATCTGGAGGATGACCCGACCGGCCTGGATCTCCTCGACCGCACCCGGCAAACGGTTCTCGGCGCTCTGGATCATCAGGATCTGCCCTTCGAACTACTGGTCGAAACCCTGAACCCGACTCGCAGCTTGAGCTACCATCACCTGGTCCAAGTCCTGTTCCAGCTCCGCAATCTCCCTGCCAGGACGCTCGCGCTCAAGGATATCCGAGCAAGCGAAGTGCGGTGGGACTTTGCGGTCTCTCCCTTTGATCTTGCTCTGGACCTCATTGAAACCGATGAGGGGGTCAGCTGCAGGGCGACCTACAACACCGATCTCTTCGAACGAGAGACAATCAGCCGCCTTCTCGGCCACTACCAGGTGCTCTTGCACTCGTTGGCCGACACTCCGGAGAAGCACTTGTCCGAGCTCCGCCTTCTGGATGACGGCGACCGCCACCGGCTGCTGGTTGAGTTCAACGCGACTGCCGCGCCCGGGGCTGATATTCCAGCCACAAGGCTTTTTGAGGAGATCGCTGCGAACCAGCCCGACCGCGTGGCAGTCAAAAATGGGCACAACCAGCTATCCTACGGAGAACTTAACCGTCGAGCCAACGTCCTCGCCCGGTACCTCCAGGCAAGGGGCCTTAAGCCAGGCGACCGGGTCGCGGCGTGGTTCGAACGCTCCCCCGAATCAGTCCTGTCGACCCTGGCTCTTTGGAAGCTGGGTGGCGTTTACGTCCCCCTCGACATCAACTACCCGTCTGAACGGTTGCGGTTCATGGTCGAGGATGCCGGTGCGTCGCTCCTGCTGACTGTTTCAGAACTTGCATCGAGCGCGCCGTCGGGGATTCCGAGTGTGTTGGTGGACAGCGCCCTCGGCGCAATCGATTCCTCCTCCGGGAATCTATGCTCCGAACCCGACTTGGATACTCCCGTGTACCTGATGTACACCTCGGGATCGACGGGCTGGCCCAAGGGAGTGCCCGTGCTTCATCGGGGTGTCGCGAATTTTGCATTCTGGTTACGCCAGGAGTTTGCGACGCGCAACACCGACGTGCTTCACGCGGCTTCGCTGACCTTCGACATGGCTGTTTTCGAGCTGCTTGTTGCCCTGGTAACTGGCGGGACGCTCTTGATCGTGAAGGACAGCGTTTGGACGAATCCCGCCGATCTCATCCGCGAGCTACATCGCGTCCGCCCGGGAGGTCTATCGGCGACGCCTTCGTACCTCCGGGTCCTTCTTGATTCAGGCGTGTTTCGCGAAACAGGCAATCTCCAGTGGGTACATTCCGGCGGGGAGACTCTTACTCCGGAGCTGGCCCGCCGCTTCCTGAACGAAACCAGCCTCGAACTCGTGAACATGTATGGGCCGACCGAGACGTCGATCCTAACTCACAGGTTCTGGGTGAAACGCGAGCACTACCGGACTGTGCCGATCGGCCGTCCAATTGCGAACACGACCGCTTATGTTCTTGGGCGCCGAAGAGAGCTGCTGCCAATCGGTGTGACCGGAGAGCTGTACATCGGGGGTCGAGGCGTTGCCCCGGGCTATGTGAACCGGCCGGATCTGACCGCCGAGCGTTTCCTTCCAAATCCATTCAGTGAGCAACCGGGCGAGAGGCTCTACAGGACCGGAGATCTTGCCCGTTTCCGGCCCGACGGCAACCTGGAATACCAGGGCCGGGTGGATCACCAGGTAAAGATCCGCGGTTACCGGATCGAGACTGCCGAGATCGAGACGGTGCTGATGCGGCATCCGATGCTGGCGCAGGCAGCAGTCCAGGCCCAGTCTTTCGGACCGGATGATGGTCGTCTGGTCGCATACGTGGCCAAGAAGAGCCGAACTGAACACGTGGATGAGCTTTCGCTGCGGGAATACCTGGAAGGAGTCTTGCCGCGGCACATGGTTCCGTCTCGTTTCGTTTTTCTTGACGAGTTGCCTCTAGCGAGCAATGGTAAGGTAGCCCGGAACAAACTGGCTCCGATTCCGCTATCGGCAAAGAGCCAGCCACGAGCAGCGCGCCCGCCTGCTGACCGGACCGAGGCGGGGCTCACGAGGTTGTGGGAGGAGCTTCTAAAGGTCGGCTCCGTCGGCGTCGACGACAACTTCTTCGATCTTGGTGGACATTCTCTTCTGGCTGTCCGTCTTTTCACCGAAATCGAGCACCGTTTCGGCCGGCGCCTGCCTCTTGCTGCGCTTTTCGAAGCGCCGACGATTGCGGAACTGGCGGCCCGCCTGCGCTGTCAGGTGGACCCCGATGAGTGGCGATCATTGGTCGCAATTCAACCCGGTGGGACTCACCCGCCCCTTTTCTGCCTGCACGCCGTCGAAGGTGACGTCCTCTTCTATCGTGACCTGGCACTCCTGCTTGGCGCCGCACAGCCCGTTTTTGCGCTGCGTTCACGGGGGCTGGACGGCTCCGCCTGCCCGACAACGATAGAGGAGATGGCCAGGCAATATCTCGAGGAGATGCGATCGGTTCAGGCTTCAGGTCCCTATTTCCTCGCCGGATTCTGCTCCGGCGCCTATGTCGCCTACGAAATGGCGCGTCAGCTGACACAGGCAGGTGAGCAGGTGGCTTTTCTCGCGAATTTCAGCACGGACGGCGCCTGGAAAACGATCGCTTCGTTGTCCGGCCAGCTCCGGTATCACCGTGAGGGTATATCGGCGCAGGGAGCAGCCTCGTATCTCGGGGAGAGGCTGGAGCAGCGCTCTCGGATGGCGTTGTCGGCCGCCGCGGCCCGCATTGCCGGGAGGTTCCGCATCACTCCTGTCTGGCTGCGAAGGAGCCGTGTGAGGGCGATCAACCGAAGAGCCGCGGTTCTCCACAGCGCGTGTCCCTGGCCCGGGCGGATGACGTACTTCATGGGCGAAGGAGATCGTCACCGCGATCCCGCGCTCTACTGGGGACCGCTGGTGTTCGGTGGGCTCGATATTCGGCTGGTGCCCGGTTCGCAGCTCGATATGTTTCGGGAACCGAACGTGCGAGCGCTGGCCCGGTCACTGGGGAATTGCCTGGAAGAAGCGCGCGAGGTCTTCTCGACTGATTCGAATAGCGTCCGAGCAGCCGCGGAAGTGTCATGAACAAGTCTTGGACGATTTCGGCAGCGGCGCCCTGAGGGCGGCTGCATCGTGCCCCTGAGCGCGATCAGGATGTCCGACTTGGAAGTCGGACCAACGAGAGATTCGCAAAAGCTTGCTACACCGAGCCAGCCGACGGTCGGACACTACACACCGCCAGCGGGGGGCAGCAGCGCTTGCCGGTGTCATGTTGGTCCGACTTCCAAGTCGGACACGACCGGGTCACGGATCACCCGGTCAGCGGGCTGGTCGACCGAGTGTCCGGCCGTCAGGTCTCCCCGGCCATCAGTCCGTCAGTGTTCGCGCTCACTTATCGGCTACATCGATCAGGACCGCATCGCCGCTCGTCGTCTTTAGGCTAAGCGTCTTGGAGGCCCCATCACTCGATAAGCGGATGTTCGCCTCTCCAGGAGAATTCAGGGTAAGAAGCACCGTGTCGTCTTGGCCGCGGGTTACCGTCACCATTTCCTGGTTCGACGAGGTCCATTCGGGCATCACGGCGCCGGCCGTTCCGTCTCTATCCAGAAGCAACGCTCTGGCTCGGAGGTTGGCCGCCATTCCCTGTGGAATGCGTATCTCGCAGGGCGGCGAGACCCAGGGATTGCTCAGGTGAGCACCCGAACTCAGCGGAGAGTCCACTTTGAATTCCACGCTGATTGTGTTATCCGAGGAAGGCAAGGCCGAGGTATTGAGGGAAGTCCCGGTTGTCGGCAGGAGCCTGCCGTCCCTTCGCGGATCGAGGCTCGTCTCCGAGAGTCCTGACCCGCCCTGGCCGTGAGCGGCGATCGGGGCCGTTGCCTCGACATCCATCACAGTGGTCGAGTCGGACCATGTGGAGGGATCGGGGCTCAGCCAGATACCCGCCGCGGTGAGGGCAACTATCGCAAACACTGCGCGCTTTGGCACGCAGGGACTCTCTTGTTGTTTGTTCATAACCTTTCCTGAGCAACTCCCTTTGTGAAGGGACTGGAAATCGCAGACCTTTGAGTTTGTTTAAAGCGCCGGAGCTTCGCTCCATCTTGAGAAGGGAGCGTTTGATCTTGTCTATAACAAAAGTAACAAATAGCCAATCATGTAAACCCCAGTGAAACTACGCATTCTCGGCTAGGTACTTTTACCTGTATCGTTGGTTATACACGGTTTTGGATACTCACCCGAACTTTGGTTCGAGCGGGAAGCTCGATCTGGAGCGGGTTCGAGCGACCTTGTTCCTGCCGGGCGGCGTGTTGTAGATTTATTACGTCGTTGTTCACTTTTCAGTCGATCACCCTGGATGCTGTCTCTAAGGGGGAGAGAATCATGACAACGCCCTGTCGTGTCGTGCTGGCCGACGACCATGTCGTCGTACGTGAGGGTCTGGCACGACTTCTTAAAGAAAGAGCTGATCTGCAGGTGGTCGGCGAGGCCGCTGACGGCGTCGACCTCATCAGTGTCGTGAAGAAATCCAAGCCGGACCTCGTCATTACTGCGATCTCGATGCCCCGGCTGAGAGGAATTGAGGCAATCGCCGAACTGAGACCGATCTTTCCGCGGGTCAAGTTCATTATCTTGACCAGGCATGCGGACGAGGATCACCTGGACGAGGCGATCACTGCGGGAGCGGACGGCTATCTCGTGAAGGAAGACTCATCCGCGGAGCTTTTTGAGGCGATTGATAGCGTTCTTTCCGGAAAGAGCTTTATTTCACCCCATTTCTTTCACAATGTGCAGCACGATTGGATCACGATGCACCGAGGAGGGAGACCCGGCCTCGAGGCCGAGATTTTGACCCTCCGGGAAAAGGAAATCGTGAAGCTGATCGCCGAGGGCAATTCGAGCAAGGAAATCGCAAATCTGCTTTTTCTCAGTCCCCGCACGGTTGAGCACCACCGGAGCAATATCATGGGAAAACTCAACCTGAAAAATGCAGCAGATGTGGCTCGTTTTGCGCTGCAGAAGGGCTTGCTTGTTCTGGTTGCCCAGGTGGCGGCCGGTTCACTTGGTGGGCACCTGTTCAGGTCCGGCCTGTTCCTGGCAGCGATCGCGATGTTAGAACTGATGTAGCCGGCTCTTTTGACGAGAAGAATTCGTAGAAGGAATCCCGAGGACCCTATGGCAATTGAATGGTCGAGCGACACGAAGCGGCAGTGGATCACGATCGGAGCAGCTATTCCTGTCACCCTCTTTCTCGTCTTCGACATGATGGACGACTATAATGCCGGCGTTTCTTTCAGGCACCTCGTTATTGAGGCGGCTTTCTGGATTTGCGGATTGACGTTGATCGGCTTCCTTCTGAAAGGTTGGAACCGGGCACGACGAAGCGTGGGTGCGTTGGAGGGAGACTTGGCCAAGACCAAGGCCGAGGCGGAGAAGTTAAAGGCTGAGACCATGAGCTCGCCGGGGATGAACGACAACTTCGGACGTCAGTTCGAACAGTGGCAGCTCTCGCCGGCCGAGAGGGATGTTGCTCTGCTCCTTCTCAAAGGGCTTTCCTACCAGCAGATTGCCGCATCGAGAAATGCCGCCGAAGGGACCGTCCGCCAGCAGGCTCTGTCCGTCTATCGGAAAGCCGGCTTGAGCGGGCGTTCCGAGCTCGCCGCCTTCTTCCTGGAAGATTTGCTTGTTCTCCCACCTCGTGACGATGACGCAAGGCGCCAATTGGACTCGTCGAAATAGGCCCTCACCCGATCAGCGCGTTGAAGAGAAGCTTGAACGTGCCGTGTGTCTGGGCGCGGTGCTGAGTCCGGAAACCGATCAGGACGATTTTGCCCTGTCCGGACTGGGCCGCGATCATCGCCGCCTTCCCGGCCAGGGCTTCGCCGCCAATGAGCCAGCCGCTCCGGAGGATATCCGCATCGGAGTAGCGGGCAACCACTTCGTAGCGCTCGTTGAACTGACTCGGAATGATTTCGAATGCGGGGCTGTAAAAGAAAAGAACAAGGCCCTCGCCGGGCATGCCCCAGGCCAGACGGTGCTTCGTGTCGAAACGCGCCCGCAGTGTTGAACCGGGGCAGAAGAACTCCTTGGAAGGCCTGTTCGCGAGCGTGTTGCGAACAGGCAACTCGAACTTCTTGATCGCGAAGTCGGTGGCCCGGCCCAGGGCAACGAGTGTGCCGCCCTTCTCGACGAATTGCTTTAGCGCCTCGGTCCCCTCCTTGCCGAACCCGCTACGGTATTCCGGGGGGTAGCCCTCTTCGCGAAGGCGGTTCGCTGCGGTCCTGTCGCCTGACCTTCCTTCGGTTTCATCCGCCGCGTCGCCGGTCATCATGAACGTGGAATCGTCTGGCAGGATGATCACGTCGTAGTTGTCCTTGAGCGCTCCCTTCTTGAGCTCGGCGTCAAGCAGGCTGGCGTAGGGAAACCCGAACTGCTCGAGGAGAAATCGAGTCCACCCCTCGTCGATATTGCCGCCCCAGTATCGCTGGTACATCCCGATGCGTAACCGTTTGACTTCCGGCGCATCGGCTGGCTGGGCCGCCAGGGGCGCGAACTCTACCCGAGTGGCGGATGCAATCTCTGCGATTGCCGGCCCTGATCCCGGATCCACGAGGAAGTCGCCGGCTCTGCGACGTTCGCCGTCCTTGGCGAACCGCCGAACGCGCTGTGCCCGATCCATCAGGAGATTCATCGCCTTGAAGCTGTCGTTCAGACGGCCGTCGAAGATGTATCCCGCCGGCCCCGCGATCACTCTCGGTGCGGCCGCCGGCGGAGCTGTCACCTCCGCGAGGCCGCCCGTGACCGGCTCGTCCAAAGTATCGACTCGCACGCCCATGAACTCCGCCATCGTATCGGTTGCCATGTCGTAAGGGCGTATCGGTGACCCGTCACGGGCCCTGGTCCATTCGTTATCCGGGTAGAAAGTGCGCCCGAGCAGGTAGCGGATCAGTCCCATCTTCGGTTGAGCGAGCGGGACCACGTAGGCGCCCGGTTCGTAACTCTGGCCGTCCTCAGTGGAGAAGGCCTGCGACGCGCGCTTGACCTCGATTCCCTGGACCAGAAGTTGCCCGATCAGTTTCAGACTCGTCAGAGGATCGTGTTGCCCGGATGGGATAACGTAGGCGGCCGGCTTTCCGGCTGCACCCCGCTCGGTCTGTCTGCGGGCCTTGTGGTAGGCGTTCCAGAGCACGGTTTCTCGATTTCGGGCGGCCAAATCGAGCATTGCCCAGGCCGATATTTTCTGTCTCTCGACGATATCGCGAAGCCTCCACCAGCCGCCCGGCCACGGATTGGGAAACGTTGTCTGTTCCTTGTATTCCGGGAGGCCCCGGGTGTCGCCCCGCAACTGGTCGGGATGGATGTAGATCGGGGTAGCAAGCTTTGCGCTCGCGGACTCGGTCAGCATGCCCGTGATGTTGTGAAAGGGTGTGATCCAGTGGAAGCCGAAGTGCCCCCAGCCGGAATACTGGGCCATATTCAAAACTCCCGACATGCCTGCCTCTTCCTCCTTGCAGGCAATCTGAGCCCCGTACCAGCTCTGCTCCCGCCACACCAGCGGGTCGGCGTGCGGGCGGACGGGCTCGGCGTAGGGAGGCACGTAGATCCGGGCCCCGTAACTGCCCATGTGGTGGTGATCGAGGTAGGCCTGGGGCGCCCAGTCGGTAAACATGATTTTGGCCATGTATCGAGACTCCACCATGTTCGTCTGGAAGGCGTCGCGGTTGTTATCGTGCCCGACATACTTGTGATACAGCCACGGCAGGTTCCCTCCTTCATGCGGAGTCCCCAGGCTCTTCTCGTACCAGTCGGCGACCATGACGAGTCCGTCCGGGTTAAAAGAGGGAACCATCAGAAAGATCACGTTGTCCAGGAGTCGAGTCGTTTCTTCATCGCTCCGGGTCACAAGGTCATAGGCAAGCTCCGGAGCCATCTGAGCGCCGCCGATCTCTGTCGCATGCAAACTCATCGACTGGCAGATCACGGCTTTGCCTTCGGCGATCAGCGGCTTCGCGTCTGCCTCCCGGAGGCCCCGCGGGTTACTGATGCGGACGTTGACCTCCCGCAGCCGCTCCAGCCTCGATAGATTGGACGGAGAGGAAATGACGACTAGCAGGAATGGGTGCCCCATTGTCGTAGGGCCCATGTTGATCGCCTTAAGCCTCCCGCCGGACTCCTTTTCGAGCAGCTTGTAGTAGTCCACCATCTTGTCCCAATGGGCGATCTTCCGGTCGGCGCCCAGCTGAAATCCAAAGAACTGCTCGGGCGAGGTGACGGAAGGCTGGGCTTGTGCCAGTGCAGAACCAACCGGCACGAGCGCCAGAAGGAGGATGAAAAGAAATCCGGCTTTGACTTTCATCGGAAGCTTCTCCGTAAGTTTGGGACTCAGACAGACAACCAAACAGCTGCCAGATGCAGCCAACCGGGCCGTAAAGCGGCGGATTCTGAACGGCGAATCCGCCCTACGACCGATTGCCCCCGCATGCCGAGCGGTTGTAGGGCGGATTCGCCGTTCAGAATCCGCCGCTTTACGGCCCGGTCGGCTCGCCTTTAAAGTCCGACTTCCGCCAGCCGAAACGCGCCGGCGTCTCGCTAATCTACCGGCATGGGCAGAACCGGCAGTCGTTGATCCTGGTCCTCACCCTCGCCGTCAGGGCCGCCTGGCGTTGCTCGCCCGCCAGGGCCAAGGTCGTTTGCCACTGCTGGACGGCTTCCTCGGTTCTCCCTCGGGCGCACAGGGCTTCCCCCAGGTTGAATCGGGCGTGGAGGAAGCCAGGACTGATTTCCACGGCCTTTTGCCAGTGTTCTATTGCCTTGTCCCATTTTTGGACGCGGAAGAAGCCGGTCCCGAGGTTATTGTGGGCGTCTGCGGAGCCTGGGTTCAGCCGAACCGCTTTGCTCCAGTGTTCGATCGCATCGCCGATATCGCCCTTCCCGAAGCAGGCCCGGCCAAGGTTGTTGTGAAGATCGGCCGAATCGGGATACCGTTCGAGAGCCTTTCGGAAATGGGTGATCGCTTCCTCCCACTTTCCCTGATGCACGAACGCCACACCGACGTTGTTGCTGGCCTCCGGATAGTCGGGCTTCAACTCGAGAGCCTTCAGGTATTGCGTCACCGCCTGGTCGTGGGCGCCTGTCCGCCACAGGACGGTTCCCAGGTTGTTGTGTGCCTTTGCGTCTTCCGGACTGATCTCGAGCGCCTTTCGCCACTCCGCGATCGCGGCCAGGCTCTCGCCGCGCTCGGCCAGGTTCCAGGCGCGGTCGAAGAGCCGGTAGAACTCCGCGGCAGGCACGTCGATCCGGACGAGCCCGTCTGCCGGGATATTCACGAACTCGGGCAGGTTCGCGGCGCGGTTCGCGGCTGTGGCATTCTCGACCAGGACGGCCGGACTGTCGTTCCCCTGCTCGTCAATGTGCGTCAGGAACATTTGGGTGTAAGGTGACCGTCCCTTCGACGAAAAAACCATCCATCGCCCATTGGGTGCGAAGCTATGCCAGGAATTCATCAGGGGCGTGTTACAGACCATCCGGCGAGCTTTTCCACCTTTACTCGGCACGATGTGGAGAAGCCCGTCGGGACGCATCAGCTGCCCGTTTCGGGACTGAACGAAAACGATCCAGCGGCCGTCCGGCGACACCCTTGGAAAGGAGTTGCTCATGCCGTTGCGCGAAGCACCGGCAATGGGCTCCGCGCGGCCACCCTTCCCGTCGTTGAAGGGTATGCGATACAGGTCGAATTTGATCGGCGTCTCGTTGGGATCGTTGGCGAAGGCGGCCGGCTGACGGCCTTCCGGATACGGGTCCCGGGCTTTTGCCCGGGCGAAAACCAGGTGCCGGCCGTCAGGGCTCCAGACGGCATTTGTGTGAACGTAGTCGGGATCATCTGCGCCGGGCAACGCCTCAACCCGGCCGGTCTCGCGGCTGTACCAGGCAAGGATCCCGCGCGTGGGGTAGAACACCTGGAGGAACCTGTAATCTTTAAAGTTTGCCACGTAGACTTCTTCGTTCAGCGTCGCGATCGCGTGACGGCCGTCCGGGGAAAGCTGAGGCATGAAGGCGATAGTCGGGTGTCCGGGGAGCAGCCCGGGAAATGAGCTCCAAGCGATCACGTCCTGATTTCGAATGGACATGTTCGGGGAAACGGACGCGATCGCATACATCGATTTGTCGTTCTGCGGGCCGTCCAGGTCCATCCCCAGCGTCTTCCCGTCCTTTGAGAAGGAATGACAGTTCGCGCAGGTAGGGAGGTGCTCCATGAGCAGGCGGCTATTCTTTTCGCGGACGTCTCGGAGGCGCCAGGCGATCAGCGGCAAGGCGCTCGGGACGATCGGCTTGATAACTCCCTTTTCGGTTTCCGTCGGCATCAGAGGAACGTCGCGGTAAAAAATCGGCGCGCCGACCGGGTCCTCGGAGATCCGAATGCCCACGGTCCCGAAGGAAACGGGGCTCTCGGGACTCTCCTTGCTCAGGCCCCTGATGCGTATTTCAGCCGAGCTCCCGAGTGCCTGTTTCTGGATCCGTTCCCAGGTTTCCCCATCCGGTGTCCAGGTGCGGGTCTCGGCTTGTTCAGCCGTCAGCCTTGGGATCTCGTTGGTTTCGGAAACGCAGCGAGAATCCACAACACCAATCTGTAGCCGAGGTCCCGATGACTTGACCCGCAGTGCAGGCGTCCCGTTGTCGAACTCGACTTCGACCACCCAGGTTTCACTGGTTTCCGCCCGGTCACGCCAGAGGAACGTTGGGGCAGCCATGTCGGGTGGGAAGACCGTGCCTGGCGCTGGATAATCGATTGTGATCCGCTGCAAGTCGGGGGATACCCGGTGCCCCGCACCGGAGTCTATCGCGAAGAAGGCCATGGCAAGAACCGCACAGGCAGAAATCACCCACCCAGGTCGTTTTTTCACTCCAAAAACGGGTCCGCACGGTTGTTCCACTTACCGAATTCCCCCGGTACCTCTGCCCATGCCTTCGAGGATTTCACCGAGAAGGGCAGCATCGACGGCCGTGCCCAGTTTTTCAGCCGTGGTTGCGTGCCGGTAGGCGCTTGCGAAGTCGCCTGCCCGGGAGAAAAGCTCCGCCAGTTGACGATGGGTGCGTGCCTCGTTGGGATTGAGCTCGAGCGCGGTCCGATAGGCTTTGAGCGCTTCCGGCATCATCTGTTTCGACTGGTACGCTCGGCCGGTTTCGTAGAACGCGTCGGCCTGCAGTTGCTGGTAGTAAGGCGAGGTAGGAAAACTCTTCCCGTCCAATGCCTGCTTCAGTTCCTGCAAAGCCTGGTCACTTGCCCCGCGCGTGTTGTACAGCTGGGCCAGATTGATGTGTCCCTCGGGCCGTGACGGATCGAGAGCGACCGCTTTCTTGCACAGTTCTTCGCCCTCCTGGAAACGCTTCTTGCGGGCATAGAGGGACCCGAGGGTCAGGTACATCTCGGGAGCCACGTAAGGCGAGGCTATCGCTTGCTCGAGTGCTCTGATGGCCTCGTCCTCTTTTTTGAGATCCATGTAGGCGAGGGCGATGTAGTAAAAGGCCGGCGTCAGTTTGGGATCCTGCTCCAATGCCTGTTGGTTCAGTTGAATAGCGGCGTCCGGGTGACCCTGTTTGCGGTTGGTTTCACCGAGCAGCGATAGAAAATGGGGGACATTCGGCCGTTGCTGGAGTCCTGCTTCCAGTTCCTCCTTGGCCCTGTCGTACCGGCCTTGATCGATGTAGACCTTGGCGAGATAGAAGTGCGCCCACAGCAGGGTCGGATCCAGATCGAGCGCCTGCTGCAACTCGGCTTTCGCCTCCGCAATCAAGCTGATCGAGCGCATTGCCAGATACGCCTGACCTAGAAGCAGGTGCCCGGCGGCCGACCTGGAGTCGAGCGCCAGTGCTCTCTTTAACTCCCGGATTGCCTGGTCGGTCTCGCCGCGCTGCAGATGGCCGGCGCCGGCCTGGAGGCGCTCGTGTAGTTCCTTCTGCCTTTGTTCTGGCGCATCCTGCCAAACCGCCCGCGACTCGGCTGTGGAAAGAAGAAGACAACATGCCGCCACGATGAGAAGACGACGCAGCATGGGCGCATTATAGATGATTGCGCTCGACGGCCCCAAGGACTCCAGGGACCTCAGGGACAACAAGGACAAAAACCCGACGTACTGAGAGACAGAACCCGCTTACTGTTCCGAAAATAGGCCCGCAAGTTGTTGAAATCACGCCGAGGCATTGGACCTAGCCGTGATTTTCATGCGTCACTGGGTGCGCCCTCGGGGCCCCATGTAAGACTCCGCTGAAAAGCGCTGCGAGGGTGTTGAAAATGTTTACGTGGCTGTGAATAGCCTATACGACAGGGCGAGGCGCGCGTGGATGCGAGATCGCATGGAGCCGCGCACGACAGAGGGCGTCGAATAAGTTCTTAAGGCCTGAAAGGCCGGCACATAATAGCCCAGGGCGAAGCGTGCTTTTCGCGTAGCCCTGGGTCAACACGGTCTCGACCGCGAAGCCCTGTAAGGGCGTAAGATCC
>Ga0105104_10002404_pt1 | contig 13712 bp, 17 predicted proteins | sample PPLLaktember2015_3_FD_87034 | JGI IMG/M metagenome (GOLD analysis project Ga0105104, IMG submission 87034) | Freshwater sediment microbial communities from Prairie Pothole Lake near Jamestown, North Dakota, USA - PPLs Lake P7 Core (6) Depth... | ecosystem: Environmental > Aquatic > Freshwater >...
TTCCGTTGTTCGAGGAGCGTTATGACCTGGTCCTGCCGCGCGAGAACGAAAAGGTTCTCCTGCCTCTCCTCGACTATTTACAGACGGCAACCTTCCGCACTGAACTCAGTACGCTGACCGGCTACAACTCCATTCACAGCGGTGAGAAAATTCCACACTAGGAGAACAGAAACAATGAAGTCCAAATTCTTTTGGGGGATTAGTTTACTAACTGCGTTTGCCCTGGCGCTTGGCGCCTGTGTTCCCGTTCCAACTATGCTGCCTACGCCCGCGAATCAAAACCTGATCCTGGCGACGACCACATCCACCCAGGATTCGGGACTGCTCGATGTGCTGATCCCGCTGTTCGAAACAGAAACCGGCTACAAGGTCCAGACGGTTGCGGTGGGGAGCGGCCAGGCGATGAAGATGGGGGAGGAAGGCAACGCGGACGTATTGCTTGTCCACGCGCCTGCTTCCGAAGTCACATTTATAGAAAAAGGATTTGGCAGGGAACGTGCTCTGGTTATGCATAACGACTTCATTATCGTCGGGCCATCTTCTGATCCTGCAGGTGTCAAAGATTTGTCTGTGGCAGATGCTCTGAAGTCGATCCAGGAAAAGCAAGCGACGTTTATTTCCCGTGGTGATGACTCGGGTACGCACAAGGCAGAATTGAATTTGTGGAAGAGAACTGGGCTGGATCCCCAAGCCAGTGCAACTGCCTGGTATCTCGAAACCGGTCAGGGCATGGGTGCATCCCTGATGGTTGCCTCCGAAAAAGGCGCCTATATTCTGACAGACCGCGCCACGTTTCTGGCAAATCAAGCCAATCTGCAGTTGGACATTCTGGTGGAAGGCGATCCGTCACTGTTGAATGTTTATCATGTCATCACGGTCAACCCTGAGAAATGGGAGAAGGTAAATTATGATGGCGCATTCGCTTTCCTGGAGTTCATGACCCGTTCTTCCACGCAGGAAATCATCGGTCAATTTGGCGTCGATACATTTGGGCAACCCTTGTTCTATCCCGATGCTGATAAGACAGATGAAGACTTAGGTATATAATCCACCCGGTGGAAGGGGCGGCTGAGAGGTCGCCCTATTTTGTCCAGCGGAGTGAGAGGCTTGAAAAAATTCCATTCAGTTTTATTGTTGGCTGCACTATTTCTCGCATCATGCAATTCAACAAAACAAAACACGGCTTTGCTGCTTGTTTCGACTACCTCCACCCAGGATTCCGGCTTGTTGGATGTTCTCCTGCCAGCCTTCACGGAAAAGACCGGTTACAGCGTTCAGCTTGTTGCAGTGGGTTCAGGGCAGGCATTGAAGATCGGCGAACAGGGCAATGCGGATGTGATCCTGCTTCACTCACCGGAGGCGGAAAAGGAATTTGTCGCCAAAGGCTTTGGCATCGACCGCCGACTCGTCATGCACAATGACTTTGTGATCGTTGGACCTCCCTCTGACCCGGCCCAGATCCGCAGCAAAATCCCAGTGGAGGCGTTCAAGAAGATCTTTACCTCCGGCGCGACCTTTGTCTCGCGCGGCGACGATTCAGGGACACATGTCAAAGAGCTCGCCCTGTGGAAGAATGCCGGGTTGGAACCCTCCGGCGAAGATTGGTATCTCGAAACGGGCCAGGGGCAGGGCGCGACCCTCTCGATTGCTTCTGAAAAAGGAGGGTATGCGCTTACTGACCGAGGGACATTCCTTGCCTATAAATCCAATGTGGATTTGGAAATCCGGGTCGAAGCTGACCCGTTTTTGCTGAATGTATATCATGTCATCACGGTCAGCCCCGAAAAATGGCCAAGTGTGAATCTTGAAGGTGCCAGGGCTTTTGCAGATTTCATCACCTCCACGGAAGGTCAGGAGATCATTGGCGAGTTCGGCCTGGAGGATTATGGCGAGCCATTATTTTTTCCGGATGCAGATAAGACCGATGCAGATCTAGGGCTGCCGTGAGAAAGTAGACAGGTAAACAAGTATACAAGTACACACGTATTTACGTGCCTGCTTGCGTCGCCGTGGCGACATATACCTGTCTACTTACCTACATTACCCATGTCTGAAATTTTTCAAATCACTGCTCTTTCCATACAGGTCTCTGCCATTGCGACGATCATCAGCCTCGCCATTGGTCTGCCTTTTGGTACCTGGCTGGCGCTGGGAAATTTTCGCGGTCGTTCATTCATTCTAAGCATCATCAACACCGGGATGGCGCTGCCGCCTGTGGTTGTCGGTCTCGTGGTCGCGATCATGCTCTGGCGCAGTGGCCCGCTTGGGGAGTTACGCCTGATCTATACGCCGGTTGCCATCATCATCGCCCAGACGGTCATTTCTGCGCCGGTCGTCACCGGATTGACCGCCGCGGCGCTGGAAGCCCTGGATCCGCGCCTGCAACAGCAGTTGTTGGGGCTCGGCGCCTCACGCCTGCAAATGGTTTTGTATCTGTGGCGCGAGGCGCGTCTGCCGCTCCTGGCTGCGCTCATGGCCGGGTTCGGGTCTGTGATCTCCGAAGTGGGCGCCTCGATGATGGTGGGCGGGAATATCCGGGGCCAGACGCGCGTGCTGACGACCGCGATCGTCCTCGAGACGAGCAAAGGCGAATTCGGGCAGGCGCTGGCGCTCTCCGCGCTGCTGCTGGTTATCACCTATTTGATCAACCTCGCACTGACATGGATCCAGCAGAGGGGGCAGCGACGATGAGTCCGTTCATCACCATCCAGGACCTCCTCATCCAACGCAACGGGCGCAAGATACTCGAGATCGAGGCGCTTGATATTGCCCGCGGCGAAACCCTGACGGTCGTCGGTCCCAACGGCGCGGGGAAGAGCACCCTTTTGCTGGCATTGGCACGTTTGCTCAAACCTGTGCGCGGGGAGATCATTTATGATGGCAAGTCGCTGCTGCAAATGAATGAGCTTGACTACCGCCGCAGGATTTCGTTTGTGTTCCAGGCTCCACTGCTGATGGACATGACCGTCGAGCAGAATGTAGCCCTGGGCTTGAAGTTCCGCGGCACGCCGAAGGAGGAGACCCAGGCGCGCGTGGGGAAATGGATCAAACAACTGGGTATCGAGTCCCTGTCGAAACGGCGGGCAGGCCAGCTATCGGGGGGAGAGGCGCAGAGAGTCAGTCTGGCGCGGGCGTTTGTGCTGGAACCGGAACTGCTCCTGCTCGATGAACCGTTCGCGGCGCTCGATCCGCCCACACATGCCAGGCTGCTGGAAGATCTATCCAATCTGTTGAAGCAGGACCATCGGACAGCAGTTTTCGTCACACATAACCTGAAAGAGGCTGCAAGGTTGAGTCACCGCATCGCGGTGATCGTGGGGGGCATGCTGCGGCAGGTCGGCACCGTCCAGCAAATCAAGGCGCATCCCGCAGATGATGCGGTGGAGGCCTTCCTGCAGGAGCTGCCACAAAGCGGATGATATAATTTCTCAAAATTTGTGGAGGGCTTTATGCTGAAGATCGAGATCGTGTATTGCGCGGTCTGACATTACACCGGTCGGGCCGTGAGCCTGGCGGAAGAACTGCTCAAGAACTACGAGCATGTGATCGAGTCTGTTGTACTTGTGCCATCGGACGGCGGCAAGTTCGAAGTGACTGTAAATGGACAATTGCTATATTCCAAGCTGACCGCACATCGTCATGCCGAGCCCGGAGAAGTGCTGGGACTGGTGCGGAAGATGGTCGGTGAATAAGGATACCCCGCTGGTTGAGTAGGACGAGTGTTCGTCTCGTCCGTATCGAAACCAGCGACTAACCAAGAAATATCAGGTTTGAATCTAACAGATGGTTTCGATACGTGGCGCAAAGCGCCACTACTCAACCACCGAACATAGAGGTTATGAATGGCAAAAAAAGGACGTGTATTTTCAGGGGCGCGACCGACCGGTCGCCAGCATCTGGGGAACTATCTGGGCGCGATCCAGAACTATGTCGCGTTGCAGGCTGACTATGATTGTGTTTACTGTATTGTGGATGTCCACGCCCTGACGACGGTGGAGACCACCCAGGATTTAAAACAGAATACAATGGAAATGGTGCTCGACTGGCTCGCCGCCGGCATCCGCCCGGAAGAGAGCATCGTATTCGTGCAGTCGCATGTACCCCAGGTCATGGAATTACATACCTATCTTTCCATGGTCACCCCCTTTGGAAAGTTAACTGACCTGCCGACGTTCAAAGACAAGGTGCGGCAGCAGCCTGAGAACGTGAACTATGGGCTGCTTGGTTATCCCGTCTTGATGAGCGCCGATATCGTGCTGTACAAGGCGGATGTTGTGCCGGTGGGGATCGACCAGGCTCCGCATCTTGAATTCGCACGCGAGACGGTACGCTCGTTCAATTATCGCTACAAAACGAAGGTCTTGATCGAGCCGCAGGCGAAACACACCGAGGTCAAAAAAGTGCTCGGCATCGACGGCGTGGAAAAGATGAGCAAGAGCCTGAATAACCACATCGAGATCGCCGCCACGCCCGAAGAGACGACCGCGCGTGTCCGGGAAATGGTCACAGACCCGGCGCGTATGAAGCGCACCGATCCCGGCAACCCGGATATCTGTAATGTGTACACCATGCACAAGATCTTTTCGCCCCAGGCCGATGTTGAAATGGTCAACGTCGAATGCCGCCGGGCGGGCATCGGTTGTGTGGACTGCAAAAAACTGCTTGCCAAAAACATGAACCAGCATCTCGAGCCGCTGCGCGCCAAGCGGGCCGAGTTCGCCGCCAAGCCGGGCTACATGCAGGATGTATTGAACGACGGCGCAAAACGCGCCTGTGTCATTGCCGAGAAGACCATGCAAGAGGTGAGGGAAGCAATTCAGTTACCGTAGCGTCAAATAAATATCGTTAACTTTGCCGGTGCCGTGTGGTGTCGCCACAGATTGGAGATTTACATGTACAAGCCCCTCCAGTTGACGACCTTTTTACTTGTTTGTCTGGTTTTGATCGCTTCGTGTAGACCGTCGGTTGCCGGTACTCCGGTCACTGACGAAGAGTTCGATGCGGCTGTCGCAGAGGCTCATGACACCCTGGGTACCCTCCGGGAGGCTCTCCTCTCGCCAAGAGAGTCTTATGACTTTATCGGCTTGAAAGTCCGCTTCATAGGCGAGACAACCTATGAAGATACCTGGACGCAGCCTGTCGACTACTTTAACGGTTACTTCACGATCCGAATGATCGACGGTGTCCTGCTGGACCCGGGTCTGAACACGGAGAGGATGGTTGTCATTCCCCTCAAGCGAGTTCTGGACTGGGTGATCGTGAAGGACGATGGCACCCTGATCGGCGGCTACACCATCAAGCTCTCGTATGAACATATGACCCCGGAAGAAAAAGAGGAGTTTCTCAGGGTGACAGGCTACAGACTCAAATAAACCCTGACTGCAAACAATCCATCCAGTTTATGCGCGCACTATTGCAACGAGTATCGCAAGCCAGCGTCACTGTCGACGACAGGGTCATCTCCCAGATCGGGAAGGGCCTTGTCGTTTTGCTTGGCATCGGTCATGGTGATGGGGAGGAGCAGGTGACGTTTCTGGCTGAGAAGGTTGCCAACCTGCGCATTTTCGAAGATGAACAGGGCAAGACCAATCTTTCGATCCTGGATGTCAAAGGGGAAGCGATCGTCGTATCACAGTTCACGCTTTATGCGGATTCACGCAAAGGACGCCGCCCCTCGTTTACAGATGCCGCCCTGCCCGACCTGGCGGAGCCGCTGGTGAACCGGTTCGTCGAGCTGCTGCGCGGGCATGGCGTCCCGACCCAGACCGGTCAATTCGGTGCGCATATGCGGGTGGAGATCCATAACGATGGTCCCGTGACGATCTGGCTGGAAAAATGATCCGCAAGCCCAATGCTTTGCAAAAAATCATCCATGGCTTTCTCATGCTGCGTCCGGTGACGGCATTTTTCGCGCCCTGGATCCATCGCGTCGATAAAGCTGCCCTGAAACTAACCCGGGGCAAATATACGCTCTCTGAGATGATCGGCTGGGACATTATCGAGCTGACGACCCTGGGAGCCAAAACCGGGCAGCCACGCAGCATGCCCCTGGTCGGGTTGTTCGATGGCGAAAAGATCGCCCTGATCGCCTCGAGCTTTGGGCGCAGGCATAATCCCGCCTGGTATTACAACTTGAAGGCGCACCCCGAATGCAGAGTGCAATCAAGTAAAAGAACGGGAATATACATTGCGCGCGAGGCGGAAGGCGATGAATATAAGAAGTACTGGCAGTGGGCTGTTTCGTACTACGCAGGCTATGAAAAGTACAAGGAACGTGCCGGGCGGAAGATCCCTGTCATGGTGCTGGAGCCGAAGAAGGAAAGCTAAATCCCCACAACGCCGCATCTGCCTGCACTGCCAATGCCCCGGCCGACACCATCGCTTCAGCGTTTTCCTTTGACCAGACTCCCCCCGCCCCGATGATTGGTAACCCAATTTTGGCGGCAGAATAGACCGTTTCGAGGGCGCGTGGGAAAAGGGAAGGACCGAACAGTCGTCCAGTAATCAGTGAGGAGTGTTCAGTGGGCAGTGCCCCACGCGGCGCAGCGATGCTGATCGCCTGCGCGCCCTCCTGCATCAAACGCGGACCCAGCGACAGCACCTGCTCGACCGGCAGGGAGAAGATCAACGGCAATTCCGCCAGACACATTTCAAGCGTCAGCAATAAAATATCATTGGCAAGCAGGGGTGCGAAGCCAAGCTCGGCAGCCATCACGTTCTCTTGCGTTTCCAGTGCCCGCACCATACGCTGCGTCTCCTCAGGGCGATCTGCCATGAGATGGACGATGACCGGCAAAGCAGATCTATCCCAGCGGGAAGCGTACTTCCTGAGTCCCGCGGGGAACCCGGGATTCGGCAAGCCGGTGTGGAACAGGAACCCGCCCGGGTACTCGATCACCTCCGGTTTGGCAGCCGGGTGGCGCGGGCGCAGCGAGAGCGGGTTGGTCACGAACGCGCCGAATGTCTCCCAGGGGACTTCTGCGCGCGTGTCCGGCATGAAGCCCAGCGATCCGGCTGCGTTCATGAGAGGTTTGCTGAAATATAAATCCCGCTTCATGTTAGTTCGTAGAGCTTTTTTGCGTGCGATACATTGTCAGCAGGGGTGTCCACTGCTTGTTACAGATATTAAAACCCCGCGAACTCAAGTATTGTTCCATACGACGGATGCCGAAATCCGAATCAGGATGCCCCCAGCGGAAGAAGAAATCGAACAACTTGAGGTCCATGCCGCGCGGCTCTTCGACGAAGAAGCTGCCGCCGGGCTTTAGCACGCGCTGGACCTCGTCGATCACCTTGCGCCATTCCGGGATGTGGTGCAGCACGCCGAAGATGATGACCACATCCTTGCTGGCTTCCCCAAATTGGCTTAAGTCGGCTGCGTCCTGCACGAGGAATTGATATTGCGGATAGCGCTGGCGGGCTTTCCCGATCTGCTCCTCCATCAGATCCAGCCCCACGTAACTGCGCGGGGAACGCTGGTTCAACAGGTAGGCGCCGTGCCCGTTCCCGCAGCCGATCTCCAAAACATCCTTGCCGCGCGTGTCCAACCCCATGCGTTGAAAAATTGGAAGTTCAAAATACCTCTGTCCCCACCGGCGCCACGCCGAGTCCATTGCACGGAACTCAATCTCGGACAGTTTCATGGCAAAATTTTACCCCTCTTCGTATACAAAGAGGGGCGGCTGGGCGGGTACTTGCTGGGACCCTCGAGGCTCTGGTATTCCGCTCGTGGACGCTGATCGAACCTACGGTATAGGATGACTATGGGATGACTGAAGGATGAGTATAGGATCACTATAGGATCAGTACAGGATTAGTACAGGATCAGTACAGGATTGTGGGTCTCATTCGGGAGGAATTGCGGCGAAAGCGGCTCTGCACCCGGGTCCCGAACAAACCTGTGGAGCTCGGGAGGGGCGATCCATTGTGCGCACTTCCGCATATTCACGACATAAATTTTCTGATTTCAGGCGCTCTCGACTTGCGCCGTAACCGTCAGGCCCATGGCCTGTAACATATCCTCGTTATTGTCGAACTTGAATTCCTCGATGCCTCGTTTTTGCGCTTCGGCAAGCTCGAGGGCTTCCAATTTTTTGATGTCATCGTCGGTGACCACCGGCTTGTTCAGGGTCTTGATCTTCTCGGCCAGGCCTCTCAGGTTCGGCTCGACCGGCTGTTTGGTTTGCAGATATCCCCAGACCGCTTTCGAGGCGTTCGTACCGTCCTTGCGGGCATAGCCAACGAGCCCGGTACTTGCCTGCCGCGACCAGCCGCCGACGAACACATCTTCGACCGGGGATTCATAGGAAATGCCATCGATGGGAAAACGCGGATTTGGATTCTTGACGAACTCGTTCCACTCGACGGACAGACCAAAGGAATCATCCACCTTGTCGCCGATGGCAAAGATGACCGTTTCCACATCCAGCCGGCGCTTGTTCCCGGTGCCCCTGGCTTTTGTGTCCCCGTTGGCTTCCGCCAGGATGTTATCTTCAAGCTCGACCTGTTTCAATTTGCCGTTCTCATCGCCGAACATTTGAACGGGGGAGGCCAGGAATTCGAAACGGAAACGCGTGTCGGAGATTTTGGGTAAGGCCTTCGGGAGGGCTTCCAGAATCGTGGCGCGCGCCGCTTGCGGGTCCTGATGGACCGCCTGCATGATCGGTGCCACGCGCTGGATCTCGGCATCGAGGGCTGCGATATCCAGGTTGTCGATCACGTATTCCATTTCCTTCTTCTCGAATTTGACCTCCGCCGGACCGCGCCGTACCACGGCGATGATCTCTTCCACTTTCTTCTCACGCGCCAGGAAATGGGCGATGTCGAGCATCACGTTGCCGGCGCCGATGACCGCACAGCGGTTTCCAAAATGGAACGGCTTTTGGCTGAAGGGCGGCAGATGGTTGTAGTAATAGACGACATCCTTGGCATGATAAACACCCTCCAGATCCTCCCCCGGCAGACCCAGCCACTTCGTGCCTTGTGCGCCCACCGTGACAAGGATCGCCTGAAACCCAAGTGCACGCAGGTCAGCGAGTGTCAGATCGCCCTGCGCACCGACGGTGACATTCCCATAATAATCAAGGTTTGGCACCTCCAGCACCTGGCGAAACTGCTTGCGCAAGCCGTTCTTCATCGTATGTTTAGTGGGATAAATTCCATATTCTGCAAGCCCGCCCGGTTTAATATCACGATTAAAAATAACCACCCGCGCGCCCTTATTGGCAAGTTCGCGTGCCCCAAATAACCCCGCCGGCCCCGCGCCGACCACGGCAACAAAATATTGATTGGTCACAACACCTCCACCAGCCACTCTAAAGTTGATAAGAACGGGCTGATTATATCAAAAAGAAATTTACAGACAAGACGGGGATATCAGCCTTTATGTAACACTCATTCCAGGGTCGATTCCAGCGTCCGTCACCTAATAAAATCGTGATGCGCGAAACTGCATAATTATGTTAAGATTACAGCCTACCGTAGTAACGGTCGTTTTAGAAACGATTTGGTTATGGCTACCAATTCAAGATTTGGGAAATATAGCCGTCACATCCGCATTGAGGAGCTTGTATGACTACACCGGCTTCCGACCAAAATGAATCCAGCAAAATGAAAAAACTGATCTCAGGGAACGCGGAGGATCCGATCCGCGCCAGGCTGCCGCGCAGGAACAATTCCACAATCCAGGAGCCACCGGCGCCTGAGTCGACCCCTGCGGTTCCTGCACCTGCCTCCTCCAAGGCGGCGCCCAAAGCCAAAGCAGCGCGCTCATCCGGAATAAAATCGAGCGCGGCACCCGCCAAAACGCCGCGTTTTAAGTTCCTGCCAGCTTTCTGGACGATCGCAAGCATCATGTCTATTACTGTTAATGTCGTATTAATGATTGCCTTGCTGCTCGCGCTTCAGACGCTGAGAAGTTTCCCGACCATTCCAACGATCGCAAATGATCAGATTGCAGGCCTGCTTGGCGGCCTGTATACGAACTTCGTCAAAATGGATCAAGCCACCATTGCCTCGACCATCCCGGTGGATGCCGTCATTCCGCTCAATATCGTCGTGCCGGTCCAGGCAACCACACGCATCACACTGGCGGAGAGTGTCACCATTCCCAACGCGCATGTCCGCATCAACACCGGCGCGTTGAATATCAATGCCGATGCGGTGGTGACCCTGCCTGCGAATACCCCGCTGATGGTCAACCTTGATTTCCCGCTGAATGTGCAAAACAGTATCCCCATCCACCTGGACGTACCTGTCAATATTCCACTCAATCAAACCGAGTTGCACGAACCCTTTGTGGGTTTGCAGAAAGTCGTCGAACCCTGGTACTGTCTTGTTGAACCGGACGCTTCCATCAACGGACTGCTGGTTTGTTCGCCAACCTCAAATCCTGCACCTGCAGAGACTGTGATTCCATGAAGAATAATCTTACACAGGTTACCCTTTCCAACGGACTCAAAATTTACCTTAAAGAAATTCACACCGCCCCGATCATTTCGTCGTGGCTGTGGTACCGCGTTGGCTCGCGCGATGAAGTGCCGGGCCGGACCGGTGTCTCCCACTGGGTCGAACATATGCAATTCAAAGGCACGGAGCAATTCCCTGCCAGTATGCTCGATAAAGCCATCTCGCGCGAAGGCGGCACCTGGAATGCCTTTACCTACATGGATTGGACGGCATATTTTGAAACCATGCCGGCCGATAAGATCGATCTCGCTCTGCGCCTCGAAGCCGACCGGATGTCCAACAGCCGCTTCGAGGCGGAAGAGGTGGCTTCCGAACGGACGGTCATCATCTCCGAGCGCGAGGGGAATGAGAACGAGCCTCTTTTTATCCTCGGGGAAGCCATCCAGCAGACTGCGTTTCGCGTTCATCCTTATCATCATGAAGTGATCGGCGATATGGCCGACCTGCGTACGATGAGGCGTGATGATCTCTATCATCACTACCGTACGTTTTATGTTCCCAACAACGCGGTCATGGCAGTGGCTGGTGATTTTGACACGCAGTCCATGCTGGCGCAGATCCGGGAATTGTTTGAGCCCATCCCCGGTGGATCGGAACCAGCGCGGCTGATGCGCCCGGAGCCGCCTCAGAATGGGGAGGTGCGTCTCGCGGTGGAGGGGCCCGGCGCCACTTCCTACGTCCAGGTCTGCTACCGTTTCCCATCTGCTGCCCACCCTGATTTCTTCCCCCTGGCTGTGCTCGACAGTCTGCTGGCTGGTCCAAGCAACCTCAATATGTTCAGTGGAGGCATATCCAACAAGACCTCCCGCCTCTATCGCGCCCTGGTGGATAAGGAATACGCGGTCAGCGTGCATGGCGGCGCGCAGGCAACCATCGATCCATTCATGTACACGATCACAATGACGGTTCATCCCAAACGCAAACCGGAGGAAGCCCTGGCTGCCCTGGACCGGGAAATTCAGCGTGTACAGCACGAGAAGGTGACGAGGGAAGAAATCACGCGTGCCATCAAGCAGGCGCGCGCCTTGTTTGCCTATGGAAGTGAAAACATCACCAATCAGGCATTCTGGCTGGGTTACGCAGAGATGTTCGCGGATTACGGTTGGTTCGAGACCTATCTCGATCGGCTGGCAGGCGTTACCGCAAAGGATATTCGCCGCGTCGCGAACGAATACTTCCGGACCCAAAGCCGGGTTGTCGGCACATATATTCCATTGGATGGGAAAACAGAATGGTGAATCAATTGAATTCGCTGCCGGGCCCCGATGATATTTATCGAGCGGTGCTGCCAAACGGGATTACTGTTCTGACGCGTTCCAATTTCAATAGCCCCTCTGTGGTCGTTGCCGGATATTTCGATGCGGGCGCATTGTTCGATACCGATGAAAAACTGGGGCTGGCGGAATACACGGTTGCGGCATTGATGCGTGGAACAAAGGGAAACACATTCGACGAAATTTACAACGCCCTCGAGTCCGTCGGCGCAAGCCTGGGATTCAACACCGGTGTCCATAAATCCGGGTTTAACGGACGATCGCTGGCTGAAGATCTGCCGTTATTATTCGACCTTTTGTCCGAAGCCCTGACGGCTCCGATCTTCCCAAAGGCAGAGATGGAAAAACTGCGTGCGCAACTGCTCACGGGCCTTGCCATCCGTGCCGAGGACACAGGGGACATGGCTTCGATGGTCTTTGATCAGATCCTTTTCAAGGGCCATCCCTACAGCCGGCCGGAGGATGGGTATCCGGAAACAATCCAAACTATCAAGCGCACTGACCTGGTGAAGTTCCATCGCGAGCATTACGGTCCGCGTGGGATGGTGATCGCGATCGTCGGAGCGGTGAAGCCGGAAAATGCTGTGAAACAAGTTGAACGTGCTTTAGGCGGCTGGCAAGCCAAAGGTCAGAGAGAAGTGCCGGAACTGCCTCCGTTAAAGACGCTGAAGAAAACAGTCAGCAAGCATCATCGAATTAAAGGGAAATCGCAATCCGACCTGGTGATCGGCACCAATGGTCCCATGCGCCGTGACCCCGAGTTTATGCCGGCTTCGATCGGGAATAACATTCTTGGTCAGTTTGGGATGATGGGGCGCATCGGCGATGTGGTGCGCGAGAAGTCCGGACTTGCCTATTATGCCTATTCGAGCATGAACGCAGGCATTGGACCAGGCTCATGGGAGGTGAGCGCCGGGGTAAGCCCCCAGAATGTGAAGAAAGCTTCCGGGCTGATCGTGGACGAGTTAAAGCGATTTGTGCAGGAAGGCATTAGCGCGGATGAGCTGGCAGACACGAAAGCGAACTTTATTGGACGCCTGCCGCTTTCCCTGGAGTCCAACGGGGGCATCGCCAATGCCTTGCTGAATATCGAGCGCCATAACCTGGGTCTGGATTATTATCGTCGCTATGCAGATTTGGTAAATGAAGTCACTGCGGAAGATGTGTTAAGTGCCGCGCGAAAATTTATTGATCCTGACAAGCTGGTGATCGCATTCGCGGGGCCGTAGCAGTAATCAGTGGTCAGTATTCAGTATTCAGGATCCAGCCTTATGAAACTTGCAACCGGTGTTGATCTGATCGAAATCGCCCGCATCGAGGAAGTGATCGCGCGCCACGGCAAGCACTATCTCGAGCGGATCTTCACCCCCGCGGAGTTGGAGTATTGTGGGAAGCGCCTCGAATCCCTGGCTGGTCGTTTTGCGGCGAAGGAAGCGGTCGCCAAGGCGCTTGGTTCAGGCATCGGGGATGTTTCGTGGAAAGAGATCGAAATTCTGGGTGATGAGCAACGTGCGCCCACATTGGCATTGCATGGTGCGGCGCAGAGCAAGGCAGAGGAGCTGGGTTTAAGCAACTGGTCTGTCAGCATCAGTCACAGCCAGAGTCATTCGGTCGCGTTTGTGGTGGCAATCGGCTAAAAAAATTCCTCCCGCAGGCCAGTTCTGCGGGAGGTGCAAGGGACAGGGACTCGACTAATTCTTGTCCTCTATGCCAATCCAAATGTGGCCCGGTAGAACAGGCCGATAGGGGCGGACAGTCAATTTGTTGATCTCCAGCTGACGTTGATTCTTTTCCATCATGCTCGGGTGAACCAGACATAAATCGGGGTTACGCCCATATTTTTTGTGATAGTAATCCACAGCTTTTTGAATTTTGACAGTGAGTGCCGTTTGCGAGTTATCGAACCAAAGCATTCCAGTGTGCATATTCAACTCCTTATCTAATAATCTATGCTTGGTATCCAAAATCGAA
>Ga0105104_10002406_pt1 | contig 13708 bp, 9 predicted proteins | sample PPLLaktember2015_3_FD_87034 | JGI IMG/M metagenome (GOLD analysis project Ga0105104, IMG submission 87034) | Freshwater sediment microbial communities from Prairie Pothole Lake near Jamestown, North Dakota, USA - PPLs Lake P7 Core (6) Depth... | ecosystem: Environmental > Aquatic > Freshwater >...
TGACCTGCGAGGGCTCGTCGTCGCCATTTCCATCCTTAAAGGGTTGCGGTGGATACACCGCGCGTTGCACGTTGATGACCAGGAGAGAGTGATGGGCCACCACTGCCCGTCCGCTTTCTGAGACCAGGGTCGGCTGGCGGGTGCCCTCTTGCTCGCAAATCTCCTTGATAGTATATACGACGTTATTGGCATATTCCTGCATGGTATAGTTGATGCTTGAATCTGATGGGGTCTGGCTGCCATCGTAGTCGATCCCTAACCCACCTCCGACATTGAGGTATTCGAGCTCGACCCCTGACTTGTAGAGTTTGGCATACACCCGTGCCGCCTCGCGCACGGCGTTCTTGATCCGACGAATATCGGTGACCTGCGATCCCAAATGGAAGTGCAGCATCTTGAGGCTGTCGCGGAGGCCGTGTTGCGTCAGCATTTCGAGCGCCTGCAGCACCTCGCCGATCTGCAAGCCAAACTTCGAGAGCTCACCGCCCCCCTCCTCCCACTTGCCGCTGCCGCGGGAGAAGAGCTTCACACGAATGCCCAGCAGCGGTTTGATGCGCATCTGTTTCACGACCCGAATGATCCCCGCCAGTTCCCCCAGATTTTCGAGAACGAGGATGACGACTTTTCCCAGCATTCGTCCGTAGAGGGCCAGCTGGATAAAGGTCTCGTCCTTGAGGCCGTTGCAGATCAACAGCGCGTGTGGATTATCATGTAAGGCTAGGGCGGTGGCCAGTTCCGGTTTGCTCCCCACCTCCAGACCGTAATCATAGGGACGCCCGACGCGCATGATTTGGGCCACAACTTCCCGTCGTTGATTGACCTTGATGGGGAAGACACCGCGGTATTGGCCCCGGTAGCCCCCCTCCGCAATGGCACGAGTGAAAGCCTCGTGCAACTGGTTAATCTGCGATGAGATGATCTGGGGAAACCGCAACAGTAGGGGAGGGTATAAACCGCGCTCCCCCAGCGTGTCGACAATAGCCTTGACATCGATACCAGGGGCCTGGCTGGGTTGCGTATGCACCATCAGATGGCCCCTACGGCTTACGCTGAAGTAGCCGGCACCCCAATTTTCTAATCCATAGATCTCCTCAATATCGCGGCGGCTGATGCTACTGATGCTCATGAACGATCCCCTGACCAGTGGAGCATTGTCTTGACCCGATGGCGACAACCCGCTGTCTTAGGGTGCGCTGTCAACAGCTGAACGGCATCTCCGGATTCTGGCAAAAATTCCTCACTATTTTAATGATAGTTTGAGACTTGGCAAGATACAAACGTGTAAAATGTTTCTCACTGACGTGATGCTTCAGGTGAGCTCAGGATCGTTGACCGCGGGTGTGGCGGAGGGAGCCATCCGTGTAAGGAGGGTTGACTCGGCGACGACCGGTGTCAGAGCTTCGTGAGTGGTGCCTTGCAGGAAGGTTTCCTGAGGCCTGGTCACCCTCCTGCGTAGGCTCCCGCTCGTACATGCAGCCCAACCAGTATCACGATGGAGCGGTCAGGTGTGCTCGGCTACAGGTTCAACTCCAACTTCATCTGTAGAAAACGCGACAATCCAGTCTTGGTCACCAACCCGAGCATGCGTCCGCGCTGCATCACGATCAAGCGCCCGAGCTCCTCCTCGGCCATGCGCTGGAACGCGACCGAAATATCCTCTTCAGGGGCAATGGTCAGGCGCTCCGCCAGCGGGACCATCACTTCACGCACCGGCACACGATCGTAATCGTCGGGTGCGACCCGCTTGACGTCCCCCAGCGAAACCAGTCCCACGACCTGACCGTTTTCCACCACCGGAAATCCCCCATAGCCATGGGTGAGAAAATAGCTATCAATCAGGTCTCGGACGCTCAGGTTTGGTGGCACCGTCACCACGTCTTTCACCATCATGTTGCGGACAGGGATACCTGCCAACGCCTCTTTTAACATGACCTGGGTGTAACTCGCCTGGGCACCCTGGAGGAGGAAAAACCCGATGAGCGCCATCCAGATCCCCTGGAAACCCGCACCCGCAAATAACGACACCGCCCCAAAGGCGATCAGAATATAGGCAAAGACAATGCCTACACGGGTCGCCAGGTATGTGGCCTGCTTCAGATTCTTGGTGATTCCCCAGATGATCGACCGTAGCACCCGGCCGCCGTCGAGGGGAAAGGCCGGTAACAGGTTGAAGACAGCCACCACCATGTTAAGACCCGTGAGGTATAACGCAATTGCTGCGAACGAAGGGTCTGGGCCCTCGCGCGCCAGCGCTCGCCATACCAACCAGAAAAATCCGGCCAGCACAAAACTGGCCAAAGGTCCCACGATGGCGATCAGAAATTCGGCGCTGGGGCTGGGGGGCTCCTGTTTCATTTCGGACACGCCCCCCAGGGCAAATAATGTGATCCCAGCGATGGGCACCCGGAGATTCTGCGCCATCAGGGCATGCATGAGCTCGTGCACCAGTATAGAGCCAAAGAGAAACAGCGCCGCGATGATGGCTTTGATCCAGTAGGCGGTAATCGGCAGGTCAGGATAGTGTTGTGGAAAATACCCGCTGGCCAGACTCCAGCTCAAGAGCCCGAAAATAATCAGCCAGGTGAAGTGGATGCGGATGGGAATACCGCGAATGGCGCCCAGGACTAATGAGCCACGAACCATCTTCGCACTCCTTCCCTCGAGGAGTCGTGATGCCGCTCCAGCCCCCGCGGGCCCTCGCTGCACTGCCCCGGCGGACCTGAAGACCAACGGCACTGACACCAGCTCATGCCAGGATCAGGATCGTACGGGGGCAAACCAGCGTCCGATGCGCCACCCACCTCTGCGATGTAACTGCCGTCGCAACAGGACAGGGTCGACTCGGTATTTAAAGAGCTTCCGACCGTCGAGATAGCCCACCGGGATCTCTACATGGAACGCAGCAAACAAGGCGGGGTCCGTGGTGATATCGATTTCGTCAAGCTCGAAGCCAAGCTGAGGTTGTAAGGCCAGGAGCGTCGCTTTCGCCGCATGGCAGAGCTCGCAATCGGTCTTGGTGTAGAACGTGATACGAGGTGCTGGTCCCCGCTCTCCATGCATCATCATGGCTCCCAGCATAGCTGAGACCATCCATCAGTCCCCGGGTGGGTCATGCCCAGCGCCGCAAGCTTGTCAGGACTTTGCACGATGTATGTAACATGCCCGCGAGCTGAAGTAAAGGAGAATCGAGCCGTTGCGGCATGTCGAGCGGCATCCCTCCGTGCTTTGGGGATTGATCACCGCCTGTGACCCTGGACGGTGCGGCGTCGACGAGAAGAGTTGTTGAAAAGAGCGAACCGAGCGTCTGCCAACCGTTACGGGCGGCGTCACTGATAGTGGCTCAGCTTGGCCCCCTGATAGTAGTGGGTGAGAATCGCCTCATAATCATAGCCCAGTTCGGCCATCCCTTGGCTGCACCACTGGCATAAACCCACACCATGGCCCCAGCCCTGGCCGTTAAACACGGCACGCCCATCGCGGATCTGCACCGTAAAGCGCGTGCTACGAATGACCTCGGGCCCCAGCGCGAGGCGAAAGTCTGTCCCACGCATGACAGTCTCCCCCGACTTGTGGCTGATCTTCAACTGCATGATGCGGCCTGTTGCACTCCGTTCAACGGGCTCCAAGTGGCGGATCGCCCCTACCGCATAGCCTTGCTTTAGGAGCGCCGCCCGCATGTCTTGCAGGGACACGGAAGCTGACCACTGGAGATGGGGGGAAGCAGGGTGCATCGGCGCTTTCACGGCGCGCAGGCAGGGGTGGGCTGAGGACCAGACATGTTCGCTATTTTCGGTATATCCAGCCGATTCGGCGTGGTAGTATGCCGGAATTAATTCCCCATGGCAGGTGAGCACAAGGCCCTTGGTGTCGTTGACCGCTTGCGTGGTCCTGGGGTGTTCGGCGCCATAGCCTTCATAATGCTGATCTCGAATATACTGGGCCGCGACATCGTAGTCGCGATTCGCCTGTCGCGTGCGCTTATACAAGGCATAGGTGCGGGCGACGATGGCCTGCGCCCGCAGCGCAGCCATTTCCCATTGGGAGGGGGCCTCCTTCGCCACGACGCCGTAGAGGTACTCCTCGAGGTCGAGCGTATTGACCACCATGAGCCCCGGCGCACCCCATTTCACCTCAAGGCTACCACGGTACATTTTGCTGCCAGCATAGATGACCGCATCCTTGGTACGGGGCACGAGGCGTAACGCGTCGACCTCGATGCCATGCTCCGGGATGCGGATATTTCTGGTGCTGGCCTGTGCCTGGAACACTCGCCAGTGGTTGACATCGGCGGGCAATAAGCCTGCAGGCTGTGTGAGGATCGTATAATCGGGGGGCACAGAGATCGAGAACGTGGGTAAATTCTGCAGCAATAGCACGCGAATCGGCGCTGCTCCAGCCGGCGTAAGTATCGACAAGACGAACGAGAGGATGCCAAGGATAAGCGATCGACCAATTATGGAGCGTGCGCTTGCGCTATGGTAGAGAATCCGATCGGTCCACGCGCGCGTGCGAGTCCGCATCTTCTTCCTCTAATGTCCTGGACTCTTGGATCAGCTGTTGGTACAACCGCGTAATCGAGGTCGGCGACAATGGCCCTGGATTCTCTTGCTGTACGCGCGTGATGATCTGTTCCTCACGGCTTGGAACGTGGATCGGCAGGCCCAGGTCTTTTTTCACCCGACCAATTTCGAGCGCCAGCTTGGCGCGCTCGTTGAAAAGCCTCAGAAGTTCGTCGTCGATCGCGTCCATCCGTTCGCGTAGGTCGTCGATGTTGTCCATAGGGTTCAGTACTCCTTCTACCCGCATCCGCCCCGCTCAGCTGAGGCGGGTCTGCAAGTACTTACTCGCTGCCGATACGGCGGCATGTTAGTAGCACAAATACCGACTGGATGTCAAGTTGAGGTGCTCTCAAGAGTGGTACGACGACGCCTGCGAGTCGATTTCCTCGCCCGCTGGGAGGGGGAGTAACAAACGTGCCCTGAGACGACTGCGCAGAACGTTGACGCATACACCATTCCTGACGACGAAGCATCGGCTTATGGTATAGTAAAGAGACAGAGGCGACCAGGTGGGCAGAAACGGATGGAAAGCAGGCGAGCCCCGGTACCGGGTGTGCTCGTAGCAGGAGAAACTGCGATGGGCCAAAGTCAGAAAGCGGTGCGGCAACAGGCGAGGGTTCGACGGCACAGCCGTAAGCTCCGACGTCTCATGTTGCTCATCGCCGCTCCGGTGGTGATTGCCGCCATCGTGGCCGTCGTGGCGCTGACCAGCCAACCAGGGTATAGTGGCTTCGACGTCCTCGGCAAGCGACCGGCGATTGTGCAGATATTTTTGCCGGGCTGACCGAACTGCGCTCAGCTCAAGCGCGTCGTCGACGCGCTCCGGCTCGAGTTTCGCGGGCAAGTAGCTTTTGTCCTGGCAGACCTCAATACTCCCGAGGGGCTGGCATTTGCCAACCGTCACGGGGTGGGCAATACCACATTAGTGTTGTTAGATGCGGACGGGAAACGTCTCGAGACGCTGGTCGGTATCCAAGAAGAAGGTGCCTTGCGCGAGCGCATTCGTGCCAGCTTTGGCCTGTGATCGGCGTGGTGGATGCCCCACGGGCAGCGTGAGCGTGTGCTGTCCCCGGCCAGGCAGGTTGGCCAGCGGGAGCGGTGGCGACGTGGCATGAGCCTTGATCTCCCCGGTGGATTCTGCTATGATGGCGCTGGTTTGGCTGTGGTAGCTTAAGGGATGTTCCCCCACGTTTGCATCGCTTGCCTCATCAGCCTGCAGGCAACGCAGGTCCTATGGATGAAACGATCTACGGATCTCTCCGAACATATCTTAGCCTCGCTCAGCGATGGCGTCGTCGTTACGGATCCTGCCCGTCGCGTGTTGCTGTTCAATCCAGCCATGGAAGAGATGACCGGCACCTCGTCGCGTCGTGCCACCGGTGCAGCATTAGCGACGCTGCTGCCAAAGGAATCCCCGATCCCGGCGCGTGTCATCGCCACCCTGGAGACCGGCCACCCCATTTTCATCCCGGACGCCGAGTGGCCGCGCTGGGATGGGGAACTGCTGCCGACCAGCCTGACGATCTCGGCGATTCTGGATAAGGTGGGGGAGACGTTGGGGGCAGTGCTCGTGGTCAGAGACCTGCGGCGGATTAAAGCGTTACAAGAGAGTCAGCGTCCAGCGGAGCGGCTGACAGCATTCGGCGTTCTGGCCGCGGCGATGGCTCATGAGATCAAAAACCCGCTGCTCGGCATTCGGGGTGCGGCACAGCTCCTGCGTGAGGAATTGACCACGGCTGATGCGCGTGAGTACACCGATGTCATCATTCGTGAAGCCGATCGTCTGAACGTATTAATGGAGGAGATGCTGGATTTTGCCAGGCCCCATCCCTTATCGCGGACGCGGGTCAATGTGCACGAAGTCCTCGATAGCGTCATCGCCCTCGAACGACCGGCCTGCACCGTGCGCGGCGTCCAGATTCGGCAGCAATACGATCCCAGTCTCCCCGATCTCTGGGCCGACCGCAATCATCTGACGCAGACATTCTTGAATCTCATCCGCAATGGCTGGGAGGCCATGCCCCACGGGGGTGCGCTGACCCTGACGACGAGACGATCGAGTGAACCGGTCCGTCTCGGACCGGGTGGCGGGCCGATGCTCGTGGTGGAACTTGCTGACGAGGGCGTGGGGATCCCGCCGGAGGTCCAGCGTAAGCTGTTTACGCCGTTTTTTACGACGAAGGCCAAGGGGTCTGGCCTGGGGCTGGCTATTGCGCATAGAATTATCGAAGAGCATGGCGGACGTTTCATCATCAAGAGTCTCCCTGGTCAGGGGACCACCGTACGGATCTATCTCCCGGTCAACCCAGGAACGTCAGAGGGGCCGTTGGAAGGATGAGGAAGTATGGCGGACGAACGCATTTTAGTGGTCGATGACGAAGAGAGTATCCGCTGGGTTTTGAGCCGTGGATTGATGCGTCGGGGATGGAAGGTGGAAAGTGCGGAAAACGCCCACCTCGCCCTCCGCCAACTCACTGAGCGGAGCTATGCACTGGTCTTCCTTGACATCCGTCTCCCCGACATCGACGGCCTCAGTCTCCTAGAGCAAATCCGCACCCTACCCAATCCTCCCATGGTCGTGATCATGACCGCTCAAGGGACCGTCGACACAGCGATCAATGCCATGAAGAAGGGGGCCTACGAGTATATCATCAAGCCGTTCGACCTGGAGGATGTGGTCGGTCTGGCGCACCAGGCCATGCGTGCCCGGGCCGCGGCGGCGGATGTGACGATACCCGTGCCCCTCGACCTGCGCGATAGTCTCCACGCCAGCGGCATCATCGGCCGGACGGAGCAGATGCAGCAAGTCTATAAAATGATCGGCATGGTGGCCGACCGTGACGTGACTGTCCTGATCGAGGGCGAGAGCGGCACCGGCAAGGAGTTGATTGCGCGGGCCATCCATCGCCATAGCAAGCGCGCCAAACGGCCGTTTGTGACAGTGAACTGCGCCGCCATCCCACACGAACTCTTAGAGAGTGAACTGTTCGGGCATGAGAAGGGGTCATTTACCGGTGCCACCGCCACCACCATCGGCAAGTTTCAGCAAGCCGACGGCGGCACGATGTTCCTGGACGAGGTTGGAGACATGGACCTCAACCTCCAGGCCAAGCTGCTGCGCGTCCTGCAAGAGAAGGAGTTTTACCGCGTCGGCGGCCGTGACCCCATTCGCGTCGATGTCCGCATCATCGCCGCCACGCATCAGAATCTGGAGCTTGCGGTGGCGCAGAGGCGCTTTCGTGAGGACCTGTACTATCGACTGAACGTCGTCCCCCTGTATATCCCGCCATTGCGCGAACGGCGTGAGGACATCCCCTTATTGATCGATTACTTCTTGCAGCGGTACGAGACCGAGCTGGGGACCGGACGTAAGTTCCTGTCGAATGAGGCCCGTGAGATTCTGCTGTCCTATCATTGGGGAGGGAATATTCGCGAGTTGGAGAACGTGATGAAGCGCGCCATGGTGCTTACCACTAGCAGCGTGATCCTCCCGCAACACCTTCCCGAATCCCTCCGCGGCGGCCCCAAAGAAGCAGACGATGCTGACATTTTACGCCGGCTTGTGGAGCGCAAGGCGCGCGCACTCTTCCTGAATGCGCAATCGGCGGGCAGCGGTGAGATCTATCACGTCATCCTCAGTGAGATCGAACGCTTCTTGCTGCAGGTGATTCTGGACGAAACCGATGGGAATCAATTGCGCACCGCGGACCTGCTGGGCATTAACCGCAATACCCTCCGCAAGAAGATCCGCACGCTTGGCGTCGAGGTCCGGCGGTCTTCCACGTCTGATTCCACGACAGAAGTATCATTGCAGCACTAATGCAGGAGAAAGGGGCCGCCGCTGTGCCCATCAAGCAGAGGACAGGCTGCTGGGAGCGCGGTGGCGAGTTCCCCCCACAATGAAGGAGATGGCCATGAGCTCATTGGCAGCCGTCGTTCTGGCAGCGGGTAGGGGCACCCGTATGCGGTGCAAAATGCCCAAGGTGATCCAACCGGTGGCCGGGCGGCCTATGATCTTGTATACGTTTGAGTTAGCCGCGTCCCTCCAAGCTGCCCCGGCCGTGGTTGTGGTGGGGCATCAGGCAGAGCCGATCACGCAGATGCTGCCTGCCGTCGGCTGGCGTGCGGTCGATCAAACGGAACAACTGGGGACTGGGCACGCGATGCGGCAGACCGAGGAGATCTTGAAAGATTTCCCTGGCGATGTGCTGGTCTTGCACGCCGATGTGCCGTTGCTGCGCGCCGAGACACTGCAGCGACTGGTGGAGGCGCACCGTCGCTCTGGAGCGGTGGCGACGCTGTTGACCGCAGAGATGGAGCAGCCAGGGCGCTTGGGACGGGTGGTACGTGAGCATAATGGGCAGGTGGCGCGCATCGTCGAAGCTCTCGACGCCAGCGATGCGGAGCGTGCCATTCGCGAGATCAACACGGGCATCTATTGCTTCCAGGCGAGCTTCGTTTATCCTGCCCTGCATGACCTCACCTCCGATAACGCCAAGGGGGAGTATTATCTGACCGATGTCATCGGCGCCGCCTGCCGGTCGGGACTCCTGGTCCAGGCGGTGCGCTGCGATGATTGGCGTGAAGCGATCGGTGTGGATTCTAAAGCCGACCTGGCGAGGGCTGAAGCGCTCCTCCGCCAACAGGTGATCGAGCGCCTGATGGCGAGCGGCGTGACCATCATCGACCCGCACACCACCTATGTGCATCCCGCGGTCCAGATCGGCTGCGATACGGTGCTCCACCCCAACACCCACATCCTCGGCCAGACAGTGATCGGCGAAGACTGCGAGATCTGGCCTAATACCGTCATCCGCGACAGTACCCTCGAGAATAGTGTGACCATCTTCCCTTCCTGTGTCATCACCAGCAGCACGATCGCTGCCGGATCGCATGTGGGCCCTTTCGCCCATTTGCGACCGGAATCGGTGTTGGGCAAGCGGGTGCGGATCGGCAATTTCGTCGAGGTCAAAAAATCGATCATAGGCGACGAGTCCAAAGCCGCACACCTGAGCTATATCGGTGACGTTGTAATGGGGAAGGACGTGAACGTGGGTGCCGGGTTCATCGCCTGTAACTACGACGGTGATAAGAAAAACGAAACCGTTATCGAGGACGAGGTGTTCATCGGTAGCGATAGCCAGATCATCGCGCCGTTGCGAATCGGGCGTGGGGCATACATCGCCACTGGCACAACGGTGCGCAAGGAGGTGCCCCCCGACGCGCTGGTCTTTAACACCAAAGACCAGGTGCATCGCGAGGGCTGGGCCTTGCAGCGCAACCCCAAGGCTCACGGCACCAAAGACGAGGAGTAGGACCGTGTCCGGGTTGTACACGGGGAGCTCACCCGCGTCTGGGGTTGGAGGGATCAAGGATGTGTGGGATCATCGGCTATATCGGCGGAGACAATGCGGTCCCGATTCTGATCGAGGGGCTGAAACGGTTGGAATATCGCGGCTATGATTCGGCGGGCATCGCCGTCATCCACGACGCGCAATTGGCGATCCGTAAAGCCGTGGGCAAGCTGAAGAACCTAGAGGAGGTGGTCGGAAACGACCCGCCCACCGGTACGATTGGCATCGGGCATACCCGCTGGGCGACCCATGGTCGCGTCACCGAGCTGAACGCACATCCGCATGAAACTGAAGGATTTGTCCTGGTGCATAACGGCATTATCGAGAATTATCTCGCCCTGAAGGAAAAGCTCAGCGCCGAGGGGCATGAATTCCGCACCGAAACCGATACCGAGGTGATCGTTCATCTGATCGCCAAGTACTTCACCGGCAATCTCACGACCGCTGTACATATGGCCTTACAGGAGGTGGTAGGGGCCTATGCCATCGCTGTCTTGAGTACGGACGACCCCAATACCGTGGTCGGGGCGCGCTCCGGCTGCCCACTTGTGGTGGGTCTCGGCCAGGGGGCTTATTTCCTGGCCTCGGATGTGCCCGCGGTGCTGAACCACACGCGGGATGTCATCTTCCTGGACGATGGCGAGGTGGCTACCTTGACGCGCGAAGGGGTGCGTGTCAGCAGCCTCGACGGCCAGATGGTGGCGAAGGATATCCGTCATGTGACGTGGGACCCCATCATGGCCGAGAAAGGGGGCTATAAGCATTTCATGCTGAAGGAGATCTTCGAGCAGCCCCGGGCTGTGCTCGACACCTTCCGCGGCCGAGTGCTTCCCGAGACGGGTGATGCCGCGCTCGATCTGGGCCACGCGGTGCACGCTCTGGCGCAGGCGCGACGGGTCCTGCTGGTGGCCTGCGGTACCTCATGGCATGCCGCCCTCATCGGCAAGTATATGATCGAAGAGATGGCCCGTATCCCAGTTGAAGTCGATTACGGTTCCGAGTTCCGCTATCGCCAACCGGTGCTCGATGAGCACACATTGTTCGTGGGCATCTCCCAGTCGGGTGAAACGGCCGATACCATCGCCGCCGCCCGCGAGGCGAAGCGCCATGGCGCCACGACTGTGACCATTAGCAACGTCATGGATAGCACGCTGGCCCGTGAGTCGGATGGTGTCTTCTATACGCATGCGGGCCCGGAAATCGGGGTGGCCGCGAGTAAGACCTTCACCACCCAGTTAGTTTCCTTATATCTGCTGGGGCTGGCGCTCGGACGCCAACAGGGGACGCTCTCCAAGGCGCACGGCAAGAAACTGGCGCAAGACCTCCTGCAAATGCCACGCCTGATGGAGGGGGTGCTGGAGCACGAGGAAACCATCGCGGAGTTGGCGCGAGAGTTCTCCACCAAGCGCGACTTCCTGTTCCTCGGCCGCGGTCTGTCCTTCCCGATTGCCCTGGAGGGGGCGCTGAAGCTGAAGGAATTATCCTACATCCATGCTGAGGGCTATGCTGGGGGCGAGATGAAGCACGGCCCGATCGCGCTCATCGACCAGCAGATGCCAGTGGTTATCCTGGCGCCGCGCAGCCGCGTGCATGACAAGATCGTCTCCAACCTGGAGGAGATCAAGGCGCGGGACGGCATCATCATTGCCGTTGGCACGGAGGGCGATGAGGACCTGAAGCGGCATGCCCAGCACGTCCTGTATGTGCCCGACGTCCCGGATTTGTTGCAGCCGTTGGTCCTGGTGCTGCCCTTGCAACTGCTGGCCTACCACATCGCGGTCCGGCGTGGGTGTGACGTCGATCAGCCACGCAATCTGGCCAAAAGCGTGACCGTCGAATGAGCCCGCACCCGGCATCCGGCGACTCACCCGCGGCCACGGGGGATGTCTTCGCAGGACTCAATCCCTCACAGCACCAGGCCGTGTTACATGCCGATGGCCCCCTGCTGATCCTAGCGGGGGCCGGCTCCGGCAAAACCCGCGTCATTACCCACCGTATCGCGCACCTCATTGGCACACACGGCGTTGCCCCGTGGCAGATCCTGGCGCTCACCTTCACCAATAAGGCGGCGGAGGAGATGCGCCGCCGCGTCGAGAAGCTCCTCGGGGCCTCCAGTCAAGAGATCTGGGTGAGCACCTTTCACGCCGCCTGCGCTCGCCTGTTGCGGCGTGAAATCGAACATCTCGGGCGCCATGCCCGGAATTTTGTCATCCTCGATACCGCCGATCAGTCCGCCCTCATCAAAGAGTGCCTGCGCGAGCTGAACATCAGCCCTGATCGGTATGCCCCCCAGGCCATCGCCGGGCGCATCAGTCGGTTGAAGAATCAACTGATCACGGCGGAGCAGTTTGCCCGCGGGGGGGGGCAAAATTTTGGGCTTGAAGAGGCGGTGCGACGGGTGTATGAGCTCTATCAGAAAAAGCTGGTGGAGCAAAACGCCCTCGACTTCGATGATCTGCTCATGCAGACGGGGCAACTCTTTGAGGAGGTCCCCGAGGTCTTAAGCTATTACCAGCAAAAATTCCGTTACATTCTGGTCGATGAGTACCAGGATACCAATCACGCCCAGTACCGCATCATCCGCCTGCTGGCCGCCGAACACCGTAATCTCTGCGTCGTTGGCGACGATGATCAATCGATTTACGCGTGGAGGGGAGCGGATATCAGCAACATTCTCTCCTTCGAACGGGATTATCCGGAGTGCGCGGTGGTCAAGCTGGAGGAGAATTATCGTTCGACCAAGAGCATTCTGGAAGCCGCGGGTAAGGTCATCGATAAGAACACCGAACGCAAGGGCAAGAGCCTATGGACACAGCGGGAGGCTGGCGAAAAGCTGACGTACCTCGAGGCGGTCGATGAAACGCAGGAGGCAGCGCTCATCTGCCAAATGATCCGCCGCTTACGCCTGTCGGCGGGATGGGACTATCGCGACGTGGCCATTTTTTATCGCACTAACGCCCAGTCACGAGCCATCGAAGATGCGTTGCGTAAGGAAAACATCCCCTACCAGATCGTCGGCGGGCTGAAATTCTACGAGCGTAAGGAGGTCAAGGACCTCCTGGCCTACCTGCGCATGATGGCCAACCCGCGAGACTCGGTGAGCCTGCGGCGCGTCATCAACGTCCCGCCGCGTGGGATCGGCAAGGTGACCGTCGATAAGATCGCCGCGCACGCAGAGATGCGTGGCATCCCGCTCTATGATGCCGTGGGTGAGGTGCTGGCCACAGGGCTCTTAAGCGGAGCTGCAGGCGGCAAGGTAAAACAATTTTTCGCGTTGGCGGAAGATTTGCGCGGACTGGCGGCGACCTTGTCCATCGCCGAGCTCATTCGCGAGCTGATTCGCCGCACCAACTTCCTCGAACAATACGGTACCGCAGGCGAGGATGAAATGCGCCGGCAAAATATCCAGGAAGTCATCACCGCAGCGGACGATTTCGAAGAACGCGCCCAAGACACGTCACTGATGAGCTTCCTCGACCAGACGGCACTCATGGCCGATCAAGACACCCTCATCGATGACGCTGGTCGGGTGGTGCTGATGACCCTGCACACTTCCAAGGGCCTGGAATTTCCAGTAGTCTTCGTCTCAGGTATGGAAGATGGGATCTTCCCGCATCGCCGCGCCTTCGAAGACACGTCGGAGCTGGAGGAGGAGCGCCGATTGTGCTATGTCGGCATGACGCGCGCCAAAGACCGTCTGTTTCTCACCAGCGCGGTAAGGCGCAGGATCTATGGCACCGAGCTGTTCAATCCGCCCTCGATGTTTCTACAAGACATTCCGCCAGTACTGCTGAA
>Ga0105104_10002408_pt1 | contig 13698 bp, 11 predicted proteins | sample PPLLaktember2015_3_FD_87034 | JGI IMG/M metagenome (GOLD analysis project Ga0105104, IMG submission 87034) | Freshwater sediment microbial communities from Prairie Pothole Lake near Jamestown, North Dakota, USA - PPLs Lake P7 Core (6) Depth... | ecosystem: Environmental > Aquatic > Freshwater >...
CCATATTTTAGGTGGTAGTACCCACGTCTTTCCATATTTATCCTCAAATCTAAAATAGTTTACGGCATCATTTGGATGTTGAAGATATAAAACAAGTTCATCCTGTGATGCAGATCTTCCCAAACGGTGCTCCAATATTTTCTTTTCCACATCCAGATCAATATTGTCGATTTTTTGATAACAATAGTTACATTCTAAATAATTTTTCTAATCCGGACCAAATACCGCCTTAAAAATATCATCAGCCGGCTTATAAAAAGGAAGTTCACCGTACCTTCCGAGCATTAAGTTCTTTAAATCATCGCTAGCATCTTGATATCGTTTGCCCTTCAAAACATTGTTTACCGCCGTTGTCCAAAGAATTTGAGATCCGGGGGTAACGCTCCACCAGTTACCAAGTTCTATCTGGACTCTCGGCAGCTCATTTTGCAGGATTTCGGGCATACGATCCAGAAATCCGCCTTTTTGCGCCTGTTCAAAGCTCGACCCCGTTGCGCCTCCAGGCAGTTTGTGCGTCTGGACTGTCGGATCAAAACCGAAGAACTGAGATTCAAAATCACGGTAATGAAGACGTTCATGTCTCAGCTTGTTGGATGTTTCGATGACCGCCTGCTTATCGAGCCCGATGGCTTCATAGCCGTAATCTTCGAGGGTGTTTACGATGGTGAGGAGCGGTGGCGGTCCATAGAAGCCCGTTAGCGCGTGATCACTGGCATCCACGATTTTAGCGCCGTTTTGAACCGCAGCCACAACACGGCCGATTTCATTGCCGTCCGTATTATGGCCGTGGTAATGAATCATCAGATCGGGATATTTATGGGAAATTGCCCGCACCAGTTCGCCAATGCGTTTGGGTGAACCCAATCCGCCGTGGTTTTTGATGGCTAGCAGAATGTCCGGCCCGGTCACATCCAGAATCTCCGCAACTTTTTTGAGGTAGAATTTATTGGTGTGCTCCGGTCCTGTTGAGAAGCAGACAGCCGCCTCCAGAATCCTGCCCGCTTTTTTGACTTCTTCATAGACGGGAATCATGTTGGGAATATAGTTCAAAAAATCAAACACGCGCCAGACATGGACGTAGCGGGCAAATGCTTCGACCGTCAACCGGATGACGTTTTCCGGGTAAGGCCTGTAGCCGAATAAATTGATTCCGCGGCAAAGGGTCTGAAAAAGCGTGTTGGGCATATAGCCTGCAAGCACTTCCAACTTCTCCATTGGGTTCATCTGTTTGCGTAGCATATCGACATGAACAGACGCGCCGCCGGTGATCTCCAGGGAAAAGAATCCCGCCGCATTTCTTTCGGAAGCCACCAGAATCTGCGTGTGCGGCATGATCCGGTTTTTAAAATCCGATTGCGAAAGATCTCTTTCCGTATTGGTCAGGTAGTACCCTTTCTGCCTGCGCATTTTTTCAAGAACAGAAACCACGCCCGTATTTTTGAGCTCCTGGGGTGTGATTCTGCCTGCCGGTACATTTTTCATAAAAATACTCCTCAGTGCTGCCTGTCGGATGCGTTAATAAGCAAAGGGATTGATTTTCCTGGCATGAATTTCCGCAATCAGTTTGGACAGTTTTGCGATTTCACGTTCCGTATCCGGGTAATCAAATATTTCCGGGTGACAATCGAGATAGCTGGTGTTGAATTGCCCGCTGCAAAAGTCCTTTTCTTCGCAAAGAGCCAGATAGAAGGGGATCGTTGTCTTCGGGCCGATAATCAAAAAGTCATTCAGCGCTCGTCTGAGGCGCTGAATAGTCTGTTCCCATGAATAGCCGCGAACCGTCAGCTTAACCAGCAGCGAATCATAATCGGTGGGTATTTTATAGCCCTGATAAACAATCCCGTCGAGACGGATTTCAGGTCCGCCGGGAGACTGGTAAACTTCGACGCGTTTTCCGCCTTCGGGCATGAAATTATTTTTGGGATCTTCTGCGTTGATGCGCACCTGGACGGCTTTGCCGACCAGGTGGATTCTTTCTTCGGGAATCTCGAGCCTGCCGCCTGCGGCCAGAAGAATCTGCTGGCGAATGATATCGATGCCCGTAAGTATTTCCGTGACGGTATGCTCCACCTGAAGCCGCGTATTGACTTCCATGAACCAGAATTCGTTTGTTTTCTGATCGACCAGGAACTCCACGGTTCCGGCATTCACATAACCTGCCTGGCGCGCCGCCCGGATGGCGGTCTGATGGATCGCATCAAGAACGTCGGGCGCCAAATCGGCGGGTGCGATTTCAAGAAGTTTCTGATGGCGGCGCTGAATGGAGCAGTCCCTTGTGCCGAGGTGCATGACATTGCCATAGACATCGGCCAGAATCTGCACTTCAATGTGACGGGGGGATTCTATGCATTTTTCAATGTAGATTCTTTCGTCATTGAAGGCGGAACGGGCTTCGGAGCGGGCCTGCGGCAATTGCGCCCGCAGTTCCTGTTCGCTGTTGATTTTCCGGATGCCGCGTCCGCCGCCGCCAGCCAGCGCTTTGAACATGATGGGATAACCCTTTTCTTTTCCGAATGCGACTGCCTGTTGGATGCCTTCTTCACCGGCGGCAAGTGTCCCGGTTCCCGGAATGAAGGGGATATTGGCTTCTTGCATAATGCCGCGGGCAACAACCTTGTTGCCCAGCTCGCGAATAACCCGGGGCGGTGGTCCGATAAACGTAATTCCGGCATCTTCACATGCCGAAGCCAGCTCCGGATTTTCCGAAAGGAAGCCGTAGCCGGGGTGAATCGCGTCTGCTCCTGATTTTTGGGCCGCCCAGATGATTTTATCAATGTTGAGGTAATCCTTGCGGGGACCGTCTCCGATCATGATTGCCTGATCGGCGAAACGCAAAAAATATGCCTCTCTGTCGGGTTTTTCATAGACCGCCACGGTATCGAGGCCCATTTCTTTAACCGTTCGGATAATTCTCAGGGCGATTTCACCCCGATTGGCAACCAGCACTTTTTTCATTTTTCTCACAGGTCCGCCTTTTCTTCGTTGTTTTTCCAAATGGCCTTTACCGTCAAGGCATAATTTTGGATTTTGTCACCCTAATAATAATGCAGGGCATTTTTTGTCAAGAGGATACTCATCGGAAACGGGAAAAGCATTGTCGGGCTTCCATTCAATAGTCCGGGGCGAATATATCGATATTTCAGGGTAGTTTGCCGATGCCGGGAAGTTATGGCAGATTTTTTCAGATGTTTGTGTTATCAGTTATTCATCTGTACGGAAAATGCGGCATGAATGAAAGACTCTTTTTAAGGATTGTTTATGAATAAAAGAACAATTGCTTTCGGAACAGACTACCGCTCTAAAGTGATCAGCACCGATCAGGTGCTGGAGAAACTGAAACCCGGGCAAAAAATATTTGCGACAAGCGGTGTCGCGGCTCCCGGGAAACTCCTGTCGGCCATCACGCAATCTGACGCGAACAACATACGCGACCTGGAAATCATTCAGCTCATCACACTGGGAAAGTACCTGACCTCTCCAAATGAGAGCCGGCAATACAGATTAAAGACATTCAACATCGGTGAAAGCATCAGCAAGGATATCGCCGACGGCAAGGTCGATTTTATTCCCGCCAATCTCATGGAACTGCCTTATATTTTCTTAAGTGGCGCGGTGGCGGTCGATGTGGCAATCATTCTGACATCCCCGCCCGACGACAAAGGGTTTGTTTCTCTGGGCGTTGCAGTGGATGTGGCCAATATTGTGATCAAGCAGGCGTCTCTCGTCATCGCTGAGATCAATCCCGCCATGCCGGTCACCCACGGCGAAACGGCAATTCATCTGAGCAGTGTCGACTTTATCGTCGAAAGCGATTTGCCTCTGATTGAACGGGAAAATAAACCCTATGACGAAATCACAGACAGGATCGGCTGGAATATCTCCAACCTGATAGAGGACGGTTCAACCGTGGCGCTTCATGTAGGAAGGATTTTCAACGCCGTTGCCGATCATCTGAAACAGAAGAAAAATCTGGGGATCCTGACGCATGTGGTTTCCGACTGGGCCATTGATCTGATCCAGTCGGGAGCAATTTCCCTGGACCGCAGCCGTTATACCGGAGGGCTCATCACCGCATGTTATTGTTATGGAAGCCGTGCCCTGTATGATTATGTCCACCGCAATCCGATTTTCGAATTCTATCCGATTGCCCGGCTGAGCAATCCTTTTGTTGTACGCAGGATTAAAAGCCTTATCGGCATCATGAATGTCAAGAAGATTGACATCTCCGGCGAGCTGGTCATTTTTCATTCAGGCGACAATCTCCTGACGGGTTATGAAAGCAAACTGGGTTTTGCCATGGCTGCGACCATTTCCAAAAACGGCAAAGGGATTGTGACGCTCAACTCTGTGGACAAGGAGGGCCGGAGCAACATTGTTATCCGGCATGAATGGGAAACCGGCAACACGCACAGCACGCTGGGAGTCGTCAAATACATCGCTACGGAATACGGTGTGGCCAATCTTTTCGGCAAATCCATCCGAGAGCGTGTTCTGGCCATGATTGACATTGCCCATCCGGATCATCGTGAAAGTCTTCTGGAGCAGGCCAAGGCGCTGAATTATGTTTACGCGGATCAAATATATGTTGCCCGCCACGCCGCCAATTACCCGGCGATGCTGGAGACGCGCAAATCCCTGAAAGATGGCCTGGAAGTCAAGATTCGACCGATCAAACCGTCCGATGAAGACATGATGCGGAGACTTTTTTACAATTTCTCCGACGAATCAAAATATTTCCGGTATTTTGCCAATAAACCCGTTATGCCCCACAAGGAAATGCAGAAATACGTCAATATTGATTATCATGAAACATTGTCAATTGTCGCCATCGTGGAAAAGGGCCGTAACGAAAGAATTATCGCGGAGGCCCGTTATGCTTACGGAAAACGGGAAGGCGCCCATGAAATCGCTTTTATTGTTGACGAGGAATTTCAGGGAAAAGGCGTTGCCACGTTTATGATGAACTATCTGGTCAAAATTGCCAGAGACCGGGGGATTAGGGAGTTTATAGCCTATGTCCTCCCGCGGAATGAAGCCATGCTGAAAGTTTTTGAGAAATCAAAGGTCGAAATCACCCGCACTTACGATTCCGATGCGATTTTTCTGCACTTCAATCTTGCTGCGCCTCAGGCCGAAAGACCCGCTTAACGGGCCGTTCATGATCAACAGGTGATGATTTCCGTCCACCGATAAATTCCATGCATGAGTCATGGAAGACTGCCTGCAGGCCATGTGCCAGGCGCATGTTTTTTGAAAACTCAAAGGGGTAAAACATTCTTGCCATAACGTCTCAATTGTGAAATACTCCCCGCGATTTTTTAAACAAGATTAGTCAATCGCCACAGGCTTTTGAATTATAAAAATGTCAATGAAATGACGTCACACTATCGAGAACAAGGAGGTAGCAATATTATGTCAAACGCAGTCATTGTCAACGGTGTGCGCACCGCGGTCGGAGCCTTCGGTGGCTCTTTGAAAGATGTTCCCGCGAAGGATCTGGGTGCTCTTGTGATTCACGAAACGTTAGTCAAGGCAGGACTCAAACCGGCGTTGCCGGCCAATGCCAAAAATGATGCGCCGGACACGGCAAAGAATGAAGGACTTTCCCCGATTGAACAGCAGTATTCCAAGTGGGATGGCAGCCTCCGGGACATTGCCGTGGATGAAGTCATCATCGGCAATGTCATCGGAGCGGGACAGGGTCAGAATGTCGGGCGTCAGGCCATGATACGCGCGGGGTTGCCCAAGGAAACCACCGCGATCACCGTGAACAAAGTCTGCGCCTCCGGCATGAAGGCCATCGCGCTTGCCGCGGCCAGCATTAAAGCAGGTGACAATGAAGTTGTCATTGCCGGCGGCATGGAAAACATGAGCGATGTTCCGATCGGTCTGCCCAAAGCCCGCTGGGGTTACCGCATGGATATGCCTTTCGGCAAAACCGTCGACCTGATGGTCTTTGACGCGTTGTATGAGATCTTCTACGGTTACCACATGGGGATTACTGCCGAAAACATTGCTGCCCGCTATAGCATTTCCCGCGAGGAGCAGGACAAACTGAGCCTAGAGAGCCACACACGTGCCCGCAACGCCATTAAAAACGGCCTTCTGAAAGATGAAATTGTTCCGGTCACCATTCCGCAGAAAAAAGGCAATCCCATTGTTTTTGATACGGACGAGCGACCGATGGATACCAGCATGGAAAAGCTGGCCAAATTGAACACGGCCTTCAAGAAGGACGGTACGGTAACGGCCGGCAACGCCTCCGGCATCAACGACGCGGCGGCGGCCCTGCTGATCATGAGCGAAGAAAAAGCCAAACAGATGGGTTTAAAACCTCTGGCGCGGATCAAAGGCTATGCGTCGGGTGGTGTTGATCCCGCGTACATGGGATTGGGGCCCATTCCTGCCGTGCGCAAACTGCTCAGGGTTACCGGCACTTCAATCAAGGATTACGGTTTGTTTGAGCTCAACGAGGCGTTTGCCGCCCAGGCCATTGCCTGCCTGCGCGAATTGAACATTCCCTGGGATATCACCAACGTCAACGGATCAGCCATTTCCATCGGCCATCCGGTTGGCTGTTCGGGAGCGCGTATTGTGCTCGCGCTGGCCAATGAAATGAAGCGGCGACATGTCAGCCTGGGGTTGGCGTCCCTCTGCATCGGCGGCGGCCAGGGCATGGCCATCGCTATCGAAGCCGTGTAAAATTCTTTTTCTCCATCATCCTCCCGCAGTCCTCTGCGGGAGGCATTTGTTCCACATCGTCCAGCATCAAAGAGAGATCCTTTTATGCCGCATCAAACTGTCAACGGAATCAAGATTTATTATGAAGAGCGGGGAAAGGGTGAGCCGCTGATTCTCATCAACGGACTGGCGTTTCCGATGGATTTGTGGTTTGCGCAGATTAAAGAGCTCTCAAAAGACTTTAGGGTAATAGCGCTGGACAACCGGGGTATCGGCCGAAGCGACAAACCGGATGAGGAATACAGTATCGCCATGATGGCCTCGGATGCCGTGGGCCTGCTCAAGGCGCAGGGTATTGAAAAAACCCACGTGGCGGGATTGTCGATGGGCGGCTTTATCGCCCAGGAAATGGCCCTGTCCTATCCGGATATGGTCAATCGTCTGATTCTGGTCGCCACCGGAATGGGAGGGATTCGGTCTGCTAAATTGAGCAAGCCATTCTGGGAGAAAGTTGCCGCGGAAATCGCCGGTAAAACGCCCGAGCAGGTATACCGTATTGATATGACGCTGATGACGGCGCCCGGATTTGCTGAAAAACACCCGGACATTCTGGATCAGTCCGTAAGCATGAGGATGAAGAATCCGCAGCCTTTGTATGCTTTTCTGCGTCAGTTTGCCGCCGCCAGCGTTTTTGATATTAACCATATTGCCCGGAACATTTCCAAGCCTGCGATAATCATTCTGGCTGATCAGGATCCGATCTTCCCGATTCCCCTGGCCGAAGATTACAAAAAAACACTTTCCGGGGCAAAAATGATTATTTACGAAAACTGCGGTCACGCGATTCCTCTGGAAAAACCCGACCGGCTGACCCGCGACATCAGGGAGTTTCTATTAGGCTGACGGCCTCATTTCCTTTCTTTTCAAGATACTTGATAATACGCCGGATATTTGTCATAGTAAACAAAAACGGTGACCAGTGCATGAGTAAAATGAAAACGGTTACCCCGGACGAAGCCGTCCGGGTAATCAAATCAGGCGATCATATCCATCTGAGTTCCGTTGCCAGTTCGCCCCAGTGCCTGGTTTCTGCCATGTGCCGCCGGGGGCGGGCGGGTGAACTGGAGAACGTCCACATTCATCATCTGCACACGGAAGGTCCGGCGCCTTACGCCGATCCGGGATTTGAGGGTATTTTTCAGCTGGATTCCTTCTTTGTCGGTCCGAATGTCCGCAAGCAGACCCAGGACGGTTTTGCAGATTACATTCCGGTTTTCCTAAGCGAAACACAACGTCTGTATCGCGAAGGTTATCTTCCCTGCAATGTCGTGATGGTGCAGGTTTGCCCGCCGGATGAACGGGGCTATGTATCTTTGGGAACATCAGTTGATGCGACGCTGGCCGCGATTGAGATTGCTGAAACTGTAATTGCCGTCGTTAATCCGAATGTCCCGTACACATTTGGCGATGCCGTAATTTCTGCCGATAAAATCGCTATTTTTGTCGAAGATGATACCCCGTTGGAAACCGTTCATTTCGAAAAGCCCGATGCCATAGAGTCGGCTATTGGCAGAAATTGTGCAGCCCTCATTGATGACGGAGCCACCTTGCAGATGGGCATCGGCGCGATTCCCAATGCCGTGCTCAGTGAACTGGGCAGTCATAAAAATCTGGGCATCCACACGGAGATGTTTGCCGACGGCGTGATCCCGCTGGTCGAAAAAGGTGTGATCAACGGCGCGAACAAGATGATTGATGGCGGGAAAATGGTGGCGACGTTTCTCTTGGGCTCAAAGGTACTGTATGATTATACGCGTCAGAACGATCAGGTGCTGATGATGGATGTCCGTTATACCAATGACCCGTTTGTGATATCCAGAAACCCGAAGGTCACAGCCATCAATTCCGCGCTGCAGATTGATCTGACAGGCCAGATTTGCGCTGACTCGCTTGGCAGTAAATTTTATTCAGGCGTGGGCGGGCAGATTGATTTTGTTTACGGTGCATCTCGTTCACAGGGAGGCAAGGCCATTATCGCCCTGCAGTCGGTCACGGACAAAGGTATCAGCAAAATTGCACCCGTGCTGCTGCCAGGAGCGGGGGTGGTGACCACGCGCGCTCATGCGCACTGGCTGGTTACGGAATACGGAGCGGTTAACCTTTACGGCCGGTCGCTGCAGGAAAGGGCCCGGCTGATTGTCAGCATCGCTCACCCGTCACACCAGGATGCGCTGGAGCGAGCGGCATTTGAACGTTTCGGTTCTCATTTTCATTTTATAAAAAAATGACGGTTTTTTTCGTCAGGCGATTTTCTGCTGTGAAGGGGCCGGTGGTTCGGCAAAGAATGATCTTGTTTCCCCTCAGGCATTGATATTGATCGTGTATGAGAGTAAAAAATAATTACGGCTCGATGGTCAACTTAAAGTCACCCCTTTCTTTTTTCAACTCTTTGAGCAGTTTTACAACCCGGTTAAAATCTTTGCCCATGGATTCTTTTGAATCATCGCTGTGCGTCCAGACAATTTCAAACGGACCTTCCACATCCGCGGAAAGAACATCCCAGAGCGCGTCCAGATTGCGGCTGAAATGCGCGGGCAGAGAAAGCCGGTTTACGAGCCGATCATAGAGATCATCCAGAGAATTTATCTTAAGACCATTTAGCGTGCATCGTTTTATTCGCATGGCGGTACCTCCAGAAAAGTTTTATAGTGATCCACGGTAACAAACCGATCCCCGCTGCTGGAAAAGACAAGACGCTTGGCGCCGCGTCGGCCCCCCCTGTAGTCCAGGTCCGCCTCGCGCCATTGATCATATGACAACTGCCCTTCCCGGTTATGGAACCGGTCGCCGCCCATGCTGGAACCCTTTAGGCCGTTGGCAGACCACAAATTTTTTCCGGGTTTCCATCCCCTTGCACGGGCCTCCCGTTTACTCACAAAACCGGGAGGAAGTTGTTTATGGTTCGTCGCATTCAGGTAGCGGAGAACCTCAACCAGTTCCGGCTCATCGATCCGGGGTGAAAGACGCATGTTGACGGACCGAACGATTTTTTCACAAGACTGAGCATAGGCTTGCGTCAAAACGAAGGGGCAAAGTATAAGAAGAAAAATGACAGATCGCATCAGGGCCTGTTGTCTCATGGACCATCTCCTCAATGACAAAAATTTTAAAACCGGAACGCGAAGAAAGAAAAACCGCACAGCAAACCGGATAACCGGCAACCGAACTGGTTGAATGGTTGAAATAAAAGCCTTTTTTTAACATTTTCATATTTTTCGCGAAATGATTATCGCTGTTACAGTTACGTCCTGCTGCTGTTAACATTTGACGGGGAATCGATGCGTTTTGCCTTTTCTTCATTTTCTTTCAGGATACTTTCAACCCCCTTCCAGTAGATCCGGGTGGCATCTTTGACAAACCTTATGATGGATTCTTCTGAATTCAATTCCGGAATGGTTTTAACAATCGGGCTGTTGACGAGAAGGGCAATTCCGTTGGCAAATATCCATCCCTGAATGAGGACATCCATTGCCTGCTCAAAGGGGAATTTTTTTATACTGTTATGATCCTTGAGAATTTGCAAGTTATGCTGAAAGGCTTTTTCCGCATTCACAATATTCACGGCGTTCAGCTTTTCGCTGCGAAAGCATCTGAAGAGGTTCTTTTCTTCCCTGGCAAACATCACAAAACCAATGATCATGTCCATTACCGGGTCTCCGGTTCGGACTTTCGACTGATACTCCTCAAGAATGGCCCAGGCCCTTGTTGCGATTTCTTTTTCGATGTCGGGCATGGTGATTCCGCTGTAATAGATGGGCATGGTGGAAGAATGGAGTTTTTCCGCGATCGTTCTCGTGGAAAGCTTACTAAAGCCTTTTTCTCGAACGACCTCAAGGGCGGCATTAATTACGTCTTCAGCTTTGTGCTCTCTCTTGGGCGGCATGGGGTAACCTCATCTTTTTTGTTATTACATCACCCGTTGCCCAGCAATCATGAAAATTAAGATCTGGCGAACAGGAATCACCATTGTTAAAATATACTATAATTTTATACACGATTGCTCATATTTTTCAAGCAATATCCATTGATTATGTTTTATAACATTCTTTATGATTGTTCATTAACAAGCCATAACCTATCTTATATAAGCCCTGTTCATTTGTGTTTGGAATTTTTACTCCGCCACACCGGCAGCGGAAAATCTGTTGAGCGAATCCCTGAAGGGGCAGATCCAGGATGGTCTGTTTCAGATGGGAGTTGCCGATTTCCAGATAGATTTCAATGTCCAGATTCTCATGACTAAAAATCCCCGCTGTGAGCAGCGGGGATTTTCCTCTTTGGGCTTTTTCAGGCGGAATTTACCGATCGTATGGCTCAATGAAGCTTTAGGCACACTCGCTATAGCCGCAGAGTCGACAGACGGCGCAGCCGCCTTCATGTTCAACAATACCTCCGCAGTCGGGGCAGGCGCCCTTGAGGAAGACTCGCTTCGCGTGCTGTACTTTGCCGCCGTTGGCCGACATGTGAGCCTGAATCGCTTTGGCCACTGCGTCGGCACAGGACAAAACTTTGTTTTCACCGAAACCGGATGGCGAGTGACAGGAAATGCCCTGCAGCTGCTTGATCACCTGGCGCGCCTGAAGACCGCTGCGCCAGGCCAGCGACACCATGCGTCCGATCGCTTCGCTCTGGGAGGCGGCGCAGCCGCCGGCTTTCCCCATGGTCGTAAAGAGCTCAAAAAGACCTGTATTGTCCTCGTTAACCGTGATGTAAAGAGGTCCGCATCCGGTTTGCATCTGATAAGTCCAGCCCTTCAGTACTTTTGGACGTTCCCGCTTGCTTGTTGATTTGTCTTTGTCTGGTGCTGCCGGCGTGGCCGGCTGTTCTTTTTTTGCAACGGACAGGACCTGCTGATCGCGCGAACCGTCACGGTAAATCGTGACGCCCTTACAGTCGAGCTTATAGGCCAGTTCATATACTCGCGCAACATCCTGTACCGTGGCTCCGTTGGAAAAGTTGACCGTTTTGCTGACCGCGTTGTCTGTATGTTTTTGAAAAGCGGCCTGCATGCGAATGTGCACATCCGGTGAAATATCGTGGGCGGTGACAAAGAGATTGCGGATATCTTCGGGAATTTCCTGAAGGTCCTTCAGAGTGCCGTGTTCGGCAATTTTCTGCATCAGTTCCGGTGAATAAAAACCTCTTTCTTTGGCAATGGCTTCGAACAAAGGATGAACTTCCACCAAAATATCATTATCCATGACCTGCCGAACGTATGATACGGCAAAGAGCGGTTCTACGCCGGACGAAGCATTGGCCATGATCGAAATCGTTCCGGTGGGTGCAATGGTAGTCACTGTTGCATTACGTATCTGCGGGGCGCCTTTCTTATCATACAGGGACCCTTTAAAATTCGGAAACACGCCGCGGGTTTTGGCAAGCGCCTGCGACGCCGTGTGTCCCTGATCATTGATGAACACCATCACTTTGCCGGCCAGTTCAATGGCTTCCTCTGTATCGTAGGGAATGCCCATCTGGATCAGCATATCCGCCCAGCCCATGACACCCAGTCCGATTTTGCGATTCCCCATGGTCATCGCTGCAATCTGGGGCAGGGGATAGTTATTGATTTCCACAACATTGTCCAGAAAATGTACGGCCAGATAAACGACTTCTTTGAGCCGCTTCCAGTCAATCTGACTGCCTTGAACCATTTTGCTCAAGTTGATGGAGCCCAGGTTGCATGATTCGTAGGGCAGGAGCGGCTGTTCTCCGCAGGGGTTTGTGGATTCGATGGAGCCTATGTGAGGCGTCGGGTTGTCACGGTTGAGTCGATCCAGAAACACAATTCCCGGTTCGCCGTTTTCCCAGGCCTGCGTGATGATCCGATTGAAAACCTTGCGTGCGTTGAGGGTGCCGGAAACCTGACCGTCGCGGGGATTGATCAGGTCATAATTTTCATCTTTTTCCACGGCTTGCATGAAAGCTTCGGTAAGACCCACGGAGATGTTGAAATTGTTGAGTTGCTTTTTGTCGGACTTGCACATGATGAAATCCATGATATCCGGATGGTCAATCCGCAGGATACCCATGTTGGCTCCCCTCCTCGTACCCCCCTGTTTGATGGTTTCCGTAGCTACATCAAAAACACGCATAAACGAAATGGGGCCGCTGGAGATGCCTTTTGTTGTAAGGACAACATCGTTGGCGGGACGCAAACGGGAAAAAGAAAAACCCGTACCTCCGCCGGATTTGTGAATCAGCGCGGTAAATTTTACGGCATCGAAGATTTCTTCCATGGAATCACCCACTGGCAGGACAAAACATGCCGAAAGCTGTCCCAGCTCGCGCCCCGCGTTCATTAGCGTTGGCGAATTGGGTAGAAATTCCAGAAGGGACATCATTCGGAAAAACTCATCTGCAATAATGGCCGTATCAGCCTTTTCATCAAATTTATTATCCGCAGACGCGATGGTATCCGCCACGCGGTGAAACATTTGAACAGGAGTCTCCAGGATCTTTCCCTCTTTATCGCGCTTCAGATAGCGGCGCTCCAGAACAGTAATCGCGTTTTTTGTCAATGCAGGAACAATAGGGGAATAAGTCTTTTTTTCCATGGAAATGAACTCCTTCGAACATGATTAAGAGGTTTGATGAATAAAAAAACACTACATATAGTATGATGAATGTCATTAAACACAACATCTAGGCGATGTCAATAGATGGATATTACTTTTTTTGAAAAGTGAAAAAAGGCGCATGGTTCGAGGTGAAAAATTCCGGAGTGCGCGTCAGAGTCGTCGCGATCGCAGGATGTTTCTTGAATTTTTTCTTAAGAAAAATGCGGACATTCGCGCGCTGCCAGCCGCCGGGGTGCTGAAAGTTTTTGTACAAAGACAAATCTCCCTCATAAAAATCGGATGTTGCAAGGGTTTGTGTCTCCGGACTGCCCGCAGGAAGATTAAAAACAGCGAGGTTGAGGTAGTTAATGCAATCGGCGTGATGGATTGCAAAATC
>Ga0105104_10002409_pt1 | contig 13696 bp, 9 predicted proteins | sample PPLLaktember2015_3_FD_87034 | JGI IMG/M metagenome (GOLD analysis project Ga0105104, IMG submission 87034) | Freshwater sediment microbial communities from Prairie Pothole Lake near Jamestown, North Dakota, USA - PPLs Lake P7 Core (6) Depth... | ecosystem: Environmental > Aquatic > Freshwater >...
ATCCGCTTGAACGCGGCGTATATGAATTTCGCGGCAGAGCGAGCGATCGAGCGATTGGGGGAGCTGGCGTAGATTCTAATCCAATCAAGGCTCCCGCAAGATCCAATCGACCGTTTTATCCGCCAATCGATCCAGGGCGCGCACTGCCAGCTGCAGGTGCTCCTCGCGCGTGTCTTCTTCCCGGGTATGGGAAAGCCCGCGCAGGCTCTGCACAAACATCATCACGGTTGGCAGCCCGGTCCTGGCCATGGCTACCGCATCGTGGAGCGGCCCACTCGGCATGCGCTGGTCCACCCCGCTGATCTCCTGGACCGCAGCGGCGCACAGCTCAATCAAAGCGGGTGTAAAAGAGACCGGCTCGATCTGGTAGAGCCGTTTCCAGGCTACATCTACCCGCTCTTCAGCCGCGATCTGCCAGCTGGCGGCCTGCGCATCCGCCAGCATGGCCGCCAGGGCCGCTTTATCCAGGTGACGCTGGTCGAGGGTGCAGTCGCACTGCCCGGCCACGGCGGTCACGATGCCCGGCCGGGTGACCAGGCTGCCCATGGTACATACACCGGCATGCCGGTTGGCAATCTCGCGGATCTCCAGGGCCAGCCGGGCGGCTCCCACCAGGGCATCGCGGCGCATGGACATGGGGGTCGAACCGGCGTGAGCGGTCTGGCCGGTAAAGCGGATGGTATGCCGCTCCACACCCAGGGCGCCTACCACTGCCGCCAGCGGCAGGTCCAGGTTTTCGAGCAGCGGGCCCTGCTCGATATGCAGTTCCAGATAAGCCGCCGCGTTCTGGAGCTGCCCGGCCGCTTCTCCAACCCGCTCCAGGTCCAGTCCCCAACGGCCCAGCACATCCACCAGGCGGCTGCCATCCCGATCGGTTGCCTCGCGCAGCTCGTCCAGATCCAGATCACCGGCCACGGCGGAGGAGGTGAACAGGCTGTGGCCAAACTGGGTGCCCTCTTCGTCCGCCCAGGCCACCAACCGGATGGTGACCGGCGGGCGGCCCTGGCCCGAAAAACGGCGCAGCACCTCCAACCCGGCCGCAACCCCCAGGCAGCCGTCCAGCCAACCACCATTCGGGACCGAATCGATGTGGCTGCCCATCAGCAGCGCGCGGGGTGAAGCGCCGGGCAGGGTCGCCCAGATATTGCCCGCCGGGTCCACCTCCACTTCAACCGGCAGCTCTGCCAGCTTCCCACGCAGCCAGGCGCGGGCCTGGTCCCACGTTTCGGTCCAGGCCAGGCGCTGCGCGCCTTCGTCACTGCCGGTCAGAATATGCAGTTCTTTTAAATCGGCGATCATCCGAAGGGGGTCCAGCTCTGGTGAGTGGGTCATGGAGGGAATTAACTGCCGCGAAGCGCAATCGGCTTCAGGTAAGAATCAAGCAGTGCATCCATCTGTCCAAACGACTCGCAGACGAAGAACATTGGATTGAATGCATAGACCGTTTTAGGGAGTTGGGCAATCGTTTCAATGCTAAACGGAGCCAGGATCACCTCGCCTCCCAGGTAACCTTCGTGAGCAATCTTCAGCTTGCGGTACAGCAGGTGGACGACGTTCCACCCCTGGGTCTGGGATGACATCTGCCCTTTTTGATGCAGGGCATTCACACCGGCAACGATGCGGTTGATATTCTCTTTATGGGTCAGGTAATGATCCTGGAGCTGCGCAAATACATCGCCCTTATAATCGATCACATTGTCCCGGCCAAGCCGGTAGAACTCCATGATCGTGTTGGAAAGCTCGCTGCGGCCAGAAATCGTCCCGGCTCCAAACACCTTGAAGCGGCCGTCTTGCATGACCAACCCGAACTCGGTGCTGTACCAGGCCAGGCGCTTGATTACCTCCTTCTCTGACTGGGTCGCCTTCAGGTAGGCCGGGGCAAATTTATCCTCGATGCGGGCATAGAATTCCTGGGTCAGATAGGGTAAATGACCGAAAATGTCGTGGAACATATCCGGCTCGGGCGTAAACTCCATCTGGTCGCGGGTGCGCAGATAATCGGTGATCATGAAAATGCGCTTACTAAACTTACCATACCAGTCGTCTGCAGGGGTGTAGCGGACGGCGGTTCGCTCGATGCGCCATCCGGTGCGGGGTTGAATGCGCTCGTTGAGGTGCGCAACCGTAGGGATATGGTACGGATCGAGCTGCAGCAATGCCAAACCCTGTATAAATTCATGACAGATGTGCTCGAGCAAATACGGTCGATGAAGTCCAGCGAAAAGATCAGCCCAAATCGCATGTTGTTCATTTGTGAAGGCAATCTCCTGGTTTTCAGAAGTATATTCTCGGGCTGGATCCATGCCTTCTCCGGCAATATCCCCTGTGTAGGTGGGTAGATTTTGATCTTTATTCATATTTTGAACCTTTCTATCGATAGACCTCTCTCTAATCTTCCCTTTATCGCCCGGTTTTTACCGATCGCTCAGAAGAAAGCAGCACCCCAGGTATTTGGGATGCTGTCGGGTTGCTGGCGTCCTCAAAAAGTCTATAAAAGATCGCCTACTCTGATAGTATTGCACAACTCTTCGGAAAGTTCAAATTTCTTTTTTATTACCCCACCCCCACCCCTCCCCAAAATGCTGAAAAACGCATTTTAGGGAGGGGCTCAAACCGCAAACGCCGCGGCGGGGGTCGAGGGATGAGGGTAGCGGGTAGAGGGCCGAGGGCGGCTCAAGCCACCCTCTACGTTTGCGAAGCCGGCTGCGCCGGCTGAAAAATCCCTGGTCTCGGTTGAGCCGGCGAAGCCGGCTTGGCAAGACTAGCGGGGGATTTATTCCCCCGCGGGTTGGATGGGCTGAAAAATCCCCGGGGGAATCTGGCTGAGCCGGCGAAGCCGGCTTTGCATAATAGCGGGGGGATTTATTCCCCCGCGGATGGGCTGAAGCGGGGCGAAGCCGGGCTGCGCCGGCTATAAGAGCCCGGTAGGGGCGACCCACATCGAATCCGACAATCTATGCACCTGGCGTAACCCCGGGTCGCCCCTACGATGATAGGGTTGGATTCATCCACCGCGGGGCGTAGTAGAGGGCGGCTGATGAACATTAAATAAATAATCATGGAATGCCCGCCTGGCCCTGGATACTTTGTGTGTCATTGCGAAGCGGCTTGCGGTAAGCCTATGCGTCGTCATCCTCTTCTACCTGCCGCCGCTATATTTGGTCCCAGAGCGGGCGGATCTCGATCGAGCCGTACTTCGCGTGGGGAATTTTGGCTGCCCAGCGGATCGCTTCATCGAGGTCTTTACATTCGAGCAAAAAGAATCCACCCAACTGTTCGTGCGTTTCGGCGAACGGACCGTCGGTGATCATGGTTTTGTCGTTCCGGACGCGCACCGTGGTCGCATTGGCGACGGGGGAAAGCCCATCGCTGGACAGCAGCACCCCCGCGTCCTTCGCTTCCCTAAGCAGGGTTTGCCAGGTTTGGAATAGAGCCTGGGATTCTTCCGGGGTAATTTTCGTCGCTTCCGACTCGCTCGCATACATCAGTAACATGTACTTCATAAGTATGATCTCCCGTGTCGTTAGATAGACTCGCCAATGTCCTTGATCTCCTGGACCTGCGTGGCTCCGGCATCCAGGAGCGACTTTAGATTTTTCTGGATATCGTCCACTTGATAATAGGCAGTCATTCCCTCCTTGTGGCCGAGCGGGACGGCAAGCGAGCGAGCCTGTTCCTGGCGGAGGTGTTGACTCCGCGGCAGCGCGTCTTGGCGAAAGTTGGTCAAAGCCGAACCATCTACGAGGCGATCCTTGCGGGTCGTGCGACGACCACTTCGGGGCTCGCTCGCGAGCCCGGTCCTCAGCTCACCGCTTTCTTCACGAGCGATACGATCCTTGCCTCTTCGGCGGCGGTCAACTCCTTCAGCGCGAAGGAGGTTGGCCACATGGCGCCTTCGTCGAGGTTCGCCGCGTCGCTGAAGCCGAACGTCGCGTACCTCGATTCGAACTTCTGCGCGCTTTGGAAGAAGCAGACGATCTTGCCGTCCATGGCATACGCGGGCATCCCGTACCAGGTTTTCGGCGAGAGGGCTGGCGCGCTGGCTTTGATGATCGCATGGAGCCGCTCGGCCAGGGAGCGATCCGGTTCCGGCATCTCGGCGATCTTCGCGAGCACGTCGCTTTCCCCTTCCGCCCTGTCCTTGTTCGCGCGCGCTTCCGCCTTCAGCTCTTTGGCGCGCTCCTTCATCGCAGCTCGTTCCACGTCCGTGAATCCCTTGGACTCCTTGTTGATCGCGGGGGTACTCTTACCTTTGTTCATGAGAAACTCCTTATCTCTAATGGATGGATTACGGCTTATTTTTGCCGTTCTATTTTAACGTCGAATGGGAAGGGGCCAAAATGACAGGTTAGCTGGAATTCTCATCATTTTCTAATCTTTTGACCGGTTACAGCTGCCCGCCGCGGCTGGAACTGATGCTGACCGTGATCGTTCCGGGGGTACCACCACGGTTGAGGCTGCCGTGGGGCGGAAGCACCATACACCCAGGTTGTCCACATTGGCCGTGCCAGGGATAGGCCCGCCGAACCCAATGCCGAGGTAATTAGTATAATTCAGATATATTTTTTCCGATCAAGGCTCCTCCACTCGAAAAACCACCGCATCGCGATCGGCATACATCTCGACCAGGCCGGGGTCGCGGCGCGCCTGCCCCAAAAAGCCCTGATGCTGCAAATCGGTCAGCACATAGCGGGCGCCAAAGGTCGAGGCAATCGGCTGCGAAGGCTGTTTGATCTTGCCCTGCGTGACGAGCACCCAGGTGTTGTAGAGGCCGGCATCGTACAGCTGCAAATAGGTGGGGTCGAGCCCAATCAGGTAGGTGTTGTGGGTGTTGTAGTAGAACAGGCGGGGAAAGTCATCCCAATCGGTCTGGAAGACACGCGACCCGGCGGGGGTATTGGCGGCCAGCCAGGCTGAAGCGCCGGCATAGAGAGTATAGGGTTTGGAGGTGCGCAGACTGGCCCGGGCGGCCGTTACGGTCGTCCACAGCCCGGGGAGAAGGAGAAGCGCGAGGATCAGAGCCGGCAGATAGAGTTTCAGGCGCCCGGCCCAAGCCTTTTGAAAGGCCAGCCCCTCGACGGATGCCTTCTCGCGGCAGCTTTCGATCACGGGAGACCAGGCAAACGCGGCGAAGATCAACGCGAAGGCCGGGAAATATTCGATGAAACGGCGCGCCTGGAAAAGCATCAACCCAAACAGGCAGGCCAGCCCAAAACCGGCCGCCGTGCGGACATCCATGCGCCTGCCCGCCAGGCCCAGGGCCAGGGCTCCGCCGGCGAAAGCCAGCAGCGCCAGGGGGGAGTTCCCGAGCAGCTGGCCGGTATCGTAGGGGTACCATTCATTTCCGACGCTGACCGCGGTGGTTTCCACCAGCTTGGGCAGGAAATGCTGGTAGGCAAAGACAATATTGTAGGGGAAGTACGGATTGACGATCAGACCCGCGCCGATCCCCGCGGCGGTGTAGAGCAGCGGGCGGAGGTTCAGTCGGCGCTCGACCAGCCAGAGCGCGGCAGTATACACGCCGGCGACGGCCAACAGGAGGGGGAAGGCATTATACAGCCAGACGTACCCGAAACCCAGGAAGAAAAGCCGGGAGTACTTGCGCGCCAGGAGCCAGTTCAGGCCGATGGCCAGGACAGCCAGCGAGAGCGACTGCGCCCGGGTGATGCTCATGCGGTAGAGAAAGGCCTCGGAAACCGCCAGCAGCCCGAACGACCACAGTGAGGCAAAGGGTACGCGCTGGCTGTAAAGGAGGCGCCAGACGGCGAGAAAAGCCAGGCCGGCGAAGATCACGCTGGCCCATTTTGCACCCAGGCGCAGGTCTCCAAAGGTGAAGGGGATCAGCGCAACGTGGAAGAGGAAATGGTGGTCGTAGAATTCGCGGGCGTTGAGGATGCTGAGGGGAAGCCAGGGGAAGGCGGGTTTCAGCCCTTCCGTGCGCATGAGATAGGCCAGCTTGATATGATAAAACCCATCATTGTCCGGCATATCCGGGGTGGAGAACTGGATGACCGATAAAAAGCCAATAAAGATCCCCAGGAGGACGAAACCGGTCAGCAGGGTGCGCAAGGTCGCGGTTGATATTCTTTGCGGGCGGAAAACCAGGCCCTTGCGTAAACGCGGAAGCCCAAAATGGGCGGGCAGCAGGTGAAATTTATTCTGGCGCATCATCTTTCCTCCTGGGGGAGGACCCGCGGGTAAGGGTTTTCTTTTCCCACGGGTCCCGAACATCGATTCATCTCAATCTTGCCGTCTCAGCATCACCCGGCGGGCTGGCTAACCGCCGTTCCCATTATCATCTCCGCCGTTACCGTTACCGCCGCCCTTGCCGCTGCTGCCGCCGTGATCGTCTCCGTTAGAGTTTCCACCATTGTCATCGTTGGTGTTACCGTTCTGGCTGCCGCCGTTGTCGTCGACGCCATTACCGTTGGTATTGGTGTTCCCGCCATTATCATCGCTACCGTTATCGTTGGTATTGCCGCCGTTGTCGTCGCCAGCGTTGTCATTGGCGTTGGTGTTGCCGTTGTCAGCATTCCCGTTGACCGGATCGTCGCCATTCAGGTTTTCGTTGGCATTTCCGTTTTCGTTGGCGTTCCCGTTCGCATTTTCGTTCTCATTGCCATTCACCGGATCATTGCCTTTCACAGCCAGCTCGATTTCCCGGGCCACCAGGTCGCCATCGCTGTTGAGCGCCGCGTGTACTTTGACGAAGTCACCCACCTGGATAACGCCTTTCACCTCGGTCTGCGAGTGGATCGTGACCGCCTGGTTGGCGATCACCCATAACCCGGGGGTGATGGCCTCGACGAAACCGGTGAATTCAGATTCCGCACTCTTGACGGCCGGGTCGCTGCCCATCTGGGAAGATTGGATCGCGCGCATCACATCCAGCTTGACCGGGTCGGGCACGCTTTCCACCATGCTGCTCAACGCACGGTTATACCTGGACAGAGCTTCCATGATCTGGGCAGTCAGGACGGCCGCGCGCTCGGGGTCGCCTTTGGCCACGATTTCCAGCTCGGAAATGGCGTTATTAATGTAGGCCTCGAACTCGCGGGTTGCGTCAGAGATATCCTGGAACCTGCCTTCGCCGATCAGGCTGGCGATTTCCACCAGGCGGCGCTCGGCAAACTCCATCTGAAGCTGGGCCCGGCCGGCAGCATCGCGGGCCAGGGAGATCCGGGTTTGTTCGAGGGTGGTCTTGACCGGGTACAGCGCATCTCCGGGTAAGGCCGATTGGGAAGCAAAGGCAGTCATGCCTACCCCACCAAACAGGAACACAAGCACCAGGACGGACGCCCCGAGCAGTGAAACAACAAAACGCTTACTTCTAGCAGCCATTGGATTTATCTCCTTTGAGTAAATTTATTATTTTGGCGATCCACTGATTGAAGCGGCGGTGTTCCTTGGATCAATCTATACTGATCTTATCGATTTTGGCTGCTCGAGGGAACGTACCAAGGGTGAGAAACCGGATGCGCTCTTGGTCTCGATATCTTCAGACTTAAGTCCTAACCAGGTTCCAACCTATGGCCGCGTCTATTTCTCGGGCCGCGGGTATAATTTCTTAAATAATCGGATGTGCTATCTGGAGAAGACCTATGCGAGCAAAACTGCCAACCGTTTTCGGGCGCCTGACCCTGGCCCAGCGCTTTATGCTGGCAAGCCTGGTCATCCTCGTCACGGGGATGTTGGGGCTTGGCGCGTGGGTCGGCCAGCAAATTAAAACGGGCGTGATCAACCGGTCTGGCGCGACCACGGCCCTGTACGTGGACAGCTTTGTGGCGCCCCTGCTCCAGGAGCTCGGGGAATCGCGGGAGATCTCGCCCGCCCATGTAGAAACGCTCAACCGGCTCCTGAGCGAAACTTCCTTTGGACGGCAAATCGTGGCCTTCAAAGCCTGGGATCTCAACGGAAAGATCGTTTTCAGCACGGATCCCAGCGCGATTGGGATTACATTCCCAATCTCTGAACCGCTGATGCGCTCCAGCCAGGGAGAAGTCACCACGCGGGTAAGCGCTGAAGAGGAAGAGAACGCCCCACAGCGCGAGCTCCACCCCGTACTGCTGGAGATCTACAGCCCGGTGCGCCTGACCGGCACCAACCAGGTCATCGCGGTTGCCGAGTATTACCAGACCATGGACGAGCTGCAGGGAGAGATGGCCGCGGCAGAACGGCGGAGCTGGCTGATCGTGGGGGGCGTGACAGTGATCATCTACCTGCTGCTGTTTGGTTTTGTGCGGAATGCCAGCGACACGATCCAGAAACAGCAGATGGAGCTAAACCTGCAGATTTCTCGCCTGACCGAGCTGCTGGCCCAGAACCACGTGCTGAGCGAGCGCGTGCGGCGCGCGGCTGCCAGCGTCACCACGCTCAACGAGCGGTTCCTGCGCCGGATCGGCTCCGACCTGCACGATGGGCCGGCCCAGGACCTGGGATTGGCGCTCCTGCAGCTGGACTCGATGGTTGGCCACTTAGAGGAAGAGCCGCCCTCCTCAAACGAGCAGCAGGTGGAGCAGTTGGAGAAAATCCAGGCGCTGCTGCAAAATACGCTCAAGGAGATGCGCGGGATTGCCACCGGTCTGGGCCTGCCCGAGCTCGGCGAGCTAAAACTGGAGGAGGCGGTGGTGCGGGTGGTGCGCGCCCACGAGCGACGCACCGGCACAAAAGTAGCCCTCTCGATGGAAACGGTCCCCGAGACGGCGCCCCTGCCGGTGAAGATTACCGTGTACCGCCTCATCCAGGAAGCATTGAACAACGCTTTCCGGCACGCGGGCGGAGTGGGACAGGAGGTCAGGATCAGCGGCGAGGGTGAAAACCTCAGGGTGGAGGTTTCAGACCAGGGCCCCGGGCTTCCGGAAGCCCGTGCGGCTGAAACGGATGGGCGCCTGGGTTTGGTTGGGATGCGCGAAAGAGTGGAGAGCCTGGGGGGAAGCTTCCAGGTAGAGAGCCAGAGCGGAAAAGGCACGCGGGTGACGGTGGGGCTGCCGCTAAAAGCGGAAGGAGAGGATCATGGCGAATAACGAGGTAATCCACGTGGTCATCGCGGACGATCATACCCTGTTCCGCGAGGGCCTGGCAACTATTTTGAGCGCCGAGGCGGATATCGAGGTGGTCGGCCAGGCGGCGAGCGCGCAGGAGGCGGTGCGCATGGCGGGCGATCTGCTGCCGGATGTCATCCTGCTGGATATCGATATGCCCGGGAACGGCCTGCAGGCCGCCCACACCATCGCGGAGCAGTACCCGGTGACGAAAATCGTGATCCTGACCGCTTCGGAGGACGACGACCACCTGGTGGCGGCTCTAAAAACCGGCGCGCGCGCCTATATCCTGAAAGGGGTGGCGGCGCGCGAGCTGACGCGCATTCTGCGGGCGGTGTGGGCGGGAGAGAGCTACGTGCCGCCTGCCCTGGCCGCCAGCCTGCTGTTAGAAATGAGCGAGCCCGGGCTGCGAGAGCGCCAACAGGCCAACCCGATCAACGATCTGACCGACCGGGAGCGTGATATCCTGGAAGGGCTGGCCTCTGGGCTGAGCAATAAGGAGATCGGGCTGAAGTTGTTTATCTCCGAGAAGACGGTCAAGCATTATATGACCAATATCCTGCAGAAGCTGCAGGTGCGCAACCGGGTGGAGGCGGCCCTGCTGGCGCAGAAGAGCGGTGGGGTGTTGAAGGGGCGGTCGTAGAGCCTGGCTTACCGGTCTTTCTGGTCTGAACTGGACAAAGTCTAGCTTATTCATTTGTAATCGGAAGACTGGCATCCCCATTCAAAAAAAGCGGGATCCGGTCTAAAGGCGCATCTACGCACAGCCATTGTCCTCCAATGTAAACTTGACCTGTCCAGGCATCTTTCCAGGAGCTGTGGGCGGGTAAATAGACGTTTCGCGTACGGCTGTCAGCCTCCAGAACAGGCGCAACCAACAGGTCCGATCCGAACATATACTCATCCTCAATTTTGTAACATTCGGGGTCGGCCGGAAAATCAACAAAGAGAGGACGCATGGGTGGAATGCCCGTTTTTGATGTTCTCGCCATTTGCTCCATAATATAAGGACGCAGGCGTTCACGCAGGGCCATATATTTTTGGATGATTTGATACGCTGGCTCGCCAAAAGACCAGACCTCGTTCGGCGCGCCATTAAAATCATCCGTATTGGGCAGGCGATGGCCGTGTAAGCGGAATATGGAGCAGAATGCGCCAAACTGGAACCAGCGGACAACCAACTCCTGGAAACACGGCGATGTCGGGTTCCCCCCACGGAAACCGCCAATATCACAGGTCCACCAGGGAATACCACTCAGGCCCATACTGAGCCCCGCTCTCACCTGGGCTCGCAAGGCTGAAAAAGTAGATTGAATATCCCCGGACCAGACGGCGGCGCCAAAACGCTGGCTGCCCGCCCACGCGGAACGGCATAAAAACAGGGGCGTTTTTTCGCCCTCTGACAACATGCCCTCGTAAAACCCCCGAACGTGGTCCAAAGGGTAACTATTGGCCACTGCTTCCCCATCGCCAGCATAAAACCGCAGGTTTTCTGGCATAAATGGGGTTATCTCCGGCTCGCAAGCATCCAGCCAGAATACCTTGATCCCATAATGGAAGTAGCCTTGTTTGACCTTCTCCCAGATAAATTTTCGCGCGCCAGGATGCGTTGGGTCATAATAATGAAGATAGATGCCCTCTTCCGCGTTGTTATCCACAAAATACATCTGAGCAGCAGAGCCCAGCCTGTTACGAATCATATATTTTTTATTCCACATTTCCGTGAAATTCTCGGATAAAGGGCTTACCGTGGGCCAGACCGACACCATCACTTTCGTTCCAAGCTCTTCTAACCTTTTTACCATCCCCGCGGGATCAGGCCAGTATTGTGGAGCAAACTTCCATTCACCATGCCGGGTCCAGTGGAAAAAGTCGATGACGATCACCGACAAGGGTAAGCCGCGTTGGTGGTATTCTCTGGCAACGGCCTCTACTTCTTCCTGGCTTGCGTAACGCAATTTGCTTTGCCAAAATCCGGACGCCCACTCCGGAAACATGGGAGCATGGCCGGTGACATCCGCATAGTTCGACAGAATCTCTGCGGGGTCCTTCCCTGTGGTTATCCAATAATCGATTTGGGGCGCGGCCTCGGAGACCCACCGGGTAGCATTATAGCCAAGCTCGACCCGGCCGATAGCCGGGTTATTCCAAAGAAAACCATACCCCCGCGTCGAGAGCATAAAGGGAATACTGACCTCGGTATTGCGTTGGATCAGGTCGATCACGCAGCCTTTTTGATCCAACCGGCCATGTTGGTGCTGTCCCAGGCCAAAGAGCTGTTCGTTATCGTAGGCCTCAAAACAACAATCGATATGGAACAGGTCCCCTTTGAGATCCTTATAGGCCCTGGCAGGGACCGATAGGGGATGAATTGCCTTTTCTTTTACCAGTTCCTGCCCGGTACGAGCGTTTTGAAAGGACAATTCCCCATTTGAGGTGACCCTGGCGATGATCTCTCCATTTTGAAGGCCCGCCCCGCCTGGCTCTATCCAGATGCTGGCCGGATCATCTCCCTGATCGATCAGGGCGCTGATCCAATCCTGTTTTATTTCCCGGGACTGCGTGCAGCGCACGCGTACGCTATTGCGTCCCCAGGGTTCGATCTCCAAAATTTCATTTTCCAGGGCGCAAAACAAACTGTTGGTTCTTTGAATGAATTCAATCACGCGTTCACCTTTTACCATTTTCCCTCTTTTTTTCGGGAATCCAGACGCGCATGCCGCCAATCCCTCGGTTTCCCCACGCATAATACGGAACGGCAACCAGGCGCGCTGGACGGGTGGCTGCTTTGGCGCGGATTGTCACTGGCCGGTACAGATGCCCGCGCCAGTTCATGGGATCCATATATTGACCAGCAGCCTCGATCACCATCACGCCATCCAACAGGTCGGCTTCCCACCGGGATAACAGCGGTCGATCTTTATCGATCTCAACATCCAGCAGCCCGCCTTTCATTTCCTGATCCCTATCCTCGAGGCAATAGACGATCGGACCGCGCTGGATGGCCAAACAACCGCGGACCGCATCGATGCGGGGATTAGGCGCTACAAACACCGCTTCCATTCCAAGATCGAGTTCTACGATATCTCCCGCCTGCCATACCCTCTCCAGCACCCAATAGCCCTTTACTAACTTCGGGTCCCTGACGATATTCCCATTGATCGATAAATTGGGACTTTGGCTCCACTCGGGTACGCGGAGGGACAAAACCCAGGGAGAAACGCCGGTTTCTACGATACGCAGCCGGATGGCTCCCTGCCAGGGGTATTCGGTCGCCATATCCATGCAAACATGCTGCTTTGAATCTAACTCAAACCCGATCTGCGCAGAGGCGAAATGATGGATTTGGATGCCATTTGCATCTTGTGTGGCCAGGTAATGGGCAAAAGAGGAAAAAAGCCGCATCACATTCGGCGGGCAGCAGGCGCAAGCATGCCATTCAGGACGTTGGTTGGGAACGAAAACCTTGTGGGGAGGTAGATCGGAAGATAAGCGCAGGTACCTGGCCTCGCGCAGCATTAAAGGGTTAATGTAAAAGAAATGTTTTCCATCCAAAGCCGGGCTGCCCAGGATATTGTTGTAGAGCGCGCGTTCCATCTGGTCAGCATAGCGCCCTTCACCAGAGGCAAGCAGCATTCTCCAGTTCCACATCAAGCTGGCAATGGCTGCACAAGTTTCACAGTAACACTGGTCCGCAGGTAATTCATATGGATCGCCAAATGCTTCTCCATCAAAGCGCGCGCCTGACCCTCCGGTAATAAAGGTTTTTGTTTCAATAATATCTTTCGAAAGGCACTGCATGGCATCCATTAAGGCCTGCTCCCCGGTCTCCAAATACAGATCGGTAACTCCTGAAGCCAGGTACAGCTGGCGTACAGAATGGCCGGCAGCCTCACGAACCATGCGCACGGGTACGTGGTCCTGGTAGTACTCAGGGCCATAAGATCGATGGCCTTTCATCCCATTTTGACCGCGCTGGTCAATAAAAAATTTTGCCAGATCCAGATAATGAAACTCGCCGGTTTCTCGATAGAACTCGACGAGTGCCATTTCGACCTGTGGATGGCCGCAGGTACCGTGCCGTTTGTCGGGTCCAAAAACCGAACCAATATGGTCGGCAAAACGACGGGCAATCTCGAATAGACGCTGGTCGCCCAATGCGCGTCGAAAAGCGATCGCCGCCTGGAGCAAATGACCAGCGCAGTAAAGTTCATGGCCATTCGCCAGGTCTATCCAGGGCTCGATGGATTCTCTGGTTTGAACATAACTATTGATATACCCATTGGGAAGCTGCGCGGCCGCGATCAGCCCAATGGCCTGATCCGCCATAGAAGATAATACTAGATCCGGATTTTCACCCAATTCCCAGGCCACGGCTTCCAGCCATTTATAAATGTCTGAATCTTGAAAGACATATCCCTGGTAATTTCCACACATTGAACCGGCGGCGATACGCAGGTTATCAAAATTGCCAGCCTTGATCAGCATCTCAAAACCAAAACGCAGGCTGACGCTCCGGTTTACCTCAACTCTTTTTGTCCAGAATCCTTTATTTAGTGAAACACTGCGAAAGTCCAACGTCTGCAAACGGGCATGCGGGCTATGCGAGGTATCCACAGGACCCAAACCTGGGTTCGTTGTATCAGTAACCATAC
>Ga0105104_10002410_pt1 | contig 13695 bp, 10 predicted proteins | sample PPLLaktember2015_3_FD_87034 | JGI IMG/M metagenome (GOLD analysis project Ga0105104, IMG submission 87034) | Freshwater sediment microbial communities from Prairie Pothole Lake near Jamestown, North Dakota, USA - PPLs Lake P7 Core (6) Depth... | ecosystem: Environmental > Aquatic > Freshwater >...
CATGTTATTCGATGAGGCCCCCGCAGGCGCGGAATACGAACCGCCGGTAAACAAACGTCGTTGTGCGGGGTCATCTGTCGAGCCGGGTGCGAACGAGGCATCCGGCGGGGTGCGGATCTCGTATGCCAGCTTCTTGATGTTATACAGATGGTGCACAGTGATGTTATCACCAGTGATCGCACCACCCACGCCGCCTGAACCGAGAGTCATCGACGGCATGACACCGGTTGTGTATCCCGTCGTCCCGAGTGTGCCAAAGGTATTGACAACGATGCGGAAAACAGGCTTCTCCAACCCGAACCGCATGATGATATTGTCATCCTGGGCATGGATGACCAAGGAGTGGCCGCGTCCACCATAATTGATCAACTCGATACAGCGTTCGCAGCCCGCTTCCCAGCCATCGGCTTCATACCAGCCGAGGACAGTCGTCAGTTTTTCGCCGGAAAGCGGCTCATCTGTTCCTACACCGTTGAGTTTCACAACAAGAATGCGCGCCCAGTCCGGGACGCTGAATCCATACATCTGCGCGAGCTGCTGCGGACTCCGGCCCACTGCCTTTGGGTTCGGCAAATGCCCTACGAACAAATTCTTTGCCAGGATGTGCTTGATCTTGTCGTCAACGAAATAGGCGCCTTCCGTTTTCATCAGTTCTTCCAGCTGCGCCGCGATCGGGCGGTCTGCCACGACAGCTTGCTCTGTTGCACAGATCACGGAATGATCGAATGCTTTCGAGGCGACGATATATTTTGCCGCCCGCTGCAGGTCCGCCGAACGATCCACATATGCAGGGACATTGCCGGGTCCCACACCATAGGCAGGTTTGCCGACCGAATGTGCGGCGCGCACCATGTCCGAGCCGCCTGTGGCAAGGATCAATGCCACGTATTTATGCTTCATCAATTCCTGCGTCCCCTGCAAGGAAACTTTGGTCATGCACGAGATCAATCCCTTCGGCATTCCGGCGCGTTCCCCGGCTTCCGCCATGATGCGGATGGTCTCGGCGCAGCATTTTGCCGCGAAGGGATGCGGGGCAACGATGATCGCGTTCCTTGCTTTTACCGCGATCAACGTCTTATACATGGTTGTCGAGGTCGGGTTTGTGCTCGGGGTCAGCGCCGCAACGACTCCCATCGGCCAGGCAATGTCGTAGGTCTTCTTGACCGGGTCATCACAAATGACGCCCACCGTCGGGATGTCCTTGATGGCTTCCCACAGCAATTGTGACGAAAGTAAATTCTTCAAGGTCTTGTGCTCGGGGACGCCATAGCCTGTTTCTTCGGTTGCCATTTTCCCAAGCGTGACCGCTGCATCTGCCGCCGCCTGCGCCATCGCCGCGCAGACCCTGTCCACTTCGGCTTGCGTGGCGCTGAGGAATTTGCGTTGCGCGTCGCGCGCCTGGACAGCCAGCGTGCGGGCTTCCTGAATGGATTGAAGATCGTTGTCAAATTCTGCCATAGGTAAACCTTTTTCACCACAAAGGACACAAAGGTCACGAAGGAAAAGCAAAGTAGGCTTCGCGATCTTAGCGGGCTTCGCGGTTTAATAATTAAATGGGTGGCTCGCTACCTCTAGCACTTTATTTTGAAACACAGCGGCGGCAGCCATGCAGGCAGGCTGGTCGCCAGTCAGCATCACGCCCATGTAATTTGTTTCGGAGGGCGGCATGGTCAAGGAAACGATCGTTACATTCGCAGCTTTGAGCGCCGCATCCAGCGCCACCAGACCCTCGTTCGGCGTGGCAACCAGATAGGCAATCGGGGAACCGACGGCAATGTTGCAAACCTGCGAAAGATACGTTCCTGTCCGCGAAATAACATGCGGGAAGAAAGCGATGGAATCGTCGTCGTTGGCGGAATACCAGATTGCCTTCGTCCGGATGTACTCCAGCGCGGCGCTGAGTCCGGATCGTACCTCAGCGGGATCAGGTCCGGCAAGAATCGCCATGATCTCACCCGACCATTTTCCCGATGTGTGCTTGGCGCCCGCGTAAAATGACCTTGCATAGACCACCTCTACATTTGCCATTTTAGTGGCTTCATCAATGGCAGTATACGTGGCATCGTCGTTATCCACGCTGAGCAAACCAATGGAACGCTGGTCATCCCGTAACTTGAGATGCTCCGCGAAATTGCGTTCCACTTGAGGGATCAATTGGACAGCCAGAGGAGTTCCATAGAGAGGGTCGAGGATTGGCATAGTTATTCTTTCTTCGGTGGTCGAGTAGGGCGCAGCCCATATCGAGACCATCACTTTGCAAATGTACTTTCGTAATATGATGGTCTCGAGTAGCCCTTCACTTCGTTCAGGGCTACTCGACCATCGAAGTACGCCTCTTATTTTGCTAATTTCAGCTTCACACCAGAAGCCTGGCTCTTGCGCATGTTTTGCGCAAACTGGACGACAAAGGCGCCGGCCTCCAGCGGATTGGTCCCGCCGTTCTCGAAGATATTGCAAACCACATCCCGGTCGGCGTCCGTGTCACCGTATTTGGGTTTGTAACCCATGTAGGCGCTCATCGATTCGGCGCGCCCCAACCCGGGGCGTTCGCCGATGAGCAGGATCACGACGTCAGGCTTGATCAGTTCGCCAACATCATTCATCACACCGACGCGTGCATACTTGATGAAGAATGGCGTTCCAAATGTGAGACCTGCGTTTTGTACTCCCTGCTTGATCACCGGAAAGATCTTACGCAAATTCGCTTCGATCGCCGCGGCCGAGAGTCCATCACCAACCGCGAGTTGAACATTGACACTCTTCTGGCACTTCTCATTGATTATACGTTTGGCGTCGTCATTGAGCAAACGTCCAAGGTCAGGGCGCAGGAGGTATTCCTGCTTCCCGCCTGTGATTTTTGTTTGAACCGTAAAAAGATTGAATTCATCGAGCAGCTTTTGATCGACATCCCGATAAAGCGCGTCCTGCGTCACAGCATGGTCACCCTGAAAAAGCAGCAGGGAGGCGGTACTATAGCGCGGTCCTGCACGTCCCACGCCGATACGTGCGGTTGTGGATGCCATCAAGGCACGCAAACCCTGGTCATCCTTTGGATTCTTGACGCGCGGCTTGTAGCGTTCTGCATTCACGGTTGGGTCGGACAGGTCGATGCTGAGGTTCGCGGTGGAGGTCGCCGCCCGCGGTTTGACGGGAACAGGAGATTGCGTTGTCGCTTCGCTCCTCGCGACGACATCCGACCGCACGGCTCCAGAGGCTTGAAGCTCGCGAACGATTGCATCGACAATTGCGGCAAGTTTGGCATCATCCATAAACTATCTCCATAATTCGTCATTGTGAGCCCCGAGCCTCAAACGGCGAGTGGGCGAAGCAATCTCATACTGCATAAGAGATTGCTTCTCGAAGACTCGCAATGACGGTCAACGTTTCAGGAAGAAGGAGGGATCGCCCGCTTTTTCGGTGAGCACACCGTCCTTCATCAAGCCCAGGTCGACCATCCATTTTTCAAATTCAGGCGCGGGACGCAGATTGAACAGTTGTCGCAATGTCGGCGCATCGTGGAAGGACGTGCACTGATAGGAAAGCATGGAGTCGTCGCCCATTGGCACACCCATAAAATAGTTGCAGCCCGCAGCCGTCAGCATGACCGCCAGATTCTCGATAGCGTTCTGGTCGGCGCGCGCATGATTGGTATAGCAGGCGTCGCAGCCCATCGGAATGCCGGTCAGCTTGCCCATGAAATGATCCTCGAGCCCGGCGCGCTGGATCTGGCGCGCGTCGTAAAGATATTCGGGACCAATGAAGCCGACGACCGTATTGACCTGATAGGGATGCCAGCGTTTCGCCAAACCGTAGTTCCGGGCTTCGAGCGTAAGCTGGTCCCAGCCATTGTGAGCATCCGCAGAAAGCGCCGACCCCTGCCCTGTTTCGAAATACATAAAGTTGGGTCCCTTGGGGAAGCAATGCTTTTTGGCAAGCTCGTAGGCTTCATCGAGCATTCCCACCGAAATGCCAAAGGAGTCATTTCCTTTCTGAGAACCTGCGATGGACTGGAAGACCAACCCAACCGGGGAACCAGACTGCATACACTTCATTTGCGTCGTGACATGCGAAAGCAGACAGTTCTGCGTGGGGATGTTCCAGGTTTTGATCACATCATAGGTCATGTCGAGCAGGCGCGCGACCGAACCATAGGAATCATCCACCGGGTTGATACCAATCACCGAATCGCCGGAGCCATACGATAAACCTTCATAAATCTCTGCACGGATACCTTCCGGCGAGTCGGTGGGATGGTTCGGTTGATTGCGGGAGGACAGCGTCCCGGGTGTACCAATGGTGTTGTTGCAATGGGCGCTGACCGGGATCTTCTTTGCACCGTACATCAAATCGAGATTGGACATCAACTTCGTAACCGCAGAGACCATCTCGGCCGTCAGCCCTGCAGAGATGCGGCGGATCATGTCGCTGCTGGTGGTATCCGCCAGCAGCCATTCACGGAATTCACCCACCGTCCAGTCTTTGATCTCGTTGTAAATGTTTGTATCCACCGCATCCTGGATCACACGCGTGACTTCATCCTGGTCGTAAGGCACAGCCGGATTTTCGCGCAGCACCCATAAAGGTACTTCTGCCAGGACAAGTTTTGCAGCGACGCGCTCGGCGGCGGTCTCTGCACCCACGCCCGCGAGATGGTCACCCGATTTCTCCTCGTTGGCTTTGCCCATCAGGAGGCGGATGTCGGGGAATTCGTAAGTTTTTCCGTGCAGCTTGGTTCTCAGGAGCATAACAATTACCTTTTTAACCACGAAGGACACGAAGGGGCACAAAGGATAAAAGATAAAAGGTTGCAAGACCCGTAAAAAATTTCATGAGCATTTTTTGAACCACGGAGTCACGGAGACCCAGAGAAAATAAAACTCCGTGACGCAGTGTCTCCGTGGTTAGCAGCTAATGATAAAAGATCAACGTCTTCACGCTCAACGGCACGACCCGTCCGTCCATGAGCGGCGTGCCGATGTCAATGTAATCGCCTTCGGACAAGCCCACCTGGTCGATGACCAGCAGGGCGCGCGAGGGCGCGAGCCCCTTCACCGTTTGACCCAATGCCTGGGCATAGTCGCGTTCGATGATCACGATCAGAGGTTTGTCTCCTGGCAGCGACTCAGAGAATTCCTTCAATCCGTTTGCCAATTGTGTCAGCGATTCATAATCCAGCGCCCGATCAAGTTCCAGTGCGATCGCAAATGCATCGGTCGTGAGGTCCACGTCCCAGCGGGTCACAGCCTCGGAAATGCTCCTCGCAACGGAAGCAGGCTCGAGCGCCGGAGCGAGCGTCGGGCGGATCACCGGCACATTCTTCAACGGCAGGATCTCGCGCTCCGCCCAGATGGTCGAGCCGGAAAGAGTGACCGTCTGTGTGCTGGCGCCCAGCACGGTTGCGCGCAAGGTCTCGGCGGGCGGTACAATTTGATAGGAATTCAACGCTGCATGCGCTCGCAGCGATTCAGCCAGCAGCGGACCCACATCATCGTGCCGCGTCACGTCGCTCACAGAAGTGATGCGAATCGGATTGTAGTAGTAATGCCCAATACCGCCGGAGAGCATCAGGATCGAGCCTTTGCCCGAAACACCGACTGGCGGCGTCAGGTAAATTTTTTGTGCCAGCGAAGATGATGTACCTTCGATCAATTCAACTGTCAAATCGGCCATGCGATCTGTGAAGCGGCGTAAATCTTCAAGTGAGGGTGAATCGCCGACACTCAAATTCAAACCGATATCTGCCAGGATGTGCTTTGCGGGTTCGGCAATCTGCCGAACCTTTCCGGTTCCATGCTCGACCTCCAGGATGCGCCCGCCATAATTCATCGCCGCGGCGCCGACCAGGTTTCCGCTTTGGAAGGTTGCGCTGTTGGCGCTGCCACCGCCGATATCCACGTTCGTAACGACTGCATAATTCGTTTGTGAGTATTGCGCGGCGCCTGCGCCCTTCCCGGCGATCAAACTCTCCACATTCGGTCCTGCCACACTGACCACAAAATCACCTGCCAGGCCGGCAAGCGCACGCAAAATTTCGTCGGCGTTCTTCTTCTTGGCGGTCTCACCGGTAATGATGACCGCGCCGGTCTCTACCTGGCTCGGGTCAACACCGGCGTTTATATATTCACTGCGTACGATCTCATTGAGCTTCGCGGCATCGATGGTCTCCGCGTCGATTAACGGCGTAAAGACAATCGGACTTTGATAAATGACCTTTCGATCGGTAATGTTTATGCGCGGGATTTGTCCCGCGCGCGCCACATCCATCAGGTTGAGGCGCGAGAAGATGATCTGCGTGGTTGTCGTACCCACGTCCACTCCAACGGAAAGTAAGGCGCGCGAGTCAGGCATAAACGAATCCATAGGGGCAGGTCTGAGACCTGCCCCTACACACGATTATTCTTTCCTATAGGTAACTTCGCCGCCCATTTCAAGCGAGTCGATCACACCGACGATCACCGCGTCAACAGGTGCGCCGTTTGTCTGACTGGTATAGCGCGCGGACGATCCATCTGTAACGAGGACAAGGTCACCTGCCCCTGCGCTGACCGTATCCACCGCGACATACGGCTCGCCGGTCATTTTCCCGGTCGTATCCGCCTTGCGGACGATCAATAACTTTCGTCCGCGGATGGCTTCATCCTTGATCGTTGAAATGGTCGAACCGATGACGAGTGCGATTTGCATATTCGCCTCATGAAATTGGGATGGACAAATTGTATCAGATTCGCCCATCCCAACTCAACAGAGCATTAATCGTCGCCTGGCGCCATCTGGGCTTCGATGCGGCGTAGCTCGGCTTCATCAGATTTCGTAGGACCTTTGAAACGCTTTTTGGCATCCAACTGCCAATAGAGGAACATGAATATCACCAGGATGATCATGGACCAGCCAGCCAGCTCATTCGGCGGAATGGAGAACAGGATGGTAATAAACACAATCCAGATGATCGCGATCCAGTTCAGGATTGTGCCCCAGCCTTTGAGGCTCCATGGCGCAGTTTCCGGCGTGGCATATTCACCCTTTTTCTGCATTTTGTTACGGACATTCAAGTAAATTGGGATTGCATATGCGAGATACAACGCCGTGGTGCTAACAGCCACGATCACCGAATACACCGCGGAGTAGATCGTAAGCAGGACAGCCAGAATCGATGTGATGATGATGGACCACATTGGCGTGCGCCACTGGGGATGGATCTGTTTAATCAGGCTGTGACCGGGCATACCGCCATCGCGGGCAAAGGCGAACCACATGCGGCTCATACTGGTGATGGAGGAAAAACCACACAACCACATGGCGAACGCAATAATGATGGCGATGATATGGCCGAAGACCACGTTATCAAAGTTCGAGTAGACAATGTAGAGCACGGCCGGGGAGTTGGCTGGATCGATCGTGGCAGGAATATCAGGGATGTGTAACGTCAAAATGATCAACATGATATAGCCAACTACAAACGAAACGGCCACCGAGAGGAAAACACCCCAGGCACTATTTAAGCGGGCCATCACTGTTTCCTCGGCGACGTGCGCTGAGGCATCGTATCCAGTGTAGGTCCACTGGGCTTGCAGAAGGCCCAGCACAAAGGCAAGTGCAATTCCACCGCCCGCGTACAACGGCCCCAGGAATCTCATCATAATCGAATCAAAGGGAGGCAACGTTCCCGCCGCAAAGGAGGTGAACGAAGTTAAGTCGGTGTTGATCTCACTATGGAACAGGAAACTGAGTGGCTGCGATACCTTGCCAAACGCAATTAACAGGATCGCGATGACCGCCACGCCGCCGATGTGCCAATACACGCTGAAATCGCTCAACTTCGCAGTGAGCTTGATCCCGAAGATGTTGATCAACACCTGTGGGATCATGATAACGATCATCACGCCAACCATGACCATCGTGTTCGTCGTGTCGAAGGTGGTGCCAAGTATGCGATTCAGCGCGCCAGCGATATAGATGGCAGCAGCAAAATCAATGCCCGCGGTGATCATGATCTGTCCGAGCATGTTGAACCAGGCGGTCACCCAGGCCCACTTGTAACCGCCAAGACGGTGCGCCCAAAAATAAAGACCTCCGGCGGTGGGATACGCGGAGGCCAATTCTGCCATGGATGCAGCGATGCATAATACGAAGAAACTGACAAGGGGCCAACCATACGTATTGATGATCGGTCCGGCGAAGCCTAATCCATAGCCAAAGAGCAGGATGGCTCCTGTGAGAATGGAGATGATAGAAAAAGAGATGGCGAAGTTCGAGAAACCTCCCATCTCACGGAATAACTGCTGGGCGTACCCCAGCTTGTGAAGATCCTTCACATCCTGCTGAATGAGCTCTTCACGTGACTTTGGCTTGCTTTCAGATTTCCTGGCCATGTGACATGTTCCTCCTTAAATTTGAGTAAATGGAAACAGACCAATCGGAAAACAGATTAGGATACGGATGTTTTATCTCCTTTCTCTGGCTGCAAAAAGACCACAGATCGAAGAAATTACTCTTGCAATTAAACTATAGGATGGGAAGCTGGTTGTGACGGACTATGTCGTGAAGATAGACTTTACCATCTTTAGTGCTTTTACCTGACAACCCGTCCAATGTCAAGGCGTTACGCGATGTTCTTTATAAAAGTTAGTATATTGAACAGGTGTGCAGACAACTTCAGCTGACTGTAACGCAATGATTGCGAGATTTTATATCCCATTTCTCCAATCCAGAATATAATACTGAAAGAGGAGAGCGCGTGGCGCTCATAACCAACCCAAAGGAGAGAAGAGAATGAAGACAAGAAAGTTGTCGTTCAGCCTGTTGTCATTGCTCGTGTTTGTTTCTCTGTTGGCTGCGTGTGGAGGCGCAACACCAACAGAAGCACCGGCGACAGAGGCGCCCATGACGGAAGCGCCTATGACGGAAGCACCGTCAACCGAGGCTCCCGGTGCGACTGAGTCTCCAGCCGCAACAGAAGCGCCGGCAACGGAAGCCGCAGCCAACCTGGATGAATTGATCGCTGCGGCGCAAGCGGAGGGCATGCTCACTACGATCGCCCTGCCTCCTGACTGGTGCAATTATGGGGAAGCCATTGAAACCTTTAAATCCAAATATGACATAGAAGTAAACGAACTGAATCCGGATGCCGGCTCCGGGGATGAGATCGAAGCCATCAAAGCCAACAAGGACAATAAGGGACCTCAGGCTCCTGATGTCATTGATGTTGGGTTTTCCTTCGGCGACTCGTCCAAGGCGGAAGGCTTGATCCAGCCCTACAAGGTTTCCACCTGGGATAGCATTCCTGACGATGCCAAAGACCCCGAAGGCTACTGGTATGGCGACTATTACGGCGTCTTGTCCTTCCTCGTGAACACAGACGTACAACCTGAGGTGCCACAGGATTGGGCCGATCTGCTCGATCCAAAATACCAGGGCCAGGTCGCGCTTTCCGGAGATCCACGCACGTCCAATCAGGCGATCCAATCTGTCTATGCGGCTGCGCTTGCCAACGGCGGATCTCTCGATGATACCCAGCCCGGCCTCGATTACTTTGCGCAGTTAAACCAGGCTGGCAATCTGGTCCCATTGATCTCGAATAACGGCCTCGTCGCCAAAGGTGAGACTCCCGTCCGCATCACCTGGGACTACAACGCTCTCGCCGCGATCGACTCCTTTGCCGGTAATCCACAGGCCGAAGTTGTCATTCCAGCCAGCGGCCGCTTTGCCGGTGTCTACGTTCAGGCGATCAGCGCCTACGCCCCCCATCCCAACGCCGCCAAACTATGGATGGAATTCCTTTACTCCGACGAAGGCCAGCTGATCTGGATGGAAGGTTACTGCCATCCTATTCGCGAACAGGATTTACGTGACCGCGGCGTGATTCCCGATGATCTGCTCGCCAAACTACCCGATGTCTCCGGTGCCGTTTTCCCGACGCTCGATCAACTCAACGCTGCCACCGAAGTGATCACAACGAGTTGGGATTCGGTTGTCGGCGCGAACATCCAGGCTTCCCCATAAACATACCCATTGCTTTATCAAGCGAGACCCTGCCGCAACGGCAGGGTCTCATCACAATATCCTGACTGAGGTAGCGACGATATGGCACAGATTACTCTCCCTGCTTCAAAGACCGCAACCGGGGCATCATTGGACTGGAAAAAATGGATTGGCGTGACCCCATTTTTTCTGTTTGCCATCCTGTTCCTGATCCTGCCATCCCTGCGCCTGTTTATCGGCAGTTTTACAGACAATGAAGGCCGCTTCACAATCGCCAATGTACTTCAGCTCTTCGAGCAGCGCAGCATTCTGGATGCCTACTGGTTGAGCATACGCATCAGCGCCGTGACTGCCATCGCCGGCGGCATCTTTGGCTTTTTACTCGCCTATGCAGTGACGATTGGCGGGCTCCCCAGACCGCTTCGCACCACATTGATCACGTTTTCAGGCGTGGCATCCAACTTTGCAGGTGTGCCGCTGGCATTTGCATTCGTTGCCACCCTCGGCAGAACAGGCATTGTGACTGCCATTCTTAGAGATGTCTTTCACGTCAATATTTATCAGGCTGGTTTCAACCTGTATAGTTTTCTGGGCTTAAGCCTGACCTACATGTATTTTCAATTCCCCCTGATGGTCCTGATCATGGCTCCCGCCCTCGACGGATTGAAGCGTGAGTGGCGCGAAGCCGCGGAGAATCTCGGCGCGTCGTCCCTTCAGTATTGGACCCGGATCGCGCTGCCGGTCCTGCTGCCATCCATTCTGGGCGCGATGATCCTGCTGTTTGGAAACGCCTTTGGCGCTTATGCCACTGCATATGCCCTGACGGGCGGGGCCATGCCCATTGTCACGATCCAGATCGGGGCACAGATCAGAGGCGATGTGTTGCACAATCCGGGTTTGGGATATGCAATGGCAATGGGAATGGTCTTCATCATGGCAATCTCCCTGGCAGGCTACTCATGGCTGCAACGTATCTCGGAAAGGTGGCTGCGATGATCACACGGCTGCGAAGAATTCCGTTTTGGAGCTGGTTCTGGTTCCTGCTCGGAACACTGTATTTTATTCTGCCACTCTACGCCACACTGGAGTTTTCCCTGGAAATGGAACGCGATCGGATCAGTCTCCTGGCATATGAAAGGGCATTCGCGGATCCGGAGTTTATTGAAACGTTCGTTTATTCCAACCTGCTGGCGATTGCGACCATTATCATCAGCATCATCCTGATCGTGCCCACCGCCTACTGGATCCGTTTGCGCGTGCCGGAAGCGCGCCGGATCGTTGAGTTCATTACGTTGCTGCCCTTCGTGATCCCCGCGATCATCCTCGTGTTCGGCTTGATCCGCATTTATAGTTCCCCTGTACAGGTACCTCTGACCGATATCACATTGTTGCAGCCTCTCACCAACTTTAACCTGGGCACAAATATTTTGATCGTTGCCGGGTACATGGTCCTGGCGATGCCTTACATGTACCGCTCCGTGGATACCGGCATGCGGACCGTGGACGTACGCACATTGACCGAAGCCGCGCAAAGCCTGGGGGCAAGCTGGTTGACCATCATTGCGCGTGTTATCCTGCCCAACATCCGGGCGGCACTATTGAGCGGCGCCCTGCTGACGTTCGCCATCGTCGTCGGCGAAGTAACGCTGGCATCCTTTTTGGGTGTGCCTGCGTTTGGTCCGTATCTGTTCCTGTTGGGCCAGCACCGCGCCTACGAACCGGCTGCCCTCTCCTTCACCAGTTTCCTGCTGACCTGGCTTGCGATGGGAATTATCCAGCTTGTCACCGGCGGGCAGGGACAGGCAGCAGGCGCGCACTAATTGATTCAAGGGAAGATACCATGGCATTTTTAACCCTCTCCAATATCTCCAAACAGTTTGCAGATACCTACGCGGTGCGGGATTTCAACCTCGATGTGGAAAAAGGGGAATTCGTTTCCTTCCTTGGACCTTCCGGCTGTGGAAAGACGACGACGCTCCGCATGGTCGCTGGCTTCGAGAATCCGACATCAGGCAGGATCACCCTGAATAATTCGGATATCACCGACAAAGCCCCGAACCAGCGCAATGTGGGAATGGTCTTTCAATCGTACGCATTATTCCCCAATATGACAGTTGCCCAGAACATTGGGTTCGGGCTGCGCGTCCACAAGGAAAAGGAATCGGCGATCAAAGACCGTGTCCGGGAAATGCTGGCGATCATCAACCTCGAAGATCGAGGCGACAGCTATCCCTATCAACTTTCGGGCGGACAACAGCAGCGCGTCGCCCTGGCGCGTGCCCTGGCGATCCGTCCACAGGTCTTGCTGCTCGACGAGCCTCTCTCGGCACTGGATGCAAAGATCCGCGTGGCGCTGCGGGCAGAGATCCGCAGCATTCAACAGCGGCTGGGGATCACGACAATTTATGTCACCCACGACCAGGAAGAAGCGTTGTCCCTCTCTGACCGCATTGTCGTCATGAACGTCGGTGTGATCGAGCAGGTCGGCACACCCTTCCAGATCTATAACTTCCCCGAAACTGCGTTCGTAGCAAGCTTTGTCGGGACGTTGAACACAGCCATCGCCGAGATCGTTGATTGCCCGAACAGGTTGCTTCGCCTGGATGGTATACAGCTTGTCACCGCGGATGACTTGCAGGGCAGGCAAAATGGAGAGAGAGTCCGCATCGCGATCCGACCGGAACGCTTTAGTTTTGTCACGGAAGAAAAGAAGGCGAATGTGATCGATTGCAGGATCGAGAACATCACCTTCCTGGGCGCCATCGTCCGCATTCAAGTGCTGATCGGCAGCGCCAAATTCTATATGGACACGTTCAACAATCCCTTCCTGGAATTGCCAAAGATCGGGGAGCAGACCCAGATCACGTGCTCGCGCGAAGCGGTATTGGTCTTGGGAGACGCGCCCGAGCCTGAGGGTTGATCCGCCTCAGAAACCAGAACAACTCACCACAGATGGACACAGATAAAAAAGACTTTATCAAAAAATCTGCGTTGATCTGTGTTTACACCGCCTGATTTGCCTGGCAAATCATGGTTCGGTGCCGGGGTCCGTGGTTAACTCAAGACACTTTCTTAGGCGGAGGCGACTTGCAATCCCTCCGGCACTTCCATCTCGGCGGAAATCAGGTCGGTGAAATGCGCGCGAATCCGAGCTTCCACCTCCGGGGAAAACACGGTGGAACTTGGCTTCGCTAGTATCTCGCCCACGCGCCTCATCGCCCGCGCCTGGATGTCGAGCGCGCCCTTCTTCCCCCACTGGCTGCGAGTCTCGCGGTCGGAAAGCTTGGTCAGCAAGCCCGCCGTTTTCATGCGCTTGACCGTGTGAGGCTCGACAATGAACGAGCCGCCCGGACCTACTTTCTTGATCACATCGAGCGCCAGATTCTCTTCACTGAACTCGAGCCCGCGCTTCATGCGTTTGAGCATCTGCGCGATCTCATCGTCGATGACGGCTTTGGCAAAATCGAACGTCTTCAGCGCCTCCACCAGACCGCCCATATTCATCATATCCATGCCCGCCAGCAAACCTGCCATCGTGGACAACCCCGTTTCATAACCGGACTGCGCATCGTTGACCTTCGAGTTTGTCAGCCCTACATAGCCGCCGGACGGCACGTTGTAGAAGTGCGCCATCTGGGCGTGTGCCATGTGCAGCATCCCGCACTCGATGCCGCCGGACGCATACGCGCCGGTCCGCATGTCTGCAACAGTGGGCAG
>Ga0105104_10002411_pt1 | contig 13693 bp, 13 predicted proteins | sample PPLLaktember2015_3_FD_87034 | JGI IMG/M metagenome (GOLD analysis project Ga0105104, IMG submission 87034) | Freshwater sediment microbial communities from Prairie Pothole Lake near Jamestown, North Dakota, USA - PPLs Lake P7 Core (6) Depth... | ecosystem: Environmental > Aquatic > Freshwater >...
GGACTGGGCAGCCGCCGACTGCTCGACTGCACGCTCTACGTAACCCTTGAGCCCTGTGCCATGTGTGCCGGGGCCATTGTGCTTTCGAGAGTACCGACGGTGGTTTACGGAACGGCCGACCCCAAGGCCGGAGCCGTGGAAACGCTGTATCAATTGCTTTCCGATGCGCGCCTGAATCACACGTGCGCGGTGGTCCGGGGAGTGCTGGCCGACAAGTGCGCGGCGATTCTCTCCGACTTTTTTTTGTCTCTGAGACAACAGAAGAAAAATGGGCAGTAAGACTTCACAGATAGCCGAAAAGATCCGCGAACGCTTAAGCGAGCGCGCCATGGCCGGTGTGCCGCAATGGCTGGTTCCGGTGCTGCCCGCCGCGCGCGAAAACGCGAGCGCGCTTTTAATCGGCACATTGCTCGGCAAGCTGCCCGGCGAAGACACAACCGCTTTAGTGCGCACGATTCTTTCCGAACAGAATACGGACGGATCGTGGTCTTCCGTGCGGAACGAAGCGGGAGATCTTTCCCTCACTTTAGAAGTTGTGGAGGCGCTGAGTTCCTGCGGCGATGCCGCGGCCCGCACCGCCCTCGGAAGAGCGGTCAGTTGGCTGGAAGCTCATCACCGCCGCTCGGGACTTCGCGAAGATACGCTGATTCTATTAGGCGCGCTGACGGATATTCCCTTAGGCACGTTCCGCCGCATGATGATTCCGGCCGCCCGTTTGCTGATGCTGACGCGGGCTGTCCGTAATACGAAGCCCGTTAAAGGTTCGGTTATTCCATACGCTCTTTCGATTTTAAGCCGTGATAAATCCGCGGCGGCATCCCGTGTACGCGAACTCTTGGAGATTCAACTTCCCGACGGAAGTTGGCGGGGCAGCGTACGCGAAACGGTTTTTGCGATGGCGGCGCTCCGGCACGCCTCGCTGCCGATGGCCGATACGGCTTTTGAACGCGGCTGGAGATTCTTGCGCGGCCTGCAAGTGTGGAACGGCGACTGCCTTGTGCAGAATCCGTGCGATCTTTCCAGTCTCATGCATGCCACGTGCTGCCGCACGCTGCTGAGTACGGGCGGCGATGAAGACACGGCCGCAGGCTGCACGCTCACGCTGCTGCATCAAGCACGCGCCAGCGGCGGTTGGTCTCCGGGCGGAAATCTGCAAACCGATTTGCTCACAACCTCTCTGGTTTTGGACGCACTGAGTTTTGCCGGAGACGTTCCGGTGGAAACCACGTGGGCAAGGCGGCGCGCGGTGATGTTTTTGATTCGCACGCAAAATGCCGACGGCGGCTGGCCGCTTTATCCCGATTGGCGGAGCGGGCTGCGGGGCAGTCTCGGTTATCGCGGACACGTGCAGAATCGCGTGAGCCGCACGGACGTAACCGCGGCGGCGGTGCAGGCGCTCGCGTATGCGGGAGTCCACGAACGCGGACAAGAGGCGGCCGTTGTACGCGGCGCGAGTTTCTTGGTTCAGCACGAGCACAACGGAGTATGGCAGAGCGACGTCGTTCACTCGCCGACCTATACGACGGCGCGCGTGTTGGAAGCATTAACCGCGGCGGGCGCTGAGCGGGGCGGATCGGCTGTTCTGCGGGCAATCAATTCGCTGCGGGAAAAACAAAATTTTGACGGCGGTTGGGGCGAACAAAAAGGTTTTCCATCCACACCGCAGCATACCGCCTGGGTCTTGCGCGCACTAACCGGCGCCCCCGGCGTTTCCTCTGAAGTCCTGAATCGCGGACGGGATTATCTGGAAGCAAATCTGGATCGCTCGGAGTTGCTCTGGACCAGCAATTCGCCTGCGCTGCCTTTGCCTTTCGACGGTACTGTGGTGTCGGTAAACGATCTGATTACTTTATGGGCTTTGGAAGCCTTGGTGCCGGTTGGTGTACCAACCCGAATGCGCGCCGCCGGACCTTCGCGGTCGCGGTCGCTCTTTCACCGCAGCCGGTAACCGTCCGTGAACAATCTCTATTTCTATTGTCCGGATGACAATCATCCCATCGGCGGCATCAAGATACTCTACCGCCACGTGGATGTTCTGAACCGCAACGGATTTCAGGCGGCGGTTGTTCACGATAAAAAGGGATTCCGCTGCACGTGGTTCGAAAACGAGACACGGGTCGAATACCGTAAAAATATCCATCCGGACGCTTTCGATTTCACGGTGATTCCGGAAATTTACGGGCCGCGATTGGCCGAGATTTTCCCCGGCGGGAAGAAAGTCATATTCAATCAGAACGCCTATCTGACGTTTAAAGGATATTCGCTGGAAACGGGGGAACAGACAACCGCCTATCGCGATCCGTCGGTGGTGGCGGTGATGGTGGTATCGGAGGACAGCCGCGATTATCTTTCGTTTGTGTTCCCGGAATTAAAAGTGTTTCGCGTTCACAATTCGGTGGACTCGGACAAATTCCGGTTCCGCGAACTCCGTTACAAAAAGCGGCGGATTGCCTTCATGATGCGCAAGCACGCGGACGACGCACGGCAGATTCTGAACATTCTCAAGTTTCGCGGCGCGCTGGCCAATTGGGAATTGGCCCCTATCGAAGGCAAGACCGAGAGCGAAGTGGCGGAGATTCTCGAAAACACGATGGTGTTTTTGAGCTTCGGTTATCCGGAAGGCTGTCCGGCTCCGCCCATCGAAGCGATGTTATGCGGCAATTTGGTCGCAGGCTATCACGGCATGGGGGGACGCGAATATTTTCTGCCGGAATTTAGCTGGCCGGTGGAAGCGGGAGACATTATCGGCTTCGTGCGCGCCACGGAAGAAGTGCTGCGTGGAATTGATCTAGTGCCGGAAGACATGGCCGTTAAAGCGCACGCCGCGCGGGATTTTGTCTGCCGCGAATATTCCATAGAGCGCGAAAAAAACGACATTCTGAAGTTTTGGGACGAGACGATGTTTGAGCAGGGGCACGACGCTATCTCCGAGGAGATGTAATCCGGCGGGCGGGTTGATCCGAACATGCCGCATACTTCCAGAAAACGCTCGAAAAAATCCGGTTTGCCGCCGGGAACTCCGGTCTACGTAGGCGAACGCAAGCACGAACGCACGCAGATCGCCGCGATCCTCTTTAATGAGGAGCACGTTGCGGAAAAGGCCGTGCAGAATGTGGAGGAGTTGTCTGCGCTGAAGGGACAGGCGGGGCTGTTGTGGGTGAATCTGGATGGCTTGACGGACGTGCCGCTGCTGGAAAGTATCGGCAAACTTTTCGAACTGCATCCGCTGGTTCTGGAAGACATCGTTAACACGGAACAGCGTCCCAAGTTCGAGGATTACGGCAGCCACGCGTATATTGTGCTCAAGCAGCTCATGTACGACGCCGCCGCGAAACAAGTGATTGAAGAGCAGATCAGCGTGGTGGTGGGATCGGACTTTCTTTTGTCCTTCGGCGAACGCGAAGGAGACGTGTTCGATCCGGTGCGCGAGCGGATTCGCTTCGGCAAGGGTCGCATCCGCCGCATGGGGCCGGACTATCTGGGCTATTCGCTGCTCGATGCGGTCGTGGACAACTACTTTGTCGTGCTGGAATATTTTGGGGAGCAGATCGAGGATTTGGAAGACCGGATTCTCGACAAAGCCACACAAACGCTGATGCATGACGTGTACCGGCTGCGGCGCGAACTCTTAAATCTGCGCCGGGCGGTGTGGCCGCTCCGGGAAGTGATTGCGGCTCTCGAACGCGGCGAGACTCCGCTGTTCCAATCCGAAACGGCGGTTTACCTGCGCGACGTGTACGATCACACCGTGCAGATGATGGACACGATCGAATCGTACCGCGACATTTTGACGAGCATGCTGGACGTCTATCTGTCAGCGGTGAGCTACCGGATGAACGTGGTGATGAAGGTGCTCACAGTGATTTCCACGATCTTTCTGCCGCTCACGTTTCTGGCCGGGGTGTGGGGAATGAATTTCAAGCACATGCCGGAAACGAAATGGATTTGGGGATATCCGCTGGCTCTGGCCTTGATGTTCGGCATCGGCGCGTGGATGCTGTGGTTCTTCAAAAAGCGGAAGTGGATGTAAAGTTTTTTTCCGGTGGTGACTCTCCAGAGTCACACCTCCGCGACTTACGGACAGGACGGGGGCCTCTGGAAATGCCCCACGGGGTGAAATTTGGTTTGAATCGAAGATGAAGCATACGATTGTTATCAACAGTGAATTTTTCGGCAAGGGGGACGACGAACTCGGCGCGAAGCTGATGGGTTCGTTTCTGCGCACGCTGCTGACTTCCGAAACCAAGCCCGACAAAATTGTGTTCTACAACAGCGGGGTCAAGCTGCTGGCGGAAGGATCTGTTATGCTCGACGTGCTGAATGATCTGAACAAATCCGGCGTGCAGCTTGTGGCCTGCGGAACCTGCGTGGGATTTTTCAAGCTGGATGACAAAGTCGCCCGCGACCGCGTGAGCAACATGCAGGAGATCGTCGGCGTTCTCATGAACAGCGGCAGTGTGGTAACGGTGTAGGATTGGCCGCTTAAAAATTTTCCAAACATTGATCGGTGTCCGCAATCCAACACGGGAGGTTGGCATGAATTGGGCAGTGATACTGATTTTGAGTGCCTTGGGTGTGCTGACGGGCCTCATCACCATGCAAGGATGGATTGACGGCATGGAATGGCCGTTGGCGATTCTGACGTGGCTTCTGATGGCCGTTGTGCTGGGCAGGTTCGCGACCAAGAAAGTATTTCTGCACGGCTTTTTAACCGGAATCATCAGCAGTTTGATCGGTTCGGTGATGGTCTACTTTTTCTTCGATACGTATGTAGCCAACAGCAGCCGCATGGCCGAAGCCATATCGAAAGCTCCTGAAGGTTTCGATATGCGCAGCATCATGTTGTGGACAGCACCGATCAACGCGGCCCTCGGCGGTGTACTCGTGGGACTCTTGGCTATGCTTGGAGCGAAGATTTTCGGAACGAAACCTGCTCCGGTTGCTCCGGTGGTAATTCTTCCGCCGGAAGAGAAGGATCAAACGCAGCCGTAGTTTGTGTTGCGTCTGATTTCAGCTTTCCGATTTAAGCTTTCAGTTTTTCTTCGGTGAGGTGGCAGAGTGGTCGAATGCGGCGGCCTCGAAAGCCGTTGTACCGCTTGTCGGTACCGGGGGTTCGAATCCCTCCCTCACCGCCAACTTCGCACAAGTGCTTGATTATAGTGCTTGTGCGTTTTGTATTTTTGGGCGATGTGCCAACTTCCAGAGGGTAAGGTTAAGGCAAATCCAACCCAACAGGTTTTTCACTATGAAACGACCACATGTACCCAGCGTGCGTTCACGCACCTATCCCAGCGGCGAAAAAGTCTATTTCGTAGACTACTTCGACTTCGATAAGAACAAGCGCATGCGTGAAGTTGTTGGTGTACGAAAGGCTGAGGCAGACAAACGAGCTGCAGAAATCTACCAGCGACACAAAGATCAATACCTCGGTGTCGCAGAACCGACGGTCAACGACATTTCGCTTGTCGACCTGATTGAGTCGTATTTTCGCAGTAAAGAGGGTCGTGTTGCGCCAGCAACCATCAAACGCTATCGGCATCATGTTGCACATCTGATTGCATTTTTAGACAAGAACTTTCCCAAGGTTAAGAATGTTCGGGTGATTAGGAAAGTCTACATCGAAGAATTACTGAACGCACTGCGTACTCATGGGATGGAACCAAAAACCCTCAATGCCCAACTGCAGTTTACAAAAGCGATCTTCAATTTCGCGGAACAGGAGGGCTTCTTACTCGAGAATCCAGTGAAGCGAATCAAACCGTTCCGCGAGACCAAGCAAGCGCAAGCCGTTCCTTTCTAGACCAAGGAGGAAGTCAACGCAATCCTCGCAGAAGTGAAACCAACTTGGCGTGATGCCTTCGAATTCCTGTATCACACAGGACTCCGCAAAGGTGAACTGTCGAATCTGACGTGGGATGATGTGGATATTGATCACGACCAGCCTTCAATTGCCATTCAGGCAAAGGAAGATTGGGCAACAAAACCTTGAAACGACGCATCGTTCCGTTGAATTCGCGTGCTGTTGAAATAATTAGGCGTCAGAGCCACAGCAAGAAACACAACTATGTGTTCAAAGCACCCGAAGGTGGACAGATTCACCCGGACAAGATTTATCGCGAGTTGAAACGTGCGCTACAGGTGCTGAATCTCGATGGCGATGTCCACCAATGGCGCCACACTTTTGCGTCCCATTTGGTGATGAGCGGAGTAGATATTGCGACTGTCTCGAAGTTGTTAGGACATCATTCCATCGAGATGACCATGAAATACTCGCATCTTGCACCGGATCATCTTCAAGCAGCTGTTAACCAGCTAACGACGACCTTCAAGGAAATTTCAAGCGAAGAGTAAACATTGTAGCATCAAATGGAAGGCGACTCGGGTGTAATCCTGATGCCGCCTTTTTTTGCGCACTTATCAGACCACGCAGAATGATGAAATCATCAACTATCTTCTTATTCCCGAATCTGGCATAAGATCATAGACGATTGTCTACAGCCCTGCATTGCGCGGGGCTTCTTCATGTTCAACCCTTAAGGAGACAAATCTTGAAGTGCAAAGTGTTAACACTCGGAAGGTCGGCTCGTGAAGTTGAGCTGCCGGAAGGTTCAACTGTGTCGGATGCGATTACCGCGGCCGGTGCGCCGAAAGACAACGCCTACACCCGGCATCTGAACGGCGTGCCTTGCTTCGACAGTGATGTCGTTGTCGAAGGAGCCGTCCTCACGCTCGTTCCGCAAGTGAAAGGCGGAGGTTGGTAGGCAGCATTCCTGACTGTCTACTGCAATGAGGAGAGCCCTGATCCGTTTCGATTGGGGCTCTTCTTCCTCCGGAGGAAATCAACATGATCGAAAGAATTCAGGATCTGGTGCAGTTCTACGCACAGAAGTATCACGTCCCGATTGCACTGCAGACGGAGAACTGGCAGCTTGAAAGCTGGGATCGCAATGGTGTGGTGGTGGCAATGCCGCTTAAAACAATCGCGGGTGACACCACCAACTTGGGCGCCTATTCTGGCAAAGTGGTTCTGATCGTGAATACAGCAAGCAAGTGCGGGTTTACGCCGCAGTATGCTGGTCTCGAAAAGCTATACGAACAATACAAAGACAGCGGTTTCGTGATCATCGGTTTTCCTGCCAACAACTTCCTGCGGCAGGAACCCGGCACTGATTCGGAGATTTTAAGCTTTTGTCAAAGCAACTACGGCGTAACTTTTCCGATGATGTCTAAGATCAGTGTGAAGGGCAAGGACCAGCATCCGCTGTACACCTATCTGACCAAAGACTCGCCCCAGCCCGGAACGATCACTTGGAACTTCAATAAGTTTCTGCTGGATCGTCAGGGGAATGTTGTGGCCCGGTATAATTCTAAGGTGAAGCCTGATGACAAGGAGCTTGTTGCGGAGATAGAAAAATTATTGGCAAAATAGTTTTTTATTTTACATGTTCCCTGACGCCTGAGATGTGCGAAAGCGGTTCAGCGTGCGAAAGTCGGGACGCTGACGGCCGGACAACCACATATAATGCACGTTCTCCCGCAACGCCTTCGCGATCCGCCGCGAGGAGCGCACTCCATCCAGATAGGCGTAGAGCATACCTTCAACAGCATGCGCGGATGATAACAGCTGGCCCCGCCGCCCTTATAGACGAAAGCAACGCGTCCAGATCCATGCGGTTCACAACCTCGTTGGCCACCCGCACCGCATGACTCGAAAGAATCCACTCTTCCCAAGACGATGGCAGCATCGTGGTCTGATGCTGCCGGTACGATAAAAACACCGGCTCCGACGAGACACCTTGGGCATCGGGACCTCCTCACATGGATACTGCCCAAAGATACCTCACCGACACCATGAAAGAAAGGGGCCGACCCTACTTATAGGACAGCCCCGTTGTTTTTATGTAGCGCGTACGGGACTCGAACCCGTCCTACCAGCGAGAGATGTTGGATATTGAAATCTTGCAGATTCTTGTATTAACTCGCTATTCGAATCACGTGCCACCAAGTGTGGCAAACCAAGTTCGTGCAAGCGTCACCAAGCGAAGTCGAGCGACGGCCAGTGTCATGACCTGCGTTACTGGCTTGCGGATGAGAGCAGTCACATTACCGGCAGATTGGTAAGAAGAGTGTTCACGCTGAAAATGAGCTTCATTAAATGAAGAGCGTCGTATCGGCCCAAGCGTCAGGCCAATTGTCCTTACCGGATCCAAATAAAAAGCGATGGATACGCGACGTGATTTTTCGGATGATCCGGGAAACTTGTCCAGATTTGCTTCGCCAATTCTTTGTCATCATGTTCCTTGTTTCCTTTCGAATTATTCACATGTAATCATTCAATTCCTTGACTTGCCTCATCTGCATTCCGGCGAAAACGATACCCGAGCGTTCTGACGGTCTCAATGTATTCGCCATAAGCTCCGAGCTTGTTTCGGAGCCGGACGATATGCACATCCACGGAACGCATGGTGACCGGAGCGAAATCGCCGCGCACCAAGTTTACTAATTGCTTGCGTGAAAAAATCCATCCGGGTTTGCGTGCCAGAGCAAGAAGAATTTTAAATTCCGTAGCCGTCAGGTCAACCAAATGGGATCCAATCCTTACTTCGTGCTGCACTGGATGAATCATCAATTCCCGTATTCCGATGATTTCGCCGCCCGCTTCTCGTTCCACCCGCTGTTTCCGCAAAATGTTTTTAATGCGAGCGATTAATATGCGTGGACTGAACGGCTTGATTATATAGTCATCCGCACCGCTTTCCAGTCCGACGACCACATCCACGTCTTCCGCTTTCGCGGTGATCATGACGATTCGTATATGAGACGCCTCGGGCTGCTGCTTGATTTGTCGGCATACCTCCAATCCATCCATTCCGGGCAGCATCAGATCGAGCAGAACCAAATCCGGCATAGTTGTCTTTACGGATTCCAAGGCTTGTTCGCCCGTCTCCGCCAGAATGACTTGATAGCCTTCTCGCACCAGATTGTAGCGAAGCATCTCCCGAATATCCTCTTCGTCATCCACGATGAGAATTAGCGCTTTGGAAAAAGAACCTTTGTGCAGGGTGGCAATACTGTTTGTGATCTGCTGCAAGTTCACGGGTTGATCCTCGATTCGAACATGCCCGTTGCGCAAAATAACGTCGGGACTCATTTGTGAAACACCACAACTTTACAGCGGCCGCCCACCGCAGCCACAACGTTCAGGAACCGGAATTCCATTTGTGTTCCGTCTTCCGGTTTCTCCGCCACAACGATCACGTTCCGGTATAGGGTCATCCCTGTGAAAACCGTTGTCGTATCGCGCACCTCTGTTCGGACGAAGCGCAGTTTTCGGGCACCGAGGTCATCGAGCTTGCGTCGAATCGCCACGCGCGAATCGGTGGTGTTCATCAGCCAGGCATGTTCCCACGGCATTGCCGCTTTCAGACTGTCCGGCATTCGGGCGAAGATCACATCGCGGAATTCCTGCTCTGTGACTAATAATTTCTGAAGCCCTTCGCTGCTGCTGTCGTTCAACGCCTTGACGGTCGCTCTGCCCAACGCATCCAGCGAGGTGAATCCGCCCGCCAGCAGACTGCTGTCGGCACTCAGTGGATCAGTACCGTCGTTTGGCCTGATTCGACTCTCCGAACACGATATCATCAAGAGACCGATTACGATTAGAAAGAGCATCTCCCTCAGACTATGCGCGAGAAATTCCGGATTCTCTTTAGCACCTTGTGTCAGTTTGCTTGTTTTTATCATACGAAATCGTTGCCTCGCGCATAGTCTAAGGGAGCATGAACCGAAGAACACCGGGCCGCGTGAACCCTCGCCGTAGCTCCTTAACGCGACCCAGTGTATATCTAAAAGCCGTTAATCCTCGTAGAAGAGCGGGAATGCCGTCCAACCTTCCATCCAGTTATCATTCGGTCCGCTGAAGGCGCCGATGTACGGTACATACTGGATTCCAGGCGGCAGTGAGCCGGCCGGAGCCGCATTCGCCGCATTCAAACAAGGCGAACCAGCCTGCGGACGAGGATCATAACCTGCTGCGCTGGTATTGGCGGTCGGATTAATCAACATGGGATCGGCAATACGGGTGGTGGTGTTAAAGCCTGTGAAGCCGCACCCGCGATAATTTGCGATATTTTGCGTCCAACCGGTCGGTGCGCACATGTGAGTGTTGTTTACGCACATCTTGCGCGTAGAACGACAGTTGATCGTATCCCATTCCGCATCCTCCACCCAGAAGTGCCCGTCACCAATTCCGGCCGGAGTACTGGGGTCAATCGTCTCGGTAGCTGTCGGGCCGTCATTCCAGAAGAGACTATTGTCAATCACGGAGTTGCCGTTCAGCGTACGAGTCCAGTAGTTGCCGTCCACATTCTGCGACGCCTGCCAGGCGGTGGAGCTGTCGTCGAGATCCACACCACCGAGACGGCCGAGAGTGACGACAAAATTGTGAATGTTGAACAGAGTGCCGCGACGCAGCAACATTGTACAACCGGTATTGCCTGTCGGGGTCAGATCCTTAGCGTGTATTATCGTGAAGTTCGCCAAGCGGGGATTCGAGCGCGGCAGATAATCGTAGCCGTTCTCGTAATTGTCCGCTTCAATGCAGTGGTCGGATTCCGGACCGCGGTTCTGGACCACCACGAACTGTGCCGCACCGGTCCATCCGTCCGTCCAGTCAAAGCCGTCATCACCCGTGCTGTGGCAGACGATGTGATCGCAATTCAACGTGCCGCCAAAGAACTCGATTTGATCGTCTTTGCTGCACGCGGACTGGACATACTGCATAACCGTGCCGCGACCTACGCCGTACATGGCGAAGCCGTTCAGCTCGTTCGTCGTGGTGAAGCGGAAGCCGGAATGCTCCAAACGGACATAGCGATAAACGCCGCTGCTTTCGTTGTCATATAGAGTATCCGGACGTCCCCCCGGGCCGGTATCGCCCTCGCCGTTCGGGACAACCGGATAGCTGCCCGATCCGTTAGTGCGGTTGTTGTGCGCATGGCCCAGGATAGTCACGCCGCCCCAATCGCCGCTGCGACGCTGGCCGATTGGACGATTGCTGCAACCAACGATCGGCAGATACTGCTCGCCGTTCATGAAGCACTGGCCGCCGGTGCTGATTACGATCATGCCGAGGGTCGGATAGTTGCCGACAAACGTCGTCCCTTTCTCAATCGTCAGCGTTGCGCCGCTATCCACCCAGACATACGATGTCAGTTGATACACATTGTCGTTCGTCCACACTTCATTCACCCCGCCGCTGATATGGCCCGACTTCGACACCCACGCAAAGGCCTGCCATTGCACATTTAGCGTCGTGGTGGCTCCGTCCAGAATCGTGACGTCATATTCGAGTACCGGGCGGTATTGAAGGTATACGTATACCGTGTACGTTCCCACGCGTAAATCGCTAATTGAATACGTGCCGTTCGTCAGTGTTTGAGCGTGAAACGTAATCGTGGTGTCGCTCTGCAGATAACCGGAAACCCATACACCCGCTGCGGCTGTGCCGTTCGTGTCCGTAATCGTTCCGCTCAGGTATCCGGTAGGGATGTTGGCCGTTACGGCATAGAAATATTTCGTTCCTGCCGCGGCTTCCGAATAAGCATTGCCTGGCCATTCCGAAACGTGCGGAAAGCTTAGGCTCACGTTAGGATTCGTGTCTTTGTAAATATTATAGGTCGCAGCTCCCGGAACGGCATTCCATTTAAGGCTGATATTCGTCCCGTCCGTCCATACTACGAGCCCCTCCGGTGCGCTGACTTGCCCAAATGTGGTGCCTGTCAGTGTACACAGGAATACCAGAAACAGCATACTCCAAACTCGATTTCTTGTAATCATGGGTCATCTCCCTTTCGATTTTTTAGTCATCAACGGCTCAAAACCTGACAAAACGGTTCTCGTTTGAGATCCAAATTCAATCCTAATCTACTCCAGGCACTTTACAAACGCGTTAGGGGAACATTTCCGATTTGTCAAATCCGTGAAATACTACTCAGAGAGTATAGCTGAATCCCATGGATAACGTCCTGCCAAGCTTGTACTTCTGAATGATATAGCCGCGCGATTGGTATTCGACCGAAGAATTCAGGAGGTTTGTCCCTTGAACTTTCACTAACCAATGGGAATCCAATTTCTGCATGCAGGTCAAGTCCAACTTGTCAAAAGGCATTTCATACGTATCATCAAGCCCGAGGGCGCCGACAGCGCTGATTCGCTTGCCGAAGGTGTTATACATCAGCCGAACGCTGCTGCCCCACTTCGGCTGATCGAAGGCCAAAGTGCCGTTAACTACATAGGGCGACTGTTCGATCAGCGGCCGGTGCTCGTTGGTTAAAACGTATTGACCCTCGCCGGTCAAATCAACTCTCGATGACACCAAAGACACATTGCCTATCAATGAAAAGCAGGAGATCCAGTTTCCCACACGGGGAACCAACATTGCGAGCGACTTGCGAAACTCCAGTTCAACGCCCAGATTATGTGCTCTTGCGAAATTCTCCGGAATCGTGGTCAATTGCGCGCTTCCGCCGTTTGTGAGTACCCATTCAATCGGATCACGAATATCTTTGTAAAACATGCCGAACGAAAGGTTCTCACCTACAGACGGGTAATAGTCCGAGCGGAGGTCGAGGTTGGTGATTTTAGAATGCTTGATTTCCGGATTGCCTTGCCGCTCCCGGCCTTGGATAAACTCGGCATCGGTCGTCGGAACAATTTCCGCATAATCCGGATTGGCGATCGTCATACTCGCCGCCGCGCGAATATTCAATTTCTCACCGGCTTTGTAGGTGACATTAAGCGACGGGAGAATGTCCGTGTGCTTGGGTCCGCCTTTGCTGATTTCGGCGCTCGTACTTCCGAGGTAGGGAAACGTCTCGTAATGTTGATCCGTGTCCTCGACGCGGACTCCACCGATCACGCGCCATCGGTTTCCCAACAGCATATCGCCCATGGCATAAGCCGCCGCCGCCGTCATGTCCGCATTATAGGAGTCCAAATTATTTCGCTGAATATCCAGTCGAAAATTCCGACGGACACTTTCCTCCGAGAAGATGGCTTCCGGGGGCAAAGACCGATCCATCTGGGGCAGATCGGGATCGGTGACATCCATGAAGTAAAAAATATTGGTGGGAAAAGCGCGGTCCAAGCTGCGGTACGCCGCGCCAAATTTAATCCGCGAACTGGGCGCCTTCAACATATCCAGGGGCAGCGTCCAATCCAGCATGCCTTCGTATACGTCGTCTCGCATTTTTGCATAGCGCCGGATGCCGCTGGCGCCATAGAACAAGACTTGATAGATTTCACTCCCCTGATCCAGAACGTAGGATAGATCTCTCCGGTCGGGCTGGTCATAACCACCCCGCGAATATGCTCCCGTCCACTCGATGCGCGATCCCCAGAGTTCGGGCAAATCGTGCGCGCCCTTCATTTGACTGGTCAGCAGCGAACGTTCCGTCCAGGTCAAACGATAATTCCGATACGTGATGGTCTCAATCGTGCCGTTCGCCACCCGCGCTTCATCGTCCGCGCTGCGCGTGTAAAGGCTTTTCAGACTCAGTTTGTGATTAGCTTCGAGCCGCAGATTCAGATCGAGTATTCCGCCCCAGCCAACGGAGTGCACAGACCGATCCACCTGTAAATCCTGCCGCATATCATAGCGGGATGTTCCGTCGGATTGCTGCTGCAGCGTGTA
>Ga0105104_10002412_pt1 | contig 13691 bp, 10 predicted proteins | sample PPLLaktember2015_3_FD_87034 | JGI IMG/M metagenome (GOLD analysis project Ga0105104, IMG submission 87034) | Freshwater sediment microbial communities from Prairie Pothole Lake near Jamestown, North Dakota, USA - PPLs Lake P7 Core (6) Depth... | ecosystem: Environmental > Aquatic > Freshwater >...
CAGCGCCGCGGCCAGGCGCTCGACCTCGGCCATCAGCAGCGGCAGATCGCCCTGCGCGCGTTCGAGGTAGGCCGAGAGGGTCTCGTCCTCCGGAAGGACGAGCCCCTGCGGCAGGTAGCCGATCCGCAGCGCGTTCGGCTTGCCGACCGAGCCGGAATCGGGAGCATCGATGCCGGCCAGGATCCGCAGCAGGGTGGTCTTCCCGCAGCCGTTGGGGCCGATCAGGCCGGCGCGTTCGCCCGGATTTAGGTTGAAGGAAACGCCCGCCAGGATGGCGTTATCCCCGAAGGATTTATGGATTTGGTTGGCGGTAAGCATATGCGACCTGTGTGGGAAAACAAAAAGCCGCGGGCAACGCTCCACGGCTAGGTCCCTTGCTTGAAATACGGGAGCAAGGGCTAAGCCCCCGCGTAACCAAAGCGGGGGGAGTGCCCGAAAAAATATGATTTACAGGTCGATATCAGTCATTCGAGGAGTGCCTTTCCGTAATAATTCTACCACCAAGTCCGAAAATTATTACTCCAAAGAAGAAGCGAATCACATCCCGCATCTCCGCTCTTTTCTTCCTCTCCAGACGCTTTTTCAGCCCATCTCCAAGAATTTGCATATCTCCCACAAAGACGAACAATCGGCAATCATCCCGCTCCGTCTTTTCGGATAGAGTATCGCTTAACGGCATGACGAGCCTAAAAGTGATCGTCGTCCCGGCGTGTTCTGGGTAATCGTCATCCCGGCGCGTTCCAGGTGATCGTCATCCCGGCGCCTGCCCTCGTGGAGCAGGTTGCCATCGGTTTTTTACTATGTGGCAACCTGCTTGCGAAGCGAGGGTTTTCTAAGCCGGGATCCAGGAGTGGCCATATGGATGCCGGCGCGTCACCTCACCATTCGGTTCTGGTCTTTGAGTGGTTATGGATGCGAGGCGAGGGTGCTCTTAGCTGGGGCGGCATGTCGAATAAAGTGCACAGCGGCAGGCCGATGGATCAATTTCCGGCATTAATCAAATGCTCACTCCGGGAATCCTATTGTCTTATACGGGCGAGAGACGCCCTGCTTGAATCCGAGGAAGGTTTTTTCCAGAGCCCAAAGGTGGACTATGAAACCGACAAGCGTTTCCTTCAAATGGATTTCGAAAAGCCGTAAAAGCAGGATCCTGTTTCCAAGCCTAATTCTTTCGTTCCTGATCGCGGCCTGCGCGCCCGTCCCCGGATCGGCACCGGATGCCCGGACCGCCGTATTGCAGGCGATTCAGGCGCATCTGGACGCCGGGCCCTACCGGGTGGTGGCCTCGATCACGGCCGGCGCCGCGACAACCGCGATCCATGGCGAGGTTATTCTGCCGGACCGGTTCCATCTATTTTCGAGCAATTCCGGCGGACCGGAACGGGAATACATCATCATCGGCTCGGCGACCTACGCCAGGATGAACGGCGAGTGGTCGCCGCTGCAGATCGACCTGAGCGGATTGATCGCAAACTTCATCGACCACGTCGATCCGGAGACGATCAGCGACGTCAGGCTGGCGGGTCCGGAGGATGTGAACGGTACGCCGGCTCTCGCCTATACATATACCTACACCAACACCATCGATGGGACGCTGATTACCAGCCAGGGAAAGATATGGGTGGGAGCGGCCAGCGGTTTGCCGTTGAAACAGGCGGTGGACGGCGAGGCGGGCGGGACCGCCTATCATTCGGAGCAGACGATTGAATATGATTCCTCGATCACCATCGAGGCGCCGGTTTGAAACACCTCTGACATTATTTTCCGGAAATAAGGAAAGCGCCTCCGATCGGATAACGGAGGCGCTTTTCTTTTGAAAAGTGATCGTCATCCCGGCGCCTGCCCCCCGCCTGCCCTCGCGGAGCATCCCTGCTCGTTTTTGTTCCATGAGCAGGGATGATTGCGCAGCGGGGGAGCGATGAGCGTTGGTGGTTTCCCAATGCGAAGAATTCGCGAGCGGGGGGAGCATCACTACCGGTTCTGCTCTTTGAGCAGTGATGCCTGCGAAGCGAGGGTACTCTTAGCGCCGGGGCGGCCTGACGAGGTTGAGATCGCTGAAAAAGGTGGTCGAGTAGCGGTCATTGCGTATCGAGACCACCGTCCGAATGATGAACAGACTTTTTTCTTGTTGATTCCGTGGTCTCGATACGCCCCTTCGGAGCTACTCGACCACAGACCCTGACCTTTTCAGCGATCTCAGCCAGTAATAAAAAACCTAAAAATAGCATACCAACAATGTATTGATCTTTTTAAATAATTATTTACATGTTTCAACCCCAAAAGGCATTTCGCCCTGCTTGGCCTTCGGCCGGAGTCTTCGCTGATATGATCTTTGGCCAAGGAATCAGTATAATGCACATGGTCCTGCAAAGCCGACCAGGCAGATAAACCGCAAGCCGTTTGGTCGACAATTCCTAAAGATATTCAAGTAATTATCCATCCACGAGAGGTAATCTCAATGAATAAATCGCCTTCGCCTATTCTACGGAAAATATCTGCGGTATTAAATATTATAGCAGGCATACTATTCTTAGGGGCCGGATTAAATATCTTTGGAGCTACGCCCGGGCCCAGCTGGATGTGGTTTATCTTTTCCGCGTTCTTTGTAATTGCCGGAGTTTTGGGTTTTTACCAGCAGTCAAAATAATTAACCTGAACCCGCACAGCCCGCTCTCGCGGAACCCTCGCGAAGGGAGGGAAAGCGCCCACCGGATATTTAGGCGAAAGGGTACGGGAAGCGCCCGAAAAGGGCCTGCGGCCGAATCGGGTTTCGGCTTGGGATTATCATTGGTTTCTGCTTCGATGGAGCAGGTGTAGAATGCACCAAATCCTGCGCTTGAACCGCAAGCCATTGGAAGGAATTAAAGGAGAATACAGCATGCCGATGATGGAATGGTAGGAAGCATTTGAAATCATTTCCTCCTATATAGTAAAAATATCCTCCCCCGACGTAATGGGGACCGGTTTTCTGGTGGGCTACTCAAAAAACAAACAATTGTGCGGCATTGCGACGGCGGCGCATGTGATTGATCAGGCCAATCATTGGGAACAACCCATCCGGATCCAGCACCATCATTCAAAAGATTCCATATTGCTCAATGAGGAAAAAAGAGCGATCTTTATAGAAGAATCTCTGGATACGGCCATCATCGTCTCCCCTTCAAAATATTTCAATTTCCCGGAGACGCCTTTGGGGTTAACACCCGAAGGAATGCATGTTCCCATCGGCAGAGAGGTATGCTGGACGGGTTTCCCCGCCGTCTCCCCCAAGAATCTATGCCTGTTCGCGGGCCGGATCAGCTGCTGGCTGGAGGACGAACGGGCATACCTTGCGGATGGCGTGGCGATAAACGGCGTAAGCGGAGGGCCGGCGTTTCATATTATCGAAGAAAACAAAGTGGATATCCTCGGGGTCGTATCGGCGTATATGCCAAACCGGGTGACGGGGGAGGTATTGCCGGGGTTGTGCGTTCTTCGCGACGTAAAACATTTGCAAAAGGAAGTAAAGGATCTTTCGTCCTTTCAAAGCGCAAAGGCCGGGGAAAATAAACCCATGTCGCTCTCGGCCAATAAATCAGAACAGGATTAACGGATAAAAATAATTTTCCCACCCCGCGGTTGATCGCAGATTAGGTTGCGATTACCCCCCACTTACGGTACGATTCCGCGCGTGAAAACCCCCGCCCGGGCCTTGGCGGCCCCCGCCACGATCGTCTTCCAATCCGCCAAGCTGGGTGACCTGCCCTGGATTTGCAAAGAACTGGAGTGGGCCGAAAGCCTGCTGGCCGAAGGCACGCCGGCGGGGCGGATCTTCGGCGTAAGCGGGGGGAATCTCGCGGCGCTGGCTTTCTCCCTGGCGCTGGCGGCCCAAAAATCCCCAGGCATCTGGGGCAAAGCGATCCATGCTCCGGCGGATTTTCGCGCATTCCTCGCCCGGGCGCGCAGCCGCGACCTGCGCACGCTGAAACTGAACCCCACCTACGGTTTCCACACCCTGGCGCCCCTTCGGCGCTGGGCGGCCTCGCGCCTGCGCGCCTATACCGGCCGCGACGATTGGCGCCTCTCCGAACTGGGCGTGCCGTTGTACCTGTGCGCGCTGGATCACGATGCGATCCTGTGCATGTACGGGCCGCCGGACGACAGCCTGCAGTGCGATTATCCGTTTATCCACATTCCCCCGCCGCAGGATGCGCCGCTCCTGGATGCGCTGATCGCGGGCCTCAGCACCCGCCTTTCCACCGACGCCCAAATGGTGAACGGCGCCTGGCGCGGCGACTGCCGCCCGCCGATCGTCGACGCCGGCGCAATCGTGGCCGACCTGGAAGCCGCCGATCCGCGGCCGATCCTGCGCGCGCGGCCCCAGGCCGCCGTCCGCCAATGGCCGGTCAACTGGTTTACATCCTCCTTCATCATGCACTCTTCGCACGAACGCAACCAGCCGCTTCTGGCGGAAAGCTACCTGGATTTGCTGGGGCGCCAGCATGAATTGAAGGAAGCGCTCACCCAGGCGCCGCGCCCCGCTCAGCCCGCGCCACTCCATCCGGTGGTCGGCCATGTGGATTTGCCCTACGTCGGCAGCACCGAAGCCTCCACCAATATGCGACAATCGGTCGAAAACCGTGCCGCCCTGACGGCGCGCTTCCGCGAAATCCTCGGCGGGCAGCTGGATTCGTTCCCTTTCGACCAGCCGGCCAACGTCATCTACGGAGCGGGGGGCTTCTCCGGGATCTTGGCCGGGATGGTCGCTACGCGGGCGGTGGACGAGGGCTTCGCGCGCGGGGGCGGCGAGGTCCGCCAGATCTACGGCGTTTCGGCCGGGGTGCTGAACGGATTCTTCCATGCCGTTCAGCTCGCCGCCGCGCGCCACCCCGATCTCTACACCCCGGCGGCGCGCCGGGCCCTGGGCGATCTCGAAACCTTCATGGCCCATTGCGAGGCAGGCAAAATCGTCTCGGTAAACCTCAATCCGGTTAAATTCTGGACCGGTTGGGCTAACCTGGGGCCGCTCGAGGGGTTCTTATTGGAGAGGCTGGCGGCCTACACCGGGTCGAAGCATCCCGGCACGATCACCTTCGACGATATCGCCCTCCCGCTGACGGTGACGGCCGCCCGCACCGACGGGTACACCGAATTTTTCGGGATGACCAAACCCGCACGCGGTTTCGAGTGGAGCGGGCGCGCCTGGCAAATCCTCTCCGCCCCGGTGGTGCGCGCCCTGCTGGCCGGCTGGAGCATGAACACGTACACCATTCCGACCGTCTTGAACGGCCGCGAGTACCTGGACGGCGGCGGAACTTTTTACGATCCGGGGATGCTTGTGGCCTGCTTCGACCCGCAGCCGGTCAATCTGCTGAACATCCACCTGGACGAGCCCGACGGGCATTCCTACAACCTTCCGCCGCGCATGAACCTGGTGAGCATACTTTTCGACACGCACAATCTCACCTTCCCCGAGGAGCGGCGGCGGATGCGTGCGGTCACCAACCTGCTGTACGAGCATTTCCGGCTCCGCGCGCAGGCGCGGGGGGCGGGTGTAACGCTTTCGCCCGACTTCCGTTCGCATTGGACGATCGAACATTCGAAAGCCATCGACCTGTGGAGGTTTCATGACGCCCGATAAACTCTCCCGCAAGACGAAGCTGGCCTACGGCGCCGGCGACCTGGGGGCGGCGATCGTCACCGCCATCAACGGATTCTTCCTGCTCAACTTCCTGATCAACGTCGCCGGGCTGCGCCCGGGGATGGCCGGCAACATCTTCCTGATCGTGAAACTCTGGGACGCGGTCAACGATCCGATCATCGGCTGGCTGACCGATCACACGGTCAGCAAGCTGGGGCGCCGCCGCCCCTGGCTGCTGATCGCGGCCATTCCGTTCGCACTGTTTTTCTTCATGCAATGGATTGTCCCGCCCTTCGACGATGCGGGCAAGTTCGTGTATTACCTGATCGTGGCCGTCCTCCTGGATTTTGCCTATACCGCGGTCAATGTGCCGTACGCGGCCCTCACCGCGGAGCTCACCCAGGATTACGACGAGCGCACGCGGCTTTCCTCCGTGCGGATGAGCTTCTCGATCGTCGGCGGAGTGCTGGCGGCTTTTTTCCACGGCATCATCGTCAGCCAATTTCCCGATAACCCCCAGCTGGGCTACGTCGCCAGCGCCGCGATCTGGGCGTTTGCCATCGCCATCCCGTGTTTCATCACCTTCTTCGGAACCCGCGAACCGGATTTCGCCGTCAATAAAAAGCCGGATGCGGGCGGGCCGGGATTTTTCGAAGGGCTGCGGATCGCCTTCCGCAACAAGGCGTTCATCCTGGTCACCATAATCTACATGCTCTCGTGGCTGGCGATCCAGTTCGCCCAGAACAACCTGCAGATCTTCACCAAGGACTGGATCCGATTGGATATGGCCATGTTCAGCTTTTTGCTGCTGGCGATCCAGTTCTCCTCCTTCATCTGGGTGTTGATCTGGGCCAGGGTCAGCGAACGGATCGGAAAACAGAACGTGTATTACCTGGGCGCGGGCTTCTTCGTGCTGGCCCTGATGGGGCTGTTTTTCCTCCAACCCGGGGACGTCGTGCCGACGTTTCTCCTCGCGGTGATGGCGGGGATCGGCATCTCGGTCGGGTACCTGGTGCCGTGGAGCATGGTCCCGGATGTGATCGAGCTGGATGAATTGGAGACGGGCCAGCGGCGCGAGGGCATTTTCTACGGCTTCTTCGTTTTTCTGCAAAAGATGGGCCTGGCCGTGGGGCTGTTCGTATCCGGCTGGGTGCTCGATCTCTCCGGATACATCAACGCCACGACCGCGGATCCCAACCCCGTCCAGCCCGACTCGGCGCTGCTCGCGATGCGCGTACTCGTCGGCCCGATCGGGGCGGCGGTTCTGCTGCTCAGCTTCCTGGCGGTGCGCGCCTATCCCATCACCCGCGCAAAACACGCCGAGATATGTGCGGAACTCGAGCGGAGACAAGCGGCAAAGGCATAACCCGGCAATCCGACAGGCTGGATTGCCGCCTGTCAGGCCGCCTTTCGTCAGGCGCGGATTTACACATGGATGGATGGCGCTCAGGGTCCGCTTGGCGCTGCTCAACCCCGGCGTCTCTATGGCTATGCTCTTTTGCGTCGGAATCAATGCAATGAAGAGGGAATAAATTTATTTCGTGCCTTCGGCTCTTTTCCGTGTCTTCCGTGTACAAAGAAAGAAGTCTTGCTGAACAGTTGCTGAAAATCATCTAACAGGGTGTTGAAAAAAGCTGGTCGAGTAGCCCGCGTTCTTTGCGGGCGTATCGAGACCGCGCCAAATTACTGGTGGTCTCGCCCGCCCTGGCGGGCTGGGCCAGGGATACGCCAAAACCGCTACTCGACCACCTTCAATGCCTTTTTCAACAACCTGCTAATGATTACAGATTTTCCGGTGGCAATCTCAGGATAATTCCCGTCATAAAATTGTTCCGCGCAACCCGGAATCGACAGGATTTGGATTTAGGATTATCCTTCTTCTTTCCCACAACCCTTTCCTTTATCCATTCCAATCATAAACCGGAGGTCGTTCCGTGAACGTCATCGAGACGAAAGGACTGTGCAAATCCTTTCGCAGCCCCCTGAAAAAACCGGGCGTGCTTGGCGCCGTGCGGCATCTGGTCAAGCCGGAGCACCGCGAAATCATCGCGGTGACGGAAGTCGATCTTGCCATCGCGGCCGGCGAATCCGTCGCCTACGTCGGCCCGAACGGCGCGGGAAAATCGACGACGATCAAGATGCTCACCGGAATCCTCCTCCCCACCGGCGGCGAGGTGCGCGTGAACGGCCTACACCCGTACCACCAGCGGATGCGCAACTCAAAGAACATCGGGGTCGTGTTCGGCCAGCGCACCCAGCTGTGGTGGGATATCCCGGTGATCGAATCCTTCACGCTCCTGCGGGATATCTACGAGGTGCCCGAAAAAACCTACGCCGAGAACCTCGCGTACTTTACCGGGATGCTCGGCCTCGCGGAGTTCCTCAACCAGTCGGCGCGCCGGCTCTCGCTCGGCCAGCGGATGCGCTGCGACCTGGCCGTGGCGCTGATGCACAACCCGGCAATCGTCTTCCTCGACGAACCCACCATCGGCCTGGATGTGGCCGTGAAGGAACGCATCCGCGAATTCCTCAAGACGGTCAACCGCGAGCGGGGCGTCACGATCATGCTCACCTCGCACGACCTGGACGACATCGAGGACGTGTGCCGGCGGCTGATCATCATCGACACGGGCCGGATCATTTACGACGGAAGCATCCAGGGCCTGCTCGATAAATACGTCAAGCAGCGCAGCATCCGGATCATCGCCGGCGCGAAAATCGATAAGGCCCAGGCGGTCGGGGCGATGCCGGCCGGGGTCGAGATCGTCACCGCGAGCGACCGGGAGATGACGGTCGAATTCGACCGGTTCCGGTACACGGCCAAGGACGTGCTCGAAATCATCATGAAGGCCGCCGAGGTCGTGGATTTCCAGCTTGAGGAGCCGGACATCGAACGGGTCGTGAAGAACGTGTATGAGGGCCGGCTCGAACTGGAGCAGGGGGATTGAGGAGGCGCACATGGCCGTAATGAAAAAATACGCCCGCCACGTTCTGTGCGCGATCCAGGAGACGACCGCCTACCGCGCCTCGTATTTCATTAACATCGTCTCGCAGTTCGTCTCCTACATCGCCATCTTCTTCCTCTGGCGGGCGGTTTACACCGGGAGCTCCGTGATCGGCGGGATGGATTGGTCCGACATGCAGGGCTACCTGCTCATCTCGCTCTTCACCTCCGCGCTCATTTCCGGTTCCTCGGAATTCCGCGTCTCGCGCGCGATCTGGACCGGCAACATCGCGGTCGAACTCGTCCGGCCGGTGGATTACCAGACGGCGAATCTCTCGATCACGGTCGGAAACGGGATCGCCGAGGGCGTCCTCGTCGCGGCGATCGGGATCGTCTTCGCCCTGCTGATCGGGTTCGCCGCGCCTCCGGCCTCTCCCGTGACCTGGCTGTGCTTTCTCGTGGCGGTGGCCTGCTCGTTCATCACCAAGTTCCTGATCGTCTACATCTTCGGGCTCTTTACATTCTGGACAACGGGCGGGATGGGGCTCAGCTGGCTGCGCCGGGGACTCACGGATTTCTTCTCGGGCGCGATCATCCCCCTCAGCTTCTTCCCCGGCTGGCTGAAGGCGGCGGCTGACGTGCTGCCCTTCCGCGGGATCGTCAGCGTCCCCGCGACGATCTTCATCGGGCGGTTGCCCTCCTCGCAGATCCTCCTCACCTTTGCGGTTGAGGCGGCCTGGATCGCGGCGCTGTGGTTCTTCGCGCGGCTGGTCTGGTATTTCGCCATGCGCAAAGTCACCATTCACGGAGGCTGACGGTGAGATTGAACCGGACGGTTTTCCTGTTCTCGCGTTTCCTCGCGCAGAACATCAAGATCAAACTGGAATACAAGGCGGATTTCATCATCATGCTGTTTTCCGGAGCGGTCCTCCAGATCCTCGGCGTGATGTTCCTCGGCGTGCTGTATTCGCGGATCCCGCCGATCCAGGGCTGGATGATGTGGGAAATCGTCCTGATCCTTGCCTCGATCTTCTTCACCGAAGGCGTGGTCTCCTTCGCGTTCGAGGGAATGTGGCGGATCGTCCGGCTGATCAACCTGGGCGATCTCGACCGGTTCCTCCTGCGCCCGGTCTCGCCCATCCTCCAGATCCTCACGTATGATATCGGCGCGCATGGGATCGGCAACATGATCACCGGGCTCATCCTGTGCGTGATTGCCTTGAGCCGGACCCAGATCCTCTGGACGTGGGACCGGATCCTCTACCTGCCCGTACTGATCGTCAGCGCCGCCGCGATCCGCACCGCGATCTCCTTCGCCGCCAACTGCTCGGGCTTCTGGCTGACCTCGTTCTACAACGCCTTCCCGCTGATGGTCCACCAGATGGCGGATTTCGCGAAATATCCGACCACGCTGTTCACGGAACCGATCCAATTCTTCATCACCGTCGTGCTCCCCTACGCGTTCATCGGCTACATTCCCGCCGTCTACCTTTTCAACAAGCAGCCGTGGGGAGCGGCGGCCTGGCTCGTGCCGGTCGTCGCGGTTTGGTGCATCGTCATCGCCCGCGCCGTGTTCTACCGCGGGTTGCGGCGGTACGATTCACCGGGGAATTAGAGGAAGGAGATTCAAACCATCCCATCCCAACTCCCCTGTCCCCCTCCTCCCTTCCCGTAATACGGGAAGGGAGGAGGGGGACAGCCCGAGCGGTTGCTGCTCGGGCCGGGGGGAGGAGAGATGGGATTGCCAACGGAACACTCCGGCACGGGAAGGCAGGCGGGGGAAGTAACGCGGGTCGACAGAAATAAGTTCAACGCGTTTATTGGGCAAACAAATTATAAAGAACCTGATTTCACGAGCACAACATGCGTTCTCTCCCGCTGGTTGGCCCAGCGGCGGAAATTCCAATACAATGGATCCGTTCACGGAGGCCGGCGCTTGATATCGCGATCCCTGGTTCCCCTGGCATGTCTTCTTGCCCTCTCGGGCTGCGGCACACTTCAGGTGGAGATCGATAACCGGGCGCCCGCTCCGGCGCAGACGGATATTCTTCTCCCTGAATATCCGCCCACCTTTACGTTCAGACCCTTGCCGTCTGCCACGGCGACGCCGGCGCCGGCGTTGACGGATATTCCGCCGGAAACGCCGGCCGCAACCGTGAAGCCTCCGGAAGTCGGAGTTCCGCTCGCAGCGGGAAGAAGCCATACCTGCGCCATTACCGCCTCCTTCGGAGTCAAATGCTGGGGAAACAACGAACACGGGCAGCTTGGCGACGGGTCCTTCGTAAACCGCAGCCTGCCGGTGGATGTGGCGGGCCTGGGATCCGGCGGCGTGACCGCCCTGACCGCCGGCTGGGGTCACACCTGCGCGCTGACGGTTGCGGGCGGGGTGCTTTGCTGGGGCTATAACCAAAACGGGGAATTGGGGAACGGCACGACGGCGGACAGCAGCGTGCCGGTGCCGGTAACCGGTTTGAGTACGGGCGTCTTCGCAATCGAAGCGGGCGACGATCACACCTGCGCCATTTTGGATACGGGGGAGGTTGAGTGCTGGGGATTGAATGCATACGGCCAACTGGGTGATGGGACAAAAATCAGCCGTGACAGGCCTGTTGTCGCCGGGAGTTTTACGGGCGGCGCGGTATCCGTCGCGGCCGGCTGGGGGCATACCTGCGCCCTGACCGCCGCCGGCATGGTGAAATGCTGGGGCAATCACGAATACGGACAATTGGGGTCCGGCCAGGCCGGCGAGTACCGGCTCGTGCCGGTGGATGTGGCCGGGTTGAGCGGAGGAGCGCTTGAAATCACCGCCGACGGAGGTTCCGCTTGCGCGCGGCTTTCCGGCGGGGAGGTGAAGTGCTGGGGGAATAATAAATACGGCCAATTGGGAAACGGGGCCACGGCCGAACAAACCGCAAGCCCGATTCCGGTCGGTGTGCCGCAAGGCGTGACGCGGGTTGCGGCGGGGTGGAACCATTCCTGCGCGTTGACCGGCGCGGGAGAGTTGCATTGCTGGGGCTGGAATTATTACGGTCAATTGGGGGACGGGACGAAAATCACCCGGCCGAAGCCGAAGCGCGCGGCGGACACGATCGAAGGTATTACGGCTGTCGCCCCCGGCTGGGGGCACACCTGCGCCGCGGACCGCACGGGTGCGGTCGCGTGCTGGGGATTGAACGAAAACGGCCAGCTGGGCGACGGCACGACGGCCGACAGCAGCCGGCCGGTCTCCGTATACGGGCTGCATTCCGCTCCGGCCGGCACTCCCGCCGGTCCGGCCTTCACCGCGGCGCCTCCGGCGACTCCGGCTGCAACCGCCGGGATCCTTTCCTTTTCGGCGGGCGCTTCGTTTAACTGCGTGGTGATGGATGATGGAAGCATAAAGTGCTGGGGGTTCAACAAGTTCGGACAGTTGGGAGACGGAACCCAGGCCGACCGCGACCGTCCGGTCGATGTGGCCGGATTGACGGAGCGCATGGCGGCGGTGGAGGGCGGCGGGTGGCATACCTGCGCGCTTACGGCCGGCGGCGGGGTGAAGTGCTGGGGGGAAAACAAATCCGGCCAGCTGGGAGACGGCACGACAACCAGCCGCCTGACACCGGTGGATGTGAGCGGATTATCGAGCGGCGTCATCGCGCTGGCGGCGGGCTTTTCCCACACCTGCGCGCTGACGGATGCCGGCGGCGTGAAATGCTGGGGGGAGAACCAGACCGGAGGGATCGGGGACGGCACCTCATACGACCGTCTGACGCCGGTGGACGTGACCGGGCTCGGGAGCGGCGTCGTCGCGCTGACGGCGGGCCATGAGCATACCTGCGCGCTGACGGATGCGGGCGGGGTGAAGTGCTGGGGCGCCCACACCGAAAGCAAAGGGCCGTACCCTTCGGGCAACAACATGACCCCGGGCGATGTGCCCGGCCTCTCCAGCGGCGTGAAGGCGCTGGTGACCGGATCCTGGTACAACTGCGCCGTGATGGACACGGGCGGGGTAAAGTGCTGGGGGGGCAACGACTTCGGCCAATGGGGCGACGGCACAACCGGCGGGGGCTATATGCCGGTCGACATCCTCGGCCTGCCGGATTCCACGGTTCCCTGGGCGGCCGGCTACAGCCACACCTGCGGGCTTTCCGCATCGGGCGTGCTGCGCTGCTGGGGTCATAACGAACGCGGCCAATTGGGAGACGGCACCCGGGTCAACCGTTCGAAGCCGGTCGTGGTAAGGGGGCTCGCGGGAAGCGTTGCGGCGCTCGCGCTTGGAATCGTGCACACCTGCGCACTCACCGCCGGCGGGGAGATTTGGTGCTGGGGGACGAATGACCACGGGGAACTCGGCAATGGGACCAGCACCATCAGCTACCAGCCGGTGAGGGTGATCGGATTTTAATCGGGGCGGCGGATGTGGCCTGCAACAAAAACTGCCGGATATAAAAAATGGGAGTCTGCCGTGAGAAAAGTATTTCTTGATCCGGACGGCACCAATAATGAATACTTCGGAGTAATTGTTCAGTATGCTTCCGGCGTGCGCTACTCCCAGCAATGCGGATGCACGGCGACGGAGCGGCGCGAGGTGGAGGGGTATTACATTCCCCTGAGATGTCAGAAAACCATTCTCAACGATGAAGTTACATTCATTACGGAATTGCGGAATGTGTTTCATAATTTGAAGGATAAAGACCATTACGGCTTTTCCGAAGACCAAATGAGGCGATTGGTGGAAATAATTGAGGACATCCCCTGGTGGGATGAAAAAGAACGGCTTTCGCATCTCCGCCTGGATGAAAAACGAAAACATGAAATTGCGGAAGCATGGGTGCCGATCTTCACTCCCGACGGCCCCGGAATTCTGACGTGGCCCAATTGCGATTAGGAAACACGGCCGAATAAAACAAGGGTTGCAAGCGATATGTTTTCAGAAGATTACTTGCTCCGGATAATCCGGCAGGCAACGGACGCGGTTGCCAGAATTATCGGCCTGAGGATTTCAGGCGATTACCGGGACGCTTTTCAGGAGATTGACCAAAATCTTGAACAATTATTCGGATTGGATCCCAAATTAATCAGATTATTGGATGATGAAAGTCTGTATCGGAATTTATCGGCAAATGAACAGTTGAATTTGGAACGGCTGGG
>Ga0105104_10002413_pt1 | contig 13683 bp, 15 predicted proteins | sample PPLLaktember2015_3_FD_87034 | JGI IMG/M metagenome (GOLD analysis project Ga0105104, IMG submission 87034) | Freshwater sediment microbial communities from Prairie Pothole Lake near Jamestown, North Dakota, USA - PPLs Lake P7 Core (6) Depth... | ecosystem: Environmental > Aquatic > Freshwater >...
ACAATCAGACAGTACCACGGCATCAGCGGCTTTCTGAAACGCTCAGAGAGCGCGTATGATACGTTCGGAGCCGGCCACGCAAGCACGTCCATCTCCGCCGCGCTCGGCATGGTGGCGGCTCGTGAACTCACAGGCGCAAAATACAGCGTGGTGGCGGTGATCGGCGATGGCGGCATGACGGGCGGTTTGGCTTATGAGGCTCTCAACAATGCGGGAGCCTCCGGCCGCAACATCACGGTGATTCTGAACGACAACGGCATGTCTATCTCGCCCAATGTGGGAGCGGTAGCGAAGTTCCTTTTGAAATTGGAACGCAATCCGCGCATGTCCAAGCTCAAGGACAAGATTTGGACGATGTTGGGCGAACCCTCCGGGCACCGCACACGCTTACAGAAGCTGGCCGGCAAGCTTGAAGGTTCTCTGAAAACATTACTTGCACCCAGCATGCTTTTCGAGGATTTGGGATTTCAATATTTCGGGCCTTTCGATGGACATAATCTGAATGAGTTGATTGATGTGCTGACGAATGTGCGGGACAATCACCGCCATCCCGCATTAATTCACGTGGTCACGGTGAAGGGCAAGGGCTTCGAGTGCTCGGAAGCCGATCCCGTAAAATATCACGGAATCAAAGGGCTGACGATTCCTTCGAAAATCGAACCGAAAATTCCGCTGGCTATTAATGAACAACCCACGCTGCCGTATACGGATATTTTCGGAGAGGCGATGCTGGACGAAACGGCGCGCGATCCCGAAGTAGTAGCCGTCACAGCGGCGATGAAAGAAGGGACAGGCTTGGTTAAATACAGCCTGGCCTATCCCGACAACTTTTTCGACGTCGGCATTGCCGAAGGCCACGCGGTGACGTTTTCCGCGGGTATGGCGGTCGAAGGTTTGCGGCCTGTCGTAGCGATTTACTCGACATTCATGCAGCGAGCCTACGATCACATTCTGCACGACTGCGCGATGCAGAAGCTGCCCGTGGTATTTTGTTTGGATCGCGCGGGTTTGGTGGGTGAAGACGGCCCCACGCATCACGGCTGTTTTGATCTGACGTATCTTTCTTCCATTCCCAATTTAGTGGTAGCCGCGCCGCGTTCGGGTGAGGAATTGCGCGATCTTCTGCGTACGGCCTTGGAATATGAAGACGGGCCGTTTGCGATTCGCTATCCGCGCGATAAGGCTCCCGATGCCATAGACTGGGAGCGCAAGCCGGAAATAATTCCTGTGGGCGGTTGGGAAGTGCTGCGCGAGGGACGACGCGTGCTCGTGCTGACTGTCGGCACGATGGTGGAAGCGGCGCGGCGCGTAATAGCCAGTGAGGAATTGAACGTCACACTCGTGAATTGCCGTTATGTCAAACCGATGGATGAAAATCTGCTGGCCGATCTGCTCTCCCGCCATGAAAGTGTATTGACCATTGAAGAGAATACAATTTCGGGCGGATTCGGTTCGCAGGTTGCATTGTTCATGAAAGAGCACGGGGCTAAGCTGCCCTTTGCAGCGTTGGCAATTCCCGATCAGTTTATCGAACACGGGTCGCGGGAGAAATTGTTGGAGTTATGCGGCCTTTCCGATGCACAGTTAGCGGACGTCATTCGCGGCATGCTGCGCGGCGAAATGCCCGTGAACGGCCACTCGGTAGAAGCGGCTTTAGTGCATGAGGCGCATAAGGCGCAGTGGGGGCCTCATCAGCGAGGGAATGTGTGAGAGTCTTTATTGATCCGCGCGCGGGATTTTGCGGCGGTGTACGCCGCGTTGTGAAAATGGCCGAGCGGCAGATGGTCGAAACGGGAGAGCCGCTGGTCAGTCTGGGTGACGTGATTCACAATGAAGCCGAGATCGGCCGGTTAAAAACTCTCGGACTCAGCGGAATCGGGCACGAAGTACTCGAAGGAAACGGTTCTGTTGTTCATCGGCTGCTGATTCGCGCGCACGGCGAACCGCCGGAAACTTACTGTAAAGCGGAAAAGCTGGGGATTGAAATTATTGACGGGACATGTCCGGTGGTGACGCGGTCGCAGGAAATTGCCCGCGCGCATTATCTGGCGGGCGAGCAGGTGGCGATTGTCGGCAAGCCGTATCATCCGGAAACCATCGGTATTCGCGGACATTGCGATAATCACGCATTGATTATTTTCGAGCAGGCTGACGTCGAACAGCTTAATCCGAGTGTTAGAACATTTGTGTTGGCGCAGACGACGGTTGCCCGTGACTGGTTTCAGGAACGAATTAACTGGATTAAAGCGCGCTGCGCAAACGCGGAGGTGCAGGTGGAGAATACGCTGTGCCGGTTTGTGGTGGGAAGAGACCGGGATCTGGAAACATTTGCGCGCGATGTGAACGTGGTCATTATGGTGGGCGGGACGCAAAGTTCCAACACGAGAGTATTGTTTGACGTTTGCCGCAAAGCAAATTCCCGTTCGTATCTGGTGGTCACGGAAGCCGACATAGACATGAATTGGTTCAAGCCGGAAGATACGGTAGGAGTAACCGGATCGGCTTCCACTCCACATTGGCTTTTGGAACGCGTGCGCAGCAGCATCGCCGAAAAGGCGGGAGGAAAGGCGGAACAATAGCCGCACGCAGCGCACCTGATAGAGTGGGGGATTGGGGCGGAAGGTCTATCAGGAAAGGATAGCGAAATGACTATTCGCGATCATTTGCTTTCAGGGGGCGAGGGACTGCAGCATAAGACATCGCCCAATCATGGAAGGGAATTCGGCGCAGGCTTGCCGGATACGATAATCCTGCATTACACGGCGGGCAGCTCCGCCGAATCGAGCGTTGAACATTTTATGAGTCCATCCGCGGGAGCTTCGGCCCACCTTGTGGTGGGGAGGAACGGCGGAATCACCCAGCTTGTGCCATTTAACGTGACCGCATGGCATGCCGGCCGCAGCGAGTATCAGGGGCGGGTGGGATTCAACCAGTATTCCATCGGTATTGAAATGGACAACGCAGGGCCGCTGGAAAAAACCGGCGGCGGCTACACGGCTTGGTTCGGCAGAGTGTATCCCGAAAGCGAAGCCGTGAAGGCCGTGCATCGCAATGAAGTGCAGCCCGCGTACTGGCACTGCTACCCGGAAAAACAGATTTCGGCGGTGCTCGATATTTGCATCCTGCTGGTGGATCATTACGGCATTAAGACGATTCTCGGTCACGAAGAGATTTCGCCGGGAAGAAAACGCGATCCGGGACCCGCTTTTCCTCTGGACAAGCTGCGCGACCGGGTCTTGAACAGAGATCGCAGTCTGGATACGGAGCCGGAACCGGAATACACGCGGCGTTCGGGCGTGGTAACGGCGAGTTCGTTGAACGTCCGGTTTGCTCCGAATGTAGCGGCTCCGACTGTTTTGCCGCCGCTTTCGCAAGGCACGGTGCTGGATGTTTTGCGGGAGGCGCAGGGCTGGTACGAGGTGGCTGTTGCCGTGCGCGGCTGGGTGAAGAAAGATTATGTACAGGTTTGAACCTTGATGCGAAGGATTTTTTATGCGGCGTGAAACGGCGGCTGATGTGAAGCCTCCTCTCCCGCGCAAACCCGATTGGCTGAAGGTCCGCATTTCGCAAACGAAAACGTTTCACAACGTGCGCGATCTGGTCAAGGGACTTCATCTGCACACGGTTTGTGAAGAGGCGGCGTGTCCCAATCGCGGCGAATGCTGGAATCGCGGCACGGCCACGATTCTGATTATGGGGGATATCTGTACGCGCTCCTGCGGTTTCTGCAACGTGAAGACGGGAAAGCCGCTGCCGCTCGATCTGGGCGAACCGCGCCGCGTGGCCGAAGCCGTGCAGACTCTCCATCTGCACTATGCGGTGATTACGTCCGTGGATCGCGATGAACTTTCCGATGGAGGAGCGGGTCACTTTGCGGCAACGATTCGCTCCATTCACGAGTTGAATCCGCAGTGCAAAGTGGAAGCGCTCATTCCCGATTTCAAGGGGATGGAAGTGAGCCTGACCGTGGTGTGCGATGCGCGGCCCGAAGTGCTCGCGCACAATTTGGAAACCGTGGCAAGGCTGCATTCCACCGTCCGACCGCAGGCAAAATACTGGCGAAGCCTGCAGCTTTTAGGCCGGGCAAAGAAGCAGGGCATGGTCGTAAAATCAGGGATCATGGTCGGGTTGGGCGAGACCAAAGATGAAGTGATTGAGGTGATGCGCGATCTGGTGGACGTTGGCTGCGATTTGTTGACCATCGGCCAATACATGCAGCCCACGCCCAAGCATTTGCCCGTTGTGGAATACATACATCCCGATGTGTTTAAGGAATACGAGGAAATCGGCCGGAATCTGGGACTCGCGCACGTGCAATCCGGCGCGCTGGTGCGCAGTTCCTATCTGGCTGATCTGCAGGAAGCCATCATAAGGAGTGAGGAACGATGATTACATTGACGACTTCGGCCGCCGAGAAAATTCGCGAAATCATGGAAAGGGAAAACCGGACCGAATACAGACTGCGGATGGGTGTGCAGGGCGAAAGCTGCTGCGGCATGCAGTACGTTTTGGGTTTCGATTTACAGAACACGGAGGATGACCACGTTTTTTCGCAGAGCGGAATCAATATGGTCTGCGACGCGCAGAGCTTTAAGGTTCTCGACGGAACGGAGATAGACTTTTTAGAAGATGAACGCGGAACGGGTTTTGTCTTCAACAATCCGAATAAGCCCAACGGCTGCGGCGGCCATTGCGGTGAAGGCTGCGCAAGCTAAATTCATTTACACCATTATTCCTAAAAGAGGCGAGCCTTGATGCAAAGGCCCGCCTTTTTTAAACGAGCATGCGGCTGGCGAGTATAATCATTGGCCATGCTGGAACTAAAACCAATCGAAAGCGGTCTCGTAAAAGAAGGTTTTAACAAAAGTTAGTCCGATTTTGCTTGACAATTACTCGCTATAGCCGTATATTCAAAGTTACAGCATACGATGGGTATAATACCTCTCGACGAGTTCTTTTGTATGTTTAATATCTGCAATTGGATATCGGATAAATGACGCCACAAAACGGCGGTTTTTGGGAGCTGGTGATGGTCGCCTCTCCCTTCGTAAAATTCATCCTTCTGTTATTGGCGGTCATGTCCGTGGCGTCGTGGACGATTATCATTGACAAATTGGTGATGATCGGACGGGTGCGCGAGGCCAACCGCGGCATGGCCCGCTATCGCTGGAATCAGTTCGAACCGCGCGCATTGGCGAACGAGTGCCGCCGCTATGCACCTTCATTCGTGGCGCGAGCGTACCACTATGTGTATCGCGATATCTTGGAACGCGGCGGCGATGATGTGCTCGACGGAGAATTTATAGGGCGCGAATTCGGGCGGGCGGTGGCCCGCGAACTCACGCGAGCCGAGCGCTTTCTGCCGTTCTTGGCTACGTGCAGTTCGGCGGGACCGTTTTTAGGATTGCTCGCTACCGTGTGGGGAATCATTACCGCTTTTCAGCGCGTGGGTGTGTGGGGCAGCGCGAACATCGCGGTCGTGGCTCCGGGCATTGCCGAGGCTCTGGTGGGAACGGCGGTCGGTTTGTTTGCCGCGATTCCCGCGCTCATTGCGTACAACTTTATTTCCAATTGGCTGCGCAAGGAAGCGGAGCGCGCCGACGGTTTTGCCGATGATCTGAGCTACGCGGTGGATCGCTTTGCGCAGAACAGGACGAACCACGGAAGCAAGGTTGTGCAGTAAAGATTCCGGCAGGGTCAGCGACCCTGCTCGGCGGGGAGTATGTAATGAGATGGTGTTATCTGTCATTTTTTCTTTTTGCATTTTACACATGTTCTTTTGCTGAGGATGATAAAGCTTCTGCTTCTTGGGGATTTCTCGGCGGAAATTTATCAACGTCCAATTGGATAGGGCTGACTCTGGGTGTTGGCAGTGATGCAGAGATGCCCAAATGGGGCAAGTATTCAATATTAGGCCGATTCATGATTGATTATAAATACAAAGGGGATATTCCGTCTGCATATGCAGGCTATGACAAAGACAATTCGCGCTGGTGGGATTGGGGAGATGTAGAATTAAAAGGTTCCTACTATGATGAAGCGTGGGGTGCTGGACTTGATTTTGGAATGCCGCTGCAACCCAAGTACCTCCCCGGTGTCTACGGTGTTGTGGGGCTTTATTATGCACAGAGAACGTACTATGATATCTGGTGGGATACAACTCTTCGAAAATACTGGGGAACAAAAGATAAAACGAAAAAGGATTTTTCTGTTGAATTTGGTGCAGCATTAACGTATAGAAAGACAATACTTTTTTTAACATGGGACAAGCCTAGAAATATGACGCTTAGTATCGCACTTAGGCGATAAAAACAATAAGTATGCTCTTACTCTAAGATTTGTCTTGTACTTTAGGATTATGGATCGGCACCACGAACGAGGAGGAAGTGGTATGAAGAATTGGATTTATTATATAGTAATTGTCGTTGTAGCTGCCGGATATTTTGGCTGCAGCAGCGGTAAAAATGAATCATCTAATAATAAAGGAAAAACAAATGATCAGCCCGGCACAGCATCAAGTCCTGAAATTGAGTATGATGTTGTACGGAAATGGGAAATTCCCTGTGGTGGTAAGGGTGGCGTAGGTATGGAGATCTTGGTAGATGAATCTTCGACGCGCCAAGAAGTAATGAACCTTGCACGCCGTATACATGCAGAGTATGATACTAAAGGTTGTATTTTCTTTTCAATTTACGATTCACGTGATGCATGGCTGGATCGGCTAGATGCAATGAATGATCCTAACGGAAAGAAAACGAAACTACGGCTCTCAGAGAACGAATATTGGAAGCATTTTCTTGTTGATGTGGTCCGTAATTCGAGTAAAAATATAGATAAGGTTGATTGGGTAGCAAAAGGACGGAATCACTAAATTTTATAAGATCAGAAATATATGAACGCATTTCTGGAGCTAAAAGGAGGGAGAATGAGAACCGTACTGATTGCGATCGCGTTATCCATGTTGTTATCGGTGGGATGTAACAAGGATGATGATTCGAATAATGTGGTCAATAGCGGGCCTGAACACTACATTGGAAACACGCAAAGTCATGTGTTTCATCGCTCAAACTGCAGCTATTTACCCAATGCTGAAAACAGGATCACGCTTAATAGTTGTGATGAAGCAACCAGCCAGAATTATACACCTTGCGGACACTGTAATCCGTGTCAATAAATAGAGAAAAACCTCTAACGGATTCCGGCCGGGTTGCGGAAGATCCTTCACTTCGTTCAGGACAGGCTCTTAACCCGGCTCGGCGGAAGTGAAGATTCCGGGCACGCGAGGACGCATGCCTCGGCGAGAAGATGAATGAAACGCAAATCGTTTAAAGTACCGTATAGACCGATACCCGACATCAACGTGACGTCGCTGGTGGACGTGACGCTGGTGCTGCTCATCGTGTTCATGGTGGCTGCGCCGATCATGAAAAGCTCGATGGATATTGCCGTGCCGCAAGCCGTTACCGCGCAGCCCACGGACAAGGAAGGCATCACGATTATCATTCAGAAGAGCGGCAAGATTCTCATTGACGAAACTTCCGTGGATGAATCGAGCTTCGACGTTTCCTTCGCGCAGATTTATTCGAGCAATTCCGGCCAGCCGGTGTTTTTAAAAGCCGATGCCGACGTGCCCTACTCGAAAGTGCTCACCGTGGTGGATGCGCTGCGCCAGAACGGCGTAGCCGAACTCGGTCTCGTGGCCGAACCCAAACAGTCGCCGCATGCGCGGCGGAGGTAGCGATTGTGTGGGGGTCGTTCTCAGCATCCGTCGGTCTGCATGTGGCCGTAGCCGTGATTATGGTGGTGGCCAGCGGTATGGGCGAAATGAAATCGAAAGCTTTGCCGTCTGCGACCGTTGTGAAATTGATTCGGCCCATGGCTTCTCCGAATCCTCCGGGCGGGCCGTCGAAGCAGGGACAGGCTGCGGAATCTAAATCGAAGTTAGAAATTCCTTCGACCAAGAAGGATAAAAAAGACAAGACACCTGCCGAACCGAGCAAACCTGTTTCTAAATTGCCAGACACTCCCAAATCCGGAACACCCGGAGCGGGGGGGAAGGAACTGAAAGGCGATGCGGGAACGCTGCGGGTAGGGGGCAGCGGCGGATTCGAATACGATTTTTATCTGGCGGTCGTGCAGTCGAAGATCGAACAGAATTTTCGCCCGCCGCCGGGAATGCGCGGCCAGAATCTGGCCACCATGGGATTTTCCATTCAGAAGAGCGGAGCGGTCAGCAACATTGCGCTGGTCAAACCGTCGGGAAATTTTTTGATTGATCAGGCCGCCGAACGCGCCGTTCGCGCCGCCGGGAAATTCCCGCCGCTTCCGCCGCAATACTCACAAGGACAGTTGGACATCTATTTTGAATTTGTCATCAATCCTGCCGCCGGACGCTAAGCATATCTCGTTCTTTGGCAAAACGACCCCCCTTTTATCCCCCCGTGAACGGGGGGAGAGAAGACACGAGATCCCCCTTTTATCCCCTCCGCAGAGCGAGATCTCGTCCGCACAGCGGACGGACCGTGAACCGGGGGAGAGAAAACACGAGACCCCCCTTTTGTCCCCCCGTGAACGGGGGGAGAGAAGAAAGAGCTATTGCGGCTCTGGAGAGCCGCAACGGCGGGTGATGCACGCTCCGTTGATCGTATTTGCTCTACTCTTCTTTGCTGCCGTCTCGACTTATGCGCAGCCGATCACGCTGCGTATCGAAACGCGGTCGGTGGGGCGGACGGAAATCGTGGTAATGCCTTTCCGCGCGGCGAAAGACAGCGCATTTGCCGCGGACTTGCCGCGTTCGCTGCGCGAAGTCATCGTCAGCGATCTCAGCTATTGCGGCTATTTCAACGTTGTCCAGCCGGAAGATCTGCCGCCGGATACGATGATTCAAGTGAGGCGTGTCGGCAATAAATGGGATACGCTGCGCACGTTCGGAGGTTCTATTGCTGCTCGTGTGCAAGGCTCGATCACGGTGGGATGGGATGGAGTCACGGCGGGCATCGCGATTTTTCAACCGCCGATTAAAGACCCGATCCATCTGAAAGATTTCCATTTCAAGACGGACGATTTGCGGCCTGCCGGACACGAAATCGCCGCGTGGATAACGAAGACCATTACGGGCGAAGACGGCGGATTCACTTCCAGAATTGTGTTTGTGGTGAAGACCGGCGACAACAAAAATTTGTGGATCATGGATTGGGACGGCGCGAACCCGCGCAGTCTGACTTCGGATAAAACGCTGAACATGTCGCCTTCGTGGGCGCCGGACGGAAAAACGCTGTACTTCACCTCGTTCCGCGCGGGGAATGCGGACATTTACAAGTACGATCTGGAAACCGGGCACATGAGTTCATTTGTGGCTTCGCCGCACGTGGACAGCGCTCCGGCGGTTTCGCCCGACGGGCAATGGGTGGCTTACTGTTCCGCCGCAGACGGCAATCCGGAAATTCACCGCTGCCGTCCCGACGGCACGGGCCGCACGCAATTGACTTTCAGCTATGGGGTGGATACATCGCCCTGCTGGTCGCCGACGAGCCGCGAATTGGTCTTTACCTCCGATCGCGGCGGCACACCGCAGATATACCGCATGGATGCCGAGGGAGCAAACGTCATGCGGCTTACCTTTGCGGGCGGCTACAATGAAACAGCCCGTTGGTCGCCGCGCGGTGATTTAATCGCGTTTGCCAGCCGTGAAATCGGATTTCAAATCTTCACAATTGCATCGGACGGCAGCGGAGAACGCCGCGTAACAGGCGACGGTTCCAATCTCGATCCGAGCTGGTCGCCCGACGGGATGAAGCTGGTCTATTGTTCGCAATCGGCGGGCAAATCCGCGGTCTGGACGTGCAACTGGGACGGCAGCAATGCCCGGCAGCTGACGTTCGGTATAAATGCATCGCAGCCCCAGTGGGGTCCGGCGATTTCCGTCGTGCAGAGCGAAAACTGATTTTCCGCTGTGCGACGTCTGATTTGTTTTTCATTCTATTATGATCGTACTGACACATACCGGCAAATTGGGTGATTTTTTTCTGGCGATGCCGGTCGCGTCATGGCTGTATAAAAAAACCGGCGAAAAGATTCATTGGGTTCTTTCTTCCGAATTCAAGCCGTTCACCACGATTGAACCGCTGCTCTTTCTACAGGAGATGACGGGCAAGGTCACGCTGGTCCCGCATCACATCCGGAACTATAAATGCGGTGGTCAGCCCTACCGGTTTGATCCGGCGAAATACGGTGTGGAAGACAAACCGTATTACAATATCGGTTTTCGCCACTTGCCCGATAAATATGTGCCGGATTTCTATGCGGAGGAGATCGGCGCGGGTGTGGATGATGACTTCGTGTTGAACGCAGGACCGGCGCGGAAGGATTTTAGCGATAAGATCGTTTTCGTGGACGATGGCCGGCAGCTGCGCAATTATATAGATCCTGCGGCGGTTGAATTAACGATTGATCAGCCGTTGGAAGTTAATCTGGCTTTAGCGTTGGGTGCGCGGGAAGTCCATTGCGGTGACAGTGGATTCGCCGTGGCGGCGGATTTGGCGGCTATCCGCAATCTGCATATCTGGAATCACGGACGTTCCGCGCAACCCGAGTACTATCATCGTCACCCCGAGCGCATACAATTTTACCGCCGAAGAGAAAAGCCCAGATTCTGGGCTTATGAGTAGCCTGATGAAATTATCTAAATTGACGCCCAAGAATATCTATTGGTATGTGAAGCGGAAACTGGGCAACTACTACGGTCAGTTCAATCCGCCGATGGATTATCTGATTGAAAAGCATTTGCCCCATGGATTAACAGGGACGTGTGTGGAAGTCGGTGCCGCCGACGGCGTGAGTTGCAGCAATACGCTCCATTTCGAGCGCAAGGGTTGGAACTGTTTGTGCATCGAACCCAATCCCTTGCTGGAAAAATCGCTGCGGGAGCACCGCAAAAACGTCATGATGTGCGCGGTATCGGATGTCCCCGCCGAACGGGCCGTCTTCCACGTAGCGGAACTGAATCCGGGAAATTTCGAGGCGATCAGTTCTCTGGAAGTGGACAAGCGACTCCTTGCGTCGCACGAGGGCATTGTCACCAAGATGTTCGACGTCGAAGTGCCCGTCAAGACTTTAGATGAATGCGTTGCCGCTTTCAATCCCTCCCGGATTGATTTTATAACGATTGACACCGAGGGAACGGAAATAAAAGTGCTCAAGGGTTTTGACATCCGCCGCTGGCAGGTTCCGCTGCTGATTGTTGAAAACAATTTCAGCGATCCCGACATCGAAAACTATTTAAAAGATTTCGGATATCATAAAATTCTGAGATACGAATCCAACGACTTTTTCCGTCTGGAACGCTCGGTTTAGCGCTACGGATTATTTGTCGCGGCGTTTCGGCGGTTTAAATAAACGAACGAAAAAACATTTCAATTGTTCTACACATTTTTCACAACCATAACCATGGAGTGAACATGGACACGAAACTGTCACGCCGCATTCTGCCCGTGATCCTGATCTGTATGATCGCGCTGGCCGTAGCCGTTACCGGCTGCAAGAAGAAGATGCCGAAAGAAACGCCTCCTCCCCCGCCGCCGAAAGTGGAAGAAGTAACCCCTCCGCCCGCTCCGGACACGACCGGCCAGGCGGCGCGCGAACTGCAAGCGCAGATGGATGCCGACCGGGCGCGCATTATTGCCGTTTATTTCGATTACGACCGGAGTGATATCCGTGCCGATCAGCGGGATCGGGTTTCTACGAATGCCGAGATTTTCCGCCGCTGGACGGACTGGCAGGTCAGCGTTGAAGGGCATTGCGACGAACGCGGGACCAACGAATACAACCTCGCACTGGGCGAACGCCGCGCCATTGCCGCTAAAAAGGCACTGGTTGCAGCCGGCATTGACGGCGCGCGCATCAGCATCGTAAGCTTCGGCGAAGAGCGGCCGGCCGACCCGGGTCACACGGATGCGGCTTGGTCGAAAAATCGCCGCGCTGAATTCAAAGTAAAATAGTCCACAGCCCTATGCTTATCCAACGCTTTCGGCGGCGAGGCGGAAGAATCGCGTGTTCTTCCGCCCGTTGCCGCATGGGTGTTGCCCTTTTCGCGGCAGCATTCCTTCTGACCGGATGCGCTTCCCGGAAACAGGTTCTTCTCATTCAGGAGGACGTTTCCGCCATTCGCATGGATATGGACAGCCTCAAATGGCGTCAAGCGGCCGTGCAGGAATCTCTGGTAGATCTCGACCAGCAGGTGCGCGATATGAAAGCGCGTTCGGAATACGGATCCACTGCGCTTCAGGATCGAATTGAAGGTTTAGCCGCGCGGATGGACGAGATCGTGACGCGCATGGATCGCACGCTGGCTCCGCTGGAAGAGTTTATTCGCCGCCAAGCGGCTGAGGATACGACGAAATCCGCGCCGTTGGGCGTGGATTATTACGACGCCGCAATGCGGGATCTCAGCTTGGGCAACTACGACTTGGCGGAAGTGGGATTTCTGCAGTTTCTCGAGAACAACCCCAAGAGCGATTTGGCGGACGACGCCCGTTACGGACTGGCCGAGACGTACTACGCGCGCAAGCGGTATGAAGAAGCGATAGAAGAGTATCAGCGCGTCGCGGCGTTGGATCCGCAGGGAGGCAAGACGCCCGCCGCCATGCTGAAGCTTGGTCTTTGCCATCGCGCTCTGAAAAACAACCGGGAAGCCAAAACCGTGTGGGAAAATTTAGTCAAGAAATTTCCCTACGCTGAGGAGACGAAAGTTGCGCAACAGCGGCTCGATGAACTCAAGGGCGGAAACTGAAGGCTGCCGGAGTGAGGATTGAATCATTTTACCCCGTCGTTATAATACGATGGGGTTTTCTTTGCATTCAGACGGGAGTGACTCAATGACACAGCCGGATGCTCCGCGGGAATCGTCGAATTCCTCGCGTCGGCAACGTTGGTTTGCCGTCGCTTTGACCGGGTTGCTGCTGATCCTCTTTCTGTTTATGATATCCGGATTGCTGCTGGGAGTGATCGCCGGAATATTGCTGTGGACGGTAACGACCGGCTTTCACAAAAAAATATTGAAAGCCATGCGCGGCCGGCGAGCGGCAGCCGCTGGGATTTCCGTTGTAATTACGCTTCTCGTGTTTGTTATTCCCATCGCGTTGCTGGTCATGCTCATGGCGGCGGATGCAGCTTCTCTGGCACAGCAAGCGCAAGAGTGGTATGCGCCGCACAAGTCCGAGGTGGAAGCTCGCATCGAAGGCTTTACCCACGGCGGCAGTTTTTATATTCTGGATTACCGCATCACCGCCGCCGATGTGATGAGCAAACTCGAACAAGCGTCCGGTCAGATCGGCACGTTTCTTATTAGTCTGGTGCAGAACGCCGCGGGCGGCGTGGCGCGCGCCATGCTGCTGTTGTTCGTGTCGCTCTATACGCTTTTCTTCTTCTATCTGGACGGCGCCGCCTTTCTTGACTGGCTGAAACGGATGCTGCCGATGAATCCCGCTCAGTCGAATCGACTGCTATCGGACTTTTTTTCCATGTGCAAAGCTTCGTTGAAAACACTGGCGATTATCGGATTTATACAGGGTTCGTTGGGTGGTTTGGCTTTCTGGGTGTGCGGAATTCCGGCTCCGTTTTTCTGGACGATGCTGATGGCTGTGGCTTCGATCATTCCCGCCGTTGGCGCGCAGATTATTCTGGTTC
>Ga0105104_10002414_pt1 | contig 13680 bp, 12 predicted proteins | sample PPLLaktember2015_3_FD_87034 | JGI IMG/M metagenome (GOLD analysis project Ga0105104, IMG submission 87034) | Freshwater sediment microbial communities from Prairie Pothole Lake near Jamestown, North Dakota, USA - PPLs Lake P7 Core (6) Depth... | ecosystem: Environmental > Aquatic > Freshwater >...
GGACCCAGTGGACTGTGTGGACGTTGTGGACTTCTAAGAAACTACTTGATAATTGTTAATTGATAATTGTTAATTCTATTGCGGCTTTTCAGTCAAAATTCATTTCAAGAGTCCGTTTCAATTCCAATTTCCCGGGCGAATATTTTGTCCATAATGTCCATAATGTCCATACTCCATTGCATAATGGCCATTGGCAATCGGTTAATTGTGGACGGTGGACCATGTGGACGTTGTGGACGCTTTTCAATTGATAATTGTTAATTTAAATTTCGTTAATGCAGCGGCTGACCATTAAGGAAGCCGCCGGATGGCACACCGTGCCATAATATTCCCCCACGCAGTGGGGCTTCTCAGCTTCTCTCTTTTATCGGCCTCCGGCCACTTTAATTCTCCTTTGCCGCGCCTCGCCGACTCCGTTCCACTCCGTTGCTCAGCTCGGCTCTTGCCTGCTTTTAATCTTTTACTAGCTGCTATAGCTCTTTACTCCTTTTGACCTGGGGAAAAGCGAAAGCCGATAACGCTCCAGCGATTGGACGGCTCGTACCTGAAGCGCACAGCGGACCGGGCATCCCTGCCGACGTCGTCCCAACCACCGCCGCGACAGACACGGTACACGCCATCCGAAGGCCCCAACGGATCGATCACCCGTTCCGACGGGTATTCACCGTACCAATCCGCACACCACTCCCACACATTCCCGTGCATTTGGTATAATCCCCATCCATTGCAGGGCAGGGATTTTACATCCACGGTCTCTGCGCGGAATTCCCCTTTTTTACCGCCGCTGTACGGGTAATTACCGTTATAATTCACCTGGTCGGGTGTCACGTTATCCCCAAACCAGAAGGGTGTGGCGGTCCCTGCACGGCACGCATACTCCCACTCCGCTTCCGTAGGAAAACGAAGATCAAGACCCGGCTTTAAGCTGCTTATTTTTTCGAAAAATTCCCGGCAGTCATCCCAGCTTACGTTTTCCACCGGGCGCTGCGGACCTTTAAACCGGCTGGGATTATTTCCCATGACTGCCTGCCACAATTCCTGGGTACAGGCGGTATCCGCCAGCCAGAAACCGCGCGTCAATATCACGTCATGCAACTTTTCATCGCTATATCTCCCCGGTTCATCGTCGGGCGAGCCCATCATGAACTTTCCCGGTTTGATCCAGCGAAAACACTGCCTGGCATGTTTGTAGGTAAAAGACACCCACAAACCGTATCGATCTTGTCCCCACTCGCTGGCCCAGGAAAGGGGGAAACACGGCGGCGACGTATCATGGGTTTCTATCAGCGATTTCAAATTACATTTCCTCCCTGGAACTACCCGGTAAACGTTCGGTCGGCATCCGCACAAACCTACTAGTATACCGGGAGCCATTTTCTTTTTGCCGCATATTGAAAATCGGATTATATGCGGACTGGATGAAGGTCGGGTCAAATAATAGCCATCCGGCAGTATGTTTGAGCTGGGGAAAAGCGAAAGCCGATATTGTTCCAGCGATTGGACGGCTCGTTCCTGTTGCGCACAGCGGACCGGGCATTCCTGCCGTTGTTGTTCCAACTACCGCCGCGACAGACACGGTTCTCGCCATTTGACCCTCACCCATGGTATTCCATTTTTTACACCTCGATAGATGGGAATCTACAGAGTTGTTTTTTTCGCCATTCCCGGCTATCTGCATGCGCCGTAACTGCATATACCGAGGCATAGGCCGATTGAAGTTTGCACTCAGCGATGAGGCAAGAAATATACGCTTGCTCCCAATATTTTCTTTTTTGGGAATAGCTTCTTTTACGCCTCTCGGTCAACCTCAACATTCCAGGTAAAACGCGATATCCGCAAAAAGTGATACCTCTACTGCTCTTGTTTATTTGAGTGATATCTTTTAATTCCAGCAAACGGCAGCAATATAGCCATTCTTTTACTATCTTTAAGCTTTTTCGGGCTGTCGAGCTGTCGCTGCACCACCATACGATATCATCCATATAGCGGACATGAGCATCTATCTTCAATTCTTCCAGGAGAAAACGATCGATCCCATCCAGGTAATAATTTGCAAAATGCTGCGAGGTTAGAGACCCGATTGGAATTCCTTTGCCCGGTGCTGTCCGATAACTGGCGATAATTCTTTCGATTAGTCTCAGAACATCCGCTCCTTTAATATGTTTTTGTAATGTTTCTATTAAAAGCTTATGATCGATCGAATCAAAATAGCTTTTAATGTCGATTTTTGCATACCAGGGGAATCGACAAATACAAGATTGGACCCATTTGGAAGCAGCCAATGGACCTTTGTTCGGCCGGCAGGCAAAAGTGCTTGAGATCATTGCCCTTTCTAAAACCGGGCCGACGTGATTTATTAAAGCATGATGCAGCACGCGGTCCTTGAAACAAGCCGCGTGTATCGTACGTTTTTTGGGGTCATAAACGGTAAAACGATGATAATGTCCATCAGGCGATTTGCCGGTTAATATCTCATTTTGAAGTTTGCCGATATTCACATCTTTTTGTTCAAAAAAGCACAGAACTTCCGGTTTAGACCGTTTACCTCGGGCAGCTTTAAATGCAGCGTCCACAAGGTTGTCATAAGCGGCGATGTCCATGATATCAATTTTTGTTCGTCTCATTACTATTGGGTTCTTTATCGGTTTTGGGTTGTTCGGAAAATTGTTTTTGCAAGAGTTCAAGGAACTCTTTTCCATATTTCTCTATTCGTCCTTTTCCTATACCTTCTACAGAGGAAAGGCCGGATAAAGTAGTTACACGGCTGCTTACCATCTCCGCCAATTGATCGTTCGTAAACAACGCATATACCGGTATGCCTTCCCGATCTGCTATTACTTTTCGCAGTTCGCGCAACTTAACAAATACTGCAAATTCTAGCTCCGCGAACACCTCGCGGTAATCGATTTTGTTTTTTCCTGCTTTAAATGTGTGTTGATTACCTTCGATATAAGTTATGCAAATAGCCCAATAACTCTGTTCTCCATTGGCAACAAATTGTTTTTCTATCGAAGCGATTTTGTGATTCCCACAAAAACTATTTAATTCCTCCCCGGCATCGCCTGATTGATATGCCGGGATCGAAAAAAATTTTAATTTCATGCTTTTTTTCTCCTTTGCCGCGCCTTGCCGACTCCGTTCCACTCCGTTGCTCAGCGCGGCTCTTGCTTGCTTGATATCTTTTACTAGCTGCTCTATCTCTTTACTCCTTTTGACCTGGGGAAAAGCGAAAGCCGATACCGCCCCAGCGATCGGACGGCCCGCCCCTGAGGCGCACAGCGGACCGGGCATCCCAGCCGAAGCTGCTCCAACTACCGCCGCGACAGACACGGTACTCGCCATTTGAAGGCCCCAACGGATCGATCACACGTTCCAACGGGTATTCACCGTACCAATCCGCACACCACTCCCACACATTCCCGTGCATTTGGACCAATCCCCATCCATTGCAGGGCAGGGATTTTACATCCACGGTCTCTGCGCGGTATTTCCCTTTTCTACCGCCTTTATACGGGTAATTCCCATCGTAATTCACCTGGTCGGGTGTCACGTTATCCCCAAACCAGAAAGGCGCGGCGGTTCCTGCACGGCACGCATACTCCCACTCCGCTTCCGTAGGCAAATGCAAATTAAGACCCGGCTTTAAACGGTCGATCTTTTTGAAAAATTCCAGGCAGTCATCCCAGCTTACGCTTTCCACCGGGCGCTGCGGACCTTTAAACCGGCTGGGATTCTTTCCCATGACGGCCTGCCATAACTCCTGGGTACAGGCAGTATCCGCCAGCCAGAAGCTGCGCGTTAGAATCACGTGATGCTGTTTTTCATTTTCCCTTCTTTCCGGTTCATCGTCGGGAGAGCCCATTTTAAACTCACCGGGTAAAATCAAACGCACCCGCTGGGTGACTTTTTTTATATTGAAATCCGCATATATCCCGTACTCATCCACACCGAAAGCATCCGCCCACCAGGGCTTTTTAAAACCCTCAGGCTGCACCTGGAAAAACTCCTTCTCATCCATCCAGCAGCCTCTTTCCATAACGATCCCCGGGGCGTATTTCCCGGGTGGAAACCAATATAACCGTCGTTCTCCTTTTGGAGCAGCAATCGTTACAGACAATCCCTTTGCATCGCAGCGGATTTCATCGGCCCATTCGGGCTTTTTAATGGATGCCAATACCAACCGGCCCCCTGCCGTATCCAACACCAAGCGGTTTTGCTCCTGTTCCTGCTGCTGTTTCGACTGCGGCACCGAAATATGAACCCCTTTACCCGTATCCAGGTTGAATAATCGATGGCTGCCAAGAAACCCTTTCGAGAAAGGGTTTCCTGGACTTTCCCAAAGCTTTTGATTATTTTCTTTATCCAAGTTTTGGGAGGTGTCCAAGTTTTGGGAGGTGTCGGAACCTGTCCATCGTGATGGTTTACAAAAAAGGTCAGACAAACCGGGTTCTACAATCAACCAGGAGTGCCCCAGCGTCAACCTGGCCAACGGACTCCCTATATCTGCCCAGTCTTCTTTGATTGAAACCCCTCCTGAAGGGCTGATAATAAAATAACTGCCTTTTTGTTTGATTATCAATTCTCTTACCCGCAGTTTCTCGTCCCGGCCCAACACCCAGGCCGCTTGACGAATATCCATACCCTCCGGCACATCCAACCGCCCCTCCTTGTAATCCTGGAGGTGATAGATCAACCACCCTGCGGTCAATGCCTCATGATACTCCCATACTTTCTCATGCACCCGCCCCCCCAACCGGTCCATCCATTTGCCTACGCCATCCCGGTTTAAATACCCATCATCCAATTGCGACTTCACCACCCGCTTAAACAACCGCACGACGGTTTCATCCCTCTCCCCGTCTTTTCCCAGCAGCACAGCCCCGGTCACCTGCTCTTCCGCCTGGACCGCCGGGGAAAGATTTGCATGATATTGTTTAACCAGTTCCACCACCCGCTCCCGCATTTCCAGGGGAAACCCGTTGAACAAACCCTGGTAATAGCCGATACTCGCGGTATCGAACGCAAACGCCACCGGGCAAGCATGCACATGGTTGTGGTGCCAGGCCGCAGCCTCTGTGCCCACATCCGCTTCATGGTGCGGCAGCAGCAGCCTCACGGCCCGAAGCAGCGCAGGCTCCACCCGGATCGCCGCGGATAGCAGCGCCAACAATCGCTCCACACCCCACTCCCTGTCACCGGGCAAACCGCGGCTCCCCCATCCCCCAGGCCTCACTCCCCCACCCTTCCTCGGCAGCCTCTCTCCCCGGTCCCATCCCACCATACACCAATACTGCGCCAACTCCCGATCCCACAACCGCCGCGGACACGGCATCAATGCCACGGGCTTTATCCCCGCCCCGTTCAACCGCTTCCCCAATCGCAGCCACGCCCGTTTAACCCCATTACCCGGACCCGCGTCCAAACAGCCCAGGTCGCTCAACACCAACACCGGCACACCCGGCGGCGGCATATTTAAAAAGCCCTCAGCCCCTTCCTCCAACTCCATTACCTCCAACCCGCTCAAGCCCCGCAATTTCCGCAAACCTTTCAGCAGCTCGGTTTCATCCTCCCAGAACGCCATCATCCGCTCCCCCACATCCAGTATAACGTTACACTCCCCGGCCCAGGTCACTCTCCGGCGGTGCGGTAACCGCCCCATCGGTTCCACCCGCGACATTTTCTCCACTACCTTTCCCATATCCACGCCCCTCGACTCGATCTGCTGCCCCAACACATGAAACAAAAAAGGCCACAACCGCGACCACGACACCAACGCCGGCTTTAACGGCACCCGCTTGCTCCTGTCCCCCCGCACATCCCCTTCGCTTAACACCGCTTCGCTTTTCAACCATCCCGGCTCATGGAGCCCGGCTCCCAATTCCCCCGCATCTTTGTACTCCTCCGCCCTCCAAAACCACACATCCGGCTCCGCCTCCCCAAAACGATGCTCCACTGCCGCGGGTTCAACAAAAGAAGAAGACGAAACATCACGCACCGGCACCCGATCCCCTGCCCTTTTCTCTACCTCCGCAAACTCCTTCCCCGGCTCCTCCAAATAAAAACCCATACACGACGCAGCTCCCTCCAAACCCGGAGCCCCATACTCCCTCCACAAAACCAACAAATCCGCCCGCCCGACACTTGCTCTCATGCTAACCTCTTAAAGCCGGGGATGCAATCCCCCCGCAAAAGCTTTTATTAGAATGAGTATTATTAAAATTCATCTCGGTGCCCCCTGTGAACTCTGCGGCTAAATCAATGCTCCCTGGGGTGCTTGGAGAGGGCGAATTTAAAGATCGCTTTTAACGCGGATATTTGCACATCTTCATCATGACCGATGCGGCTCACAGCCCGCAGCATATCCAGGTACTCGGCCTGGCCCGGCGGCTGCAAACCGAGCGAAAGGGCCTCCTCCCGGTCCCTGTTTAACAGGTCCGCAGCCATTTTCTTGACCTCCCGGCTGCACGCATCCCCGAAATGAATATCCCCGCGCGCCATCAACCATTTTTCCAGTTCATCTTTTTCTTTCGGCAGCACCAACCTCAGCACCATACACCGCCGCAAAAACGCACCCGGCAGCTCGCGCTCCTCGTTGGTGGTAATCACCACCAGCGGAGGCGGAACACCTTCAGACATACCCACCGGCTCATCCAGGTAAGGCACAGTAAACGCGCCATTTCCCAATGTCTCCAATAAACCGTTCGGTAAATCCGCATCCGCTTTATCGATCTCATCGATCAGCAGCACACAGCCCTTTGAAGGGTCCCAGCCCGCCGGTTTCCCCGGCCTCCGCAAACCCTTATTGCAGAGATTATACTGCTTCTCAGCCCCCTCCCAATCAAACGTCCACCACAACGCACCCGGGCTCAAAAAACGCCGCGAATCCAGCCTTTCGGTTATACCCGGACCCGCCGCGTCTTTGTCTTTCGTCATGCCGATGGTTTGCGCTTCAGCCAACCGCGCCACCGCATCGAAATACCACTGCAAATCCGTACACTCCGAACGCGCATGCACCACCTCCGAGATAAACGCCCGGTTCAACACCGAAGCTGCGGCACGGGCCAACTGACTCTTCCCTATGCCCGGCTCACCGCGAACCAATAACGGACGCTCCGCAGCCAACGCCGCCTTAATCGCCCACGTACTCTCCAGGTCAAACAAATGAACCGCCTCCGGCCACGAACCCAAACGCGGCAGCTTTTCAATATGTCCTTCTTTTATATCGATCATAGTACTCCTTTATATTCATAAGGCATTTAAGTATTTATATTGCCTCCGGCGGCCAGGAACCCTTTTGAAAAAGGGTTCCTGGACCTCCCAAAACTTTTGGTAGTTTATAGTATTAACTATTAATCCCGGTTTATGCGGGTTCACTCTCGAAAAACTCCAATAAACACGCATTTAAATCCTCTTCCGGGACTAATAAAATTTCTTTGCCCTCCCCCGCATCCAACACCATCAATTTCAAATCGGGGAGGTCTTTCATTAATGGCGTCAAAACCAGCGGATCCGTGAGCTGATGTTTAAAGCCCGGTTTCCCGGCACTCTTTTTTAAAGTCAAATAATGGGGTTCCTTTAACAGGCTCTTCATTTTAAGCCTGGCATTCAATTGTTCGTTCATTCCCGTTGTAAATGCAGTCTCTTTCGGCACTTCTTTTTTGAAAATTTTCAGCCACAAGGCTTTTTTAATAAACGAGACCCATTCGCCCGCATCAGGGCCCTGTTCGATGTAGGTCCACGGATTGCAATTAATCCTGTTCTGGCCCACCACTTCCACGCTCAGTTCCGACTCCTCCACCGATAGTTTCGCTTTATCCCGGTTTAGCCTTGCCACCACGATTTCGACTCCAGCTTCCGATTTAACCGGGATTTCCAGGGTGACGGTCCCCGTCTTCTCTTTCTCCAACCACGCCTCATCCACGCACAGCAATACCAACCACCCCACAACACTGACCGCATCTTGCCAGGTGGAAAGAATTAACCCATGTTTCTTATCCTCATGGGCAACCTCCCGTGAAAAATCCCTAACGGTTTGCTTCAAAGCTAAAATCGCCTCCACGACCCCGATTTGCATCACGCCTTCAACCAAACCTTCGGTCTCCGTCGATAAAAATACAATTTTCTTTTCTTGCAGATGTTCGCGTAAAATCTCGCTAAACCGCTTCATTCGTTCATTGCCCAGTAACTTGCGAATATTGCCCGAAACCAGGGCGCGGATATCGTCGGAACCTGCAGGAAGAGTTTCAATTAGGCCATCCTCTTTTTTTGTTACAATAACATGCGGTCCCTTTTTTCGTTTGGATTCCAGTTGAACCGGCTCAGTGCCGTCATTCTCTTTGGTGTAGAACGTAGTATCTTTTTCAAAAACCCATAGGCCATCTTGTTTTTTAACAACGCTGCGCGGCCATAACCGCATGGAAATCCCATTGTCCGAGAGTTCCAAACAGCCGGCGCTGTAACCATGACGGCGATCCACCTGGATATTCTTTTCCCAATCGACGTATTTTTCGATGCTGAAAAGGGAGCATCCGCAAGCGGTGCGCCTGGTATTGGGCGATCCGCCCAATTGGATATAGTCCAAACCGGGATCGTGTTGATGACCGAACAAATGCAAAGCAAAACGTCCAGGCGGAGCGATCACGCTTTCGAAATGCTCTTTTCCTTCTTTAGAGAGCCAATCCATGGGATGGTGGGTGAGCAGGAAGCAGGCATCGTGTTCGCCTTCCCAGTCCTGGTAGTTTTGTCCCAGCAGTTCGGTTATTTGGGCAGGGTGGGCATCGAGTTTGCCTTTGAAATCGCCTTCCGTCAACTGGAGAAATGCGGTATTCAAACCCACCACACCGATTTGAAATGAATCTTTTGCGAGGCTTACAGCGAATTCCCCCGGCAGTAAACCCGGTTTCATGCCCGGCGGTTTGGGAAAGACTTTATAAACAGCTTTCAACCATTTGCAGTAGTTTGCAAAAGCCGTTTCAATGGTTTTCCAGCAATCGTGGTTTTTTTGTTTCTTCCATATCGCCTCGCGAATATCATCGTCAGTGTGCCATAGTTTAGTAAGGGATTTGCACCCCAAATCCATAGAGCCTGGTCGTTTCAGGTCATGGTTACCCGGGACTACCAGGAGAAAGGGTTTGGGGCCGGATTTTTCCAGGTGAAGGAAAAGGCGTTGGAGTTGGTTGGTCAGGGCGGAGAGCTCCGGTTCATTGCCTTTATTAACCAGGTCCCCGGTGAAAAATACAGCGTCCCAGTATCCCCCGGTTTTTTGTTTTAATTTATCGATATCGTCGAACCATTGATTTTCGAGCGAGCCCCATAGATTTTTATGGTCGTCGGTTCCCCAATGAAGGTCCGTTAAGTGTAACCACCTAAAGCAAGTCATTGTTACTCCCTCGTCACAGATTTAACTCCCAAAAAGACAATATAAAATAATATACCGGTTGACCGGCGGTTGTCAATACCCAATCAAAACTTAACAAATAATAAATAATAAATCCCGTGCCGAAGGCACGTCAAACCAAACCCGGCGCGAAGCGCACAACTTCACAACCTACAACCTGCTACCTGTCACCTGTAATTTTTTTTGCCTGTCCCCTTTTTTGCCCTTTTTTGTTTCTTTCTCATGCAGTGGCTGACCATTCAGGAAGCCGCCGGATGGCACAACGTGCCATTATAAATCCCCGCTGTGCGGGGTTTCTTGCCTGTCCCCTTTTTTGTTTTCATTGTTAATTGTTAATTGATAATTGTTAATTGATAATGGCAAGAATAGGCAGGGATAGGCTAAGAATATGGACAATATGGACATTATGGACAAAGTATTTGTTCGAGAAACCGGAACTGAATCGCATCAGTTCGCCCGCCCGTGCCGAAGGCACGTCAAACCAAACCCGGCGCGAAGCGCACAACTTCACAACCTACAACCTGCTACCTGGAACTTATTTTAAGGGCCAAGCAAGAAAAATTTTATAATAACTCGATAAATTCATCGATACTTAAACCGGATTGCCTAATGATTGCTCTCAATGTACCCCTGTCCAGTTTTTTATGATCCGGGACAATAACCTGTCCAAAAGGGTCATCTCTCCTCAAAACCATATGACTCCCAGTTTGTCTTTTGAAAAAATAATTCGCCTTATATAAGGCTTTCACACAATCTCTTCCTGAAATTACCGGTAATTTGCTCAAATTTAAACTGCCATGAGTAGAGTTTCGAAGCGTTCGCCGGGGACAGGTAAATTGTCTTCTTCCAAAGCGTCTATATAAGCGGTTATAGCTTCTTTGATATTGGCTATTGTCGTTTCTTTTGTTTCACCCTGGCTGATGCAGCCGGGCAAGCTGGGGCATTCGGCAATCCAGAAACCGTCTTCTCCAGGGTATAAAACAATTTGTCTCACGATTGAACCTCCGATTTCGAGTTTACAGTACTTAATATAGACGAAATAATTTGTAATGTCAACAGTGTTATTCTTGCCTGTCCCCTTTTTTGTTTTCATTGTTAATTGTTAATTGATAATTCCTTTTTTGTGGACGGTGGACCCAGTGGACCATGTGGACCATGTGGACCATGTGGACGTTGTGGACGAGGAAAAAGTTTCCAGGTGGTATGCGAGATTCGTGGAAGTGTCAGGCTCCGTGAGAGACCTCTTCCCGTGCCGCAGGCACGTCAAACCAAACCCCGCGCGAAGCGCACAACTTCACAACATACAACCTGCTACCTGTCACCTGTAATTTTTTTTGCCTGTCCCCTTTTTTGCTTTTTTTTGTTTCTTTCTCATGCAGCGGCTGACAATTCAGGAAGCCGCCGGATGGCACAACGTGCCATTATAAATCCCCGCTGTGCGGGGCCCCTCACGGAGGGGTTTTATAATTGCAGTGCTCCTGTGAACTCTGTGAGAAAAAAAATCAAAATGAAAAGCACCGACCCTGTTTTTTTTAACCTTTGCTTTCTTGAACTAAATGGTTTTTTATTTTCTCTAAAAAGTCTTTAGCTCCATTCATTATATCGATGGTTTCATCTTTCGAAATTAAGCTAAATTCTTCATAATCGCATTGTTGCCTTAAATAGAACGACCGATGAAATAATTTACTCATCTCAGTTGGGAAGATTTTTTTCTTAACATATTCTTTGTCAAAAATCGAAAGCACCCCATAGTGTTTTGAAGTGCCCATACCTTTTTTGCAAATTAAAGCCAGCACGCTATAGAACATGGCATAATACGAGCGATTAATAATACTTCGGAAGCTGCCCCCGGAATGGAATAATATTTCTGCTTCCTTTATAGAATCTTCTGCCTGCTGGATGCGATATTTAAGAATAGCTTCCAGGTCTTCTTTCAAATTACCATCCCGGAATTCTTTACGCTGTTCAAAAATGGCGAAACAGCCTCAGGATAAAAGTTATCTCGGCGGGACAAGACAGGCGCAATTAAAACATCATATTTGAAACCGGTTTCCCAGGCTATATCATAGATTATCGTGCGGGTATAAGGTGTGACTTCCGCTAATAGAACCAGCAAATCAAAATCCGAATCTTCTCGATGAGTCCTATTCGCCCTTGAACCGTAAAAATAAACTACAGCGTCAGGGTAAGCTTTTAGAACTTCATTTTTGAATTCTTTAACAATCTGTATATCTTCCATGTATTAATTATATTATTGATTGGGTCATATTTCAAGTAAAATATTTTTTTGTTTTCATTGTTAATTGTTAATTGATAATTCTTTCTCATGCAGCGGCTTCCTGGATGGTCAGCCGCTGTAAAAACCTCGACGATGGCTTAAAAACACGCGATTGACCAAAAACGGCCATCGAAGCGAGTTTTGTTTCAATTTTATGCCTTTTTTGCAAGCGTTGAACCTTTTTCCTGCAATCGAATGCGATTTCTTAAAATTTTCTATCCCCCATTAGAATTGAATGCAAATTCTTAAAACGATGGAGAAAATTTCTTCAAATGTATGCAAATTCTTAAAATTTTCTATCCCCCAATACAACGATGAGGTTTTTAGGCCAAACGCGAGGTAATTTGGACAACGTCGAGGTAATTTTGACAATGTCGAGGTAATTTGGACAATGTCGAGGTTTTTAGGTCATGGGTTGCATTCTATACATAAAATTGTCCGAAATAGGACAAAACTGTCAGTAATTGCATTAAATTGTCCTAAAAACCCCGCGAATTGCAAAAAAAGCTTGAAGTTGTCCTAAAAAGGACAAATCTTGCGAAAAAAGCTTGAAATTGTCCTAAAAACCTCAAGAATGGCGAACCGCGCATTCGCCCGTGTGGCAGGCGCTCAAACAAAACCCAAATTGTTAATTAAAATCGTTCTCCGTTGACCGTTGGCCTTGCTTTAAATAATAAATAACAAATCCCGTGCCGAAGGCACGTCAAACCAAACCGGCACGCAGTGCCACAAAATTCTCTAAACCTCCTAACCTCCTAACCTCCTAACTTCCTCTTTTTTCCCTCCGTGTTCACTGTGAGCTCCGTGAGAGACCTCTTCCCGTGCCGCAGGCACGTCAAACCAAACCGGCACGCAGTGCCACAAAACCCTCTTAACTTCTCAACTTCTCACCTTCTCAACCTCCTCTTCTTTTTTCTCTCCGTGCCCACCGTGAGCGCCGTGAGAGACCTCTTCCCGTGCCGCAGAGCCCCGGAACGGAGAGAAATAGAAAATATGGACAAAAAGATTGACAAAACAGTTTTTAGATTTTATACTATCAATGGGTCGTTCTGCTTTGATCGAAAAGACTCCAATGAGGCAAAAAATGGAAGCAATAAGAGAAATAAAACACGCGCATGCTAATCAATTGGTTATCGACATCCCGGATGATTTTTTGTCCAGGGAGTTAGAGATAATCGTTTTACCTTTGAGAGAAAATAACAAAAAAGAAAAACCTAACCGGCAAGACTCTTTTTTTGATTTCGTTAATCAGTATCATTTAAAATTGCCTGGAAATTACATATTCGTAAGAGAGGAACTTTATGACCGATAATGAAATGCAAAAGTTCCTATTCACTCCCGGTTTTTCGAGCGAATTCTTTGTCCATACAGTCCATACTCTTTTGCATAATGGTTATTGGTCGGCATAGGCAGGGATAGGCTAAGAATATGGACAATATGGACAGTATGGACATTATGGACAGAGGGTAGGCGCGTGGCATTGTAACTGAATCGGGGTATTTTTTGCCTATAAACAGAGACCGAGTTCGTGGTGTTAGAACTAAATCGGAGCTAAAAACGGATAAGCACAAATGCCGGCACGCCACTTTAGCACAAAAATAGCCTTAACTTAGTGGCATTCGGGACAGGCAAAAAAACGGGACGAAAAATTTTATTAGACTTGACAAAACTGAGGGAATAGTTCATATTAATAATTCGGAGAATGAAATGCAAACATATCATTTTGAAACCATCGTTACAGAAAAAGGTGTCTTGAATATTAAGGGATTACCGTTTCATCCCGGTCAAAAGGTAGAGATTATTCTAAAAAGCCGGTATACTGATGATGCAGCTAAAAACAATCGTTATTCTTTGCGGGGAAAACATATAAAATATGAAAATCCCTTTGACAGTGTTGCTGGAGATGAATGGGGTGTAATCCCGGCACGCAGTGCCACAAAATCCAATTCATCATTCATCAATCATCAATCATCATTATCTTTCACCTCGACCACACAACCCGAAA
>Ga0105104_10002415_pt1 | contig 13667 bp, 17 predicted proteins | sample PPLLaktember2015_3_FD_87034 | JGI IMG/M metagenome (GOLD analysis project Ga0105104, IMG submission 87034) | Freshwater sediment microbial communities from Prairie Pothole Lake near Jamestown, North Dakota, USA - PPLs Lake P7 Core (6) Depth... | ecosystem: Environmental > Aquatic > Freshwater >...
CTGAGCGCCAGCCAGACGGCCGTCGCGAGTGAACGCCCGGCCGCGCGCTGCGCCGGGGCGCAGCGGCGAGGGACCTGACCCCGCGCGGGCTACGGCTGCTTCATCTTCGTCTTGTTCGGGCCGCCGGTGCCCGGCGCCCCGTCCCAGCTCGGACCCATGTCCATGCCGTTGACGAAGTAGTGGTCGCTCGGGCGGTAGACGCGGCCCCCGCGCTGTGCGTTGCGCAACTCCGGTGCGTCGAGGTCCGCGGTCGGCACCGTCGTCCCACGGCCGGGGGACGCCTCGGTCAGGCCGGTGCCGGGGCCGAACACGCCGCTTCCCGCGGGAGGGCCTGGATCGGTCAGCCGCGTCGTCACCAGCGTGTCGTCGTTGCTGTCCGAGTTCACGCCGGAGGTCCCGTTTCGCTGCTCCCGCCCCTGGCCCGTGCCTGCGTAGTCGATCCCCGACCAGCCCATCTCGCGCGACCGGGTGGTCAAGGGCTGGACGTCTCGTGGCGGAAGGGGTTCCTTGTACTGGTCACACGCCGCGACGATGACGGTGGCACACACCACGATCCAACGGTGCATCGTTCCCATCCTGTGCAGTGGCTTCCGAGACGTTTCCGGTCGGCTCTCCTAGCCCGTCCCGGCCCGCCTGGCCACAGGGACTCGAAACTTTCGGCGGTGCCATGACCGGGACGGTGGACGAGGGCCGCCCCGGCCGGCGCACGTCGCCGCGGCTCCACCCCGGCCTCGGCCGGCTGTGGCGCGCACTCGTGGACCGGCTCCTCGGGGCGCTCGACCGGCTCCGGCTCCCCGGGGCCACGGTTCTCCCGGTGGCCGGGGCGGTGGTCGGGCTGTACGGCGGGCTGGCCGCGCGACGATGGCGCCGACCGAGGAGTCCTAGACCTAGGCCGCGCAGCGAGCGCAGCGGCCGCGGACGTGAATCTCCGAGGCGGAGCGCGCGACCGCCGGAGCGAGCGTGACGGCCTCCACCGGCAGGCACTCCAGCGCGCCGCACTCGGTGCAGCTGAAGTGGGGATGGTTCTGCTCGTGCCGCCGCTGGTCGGGGCTGCGAAGGTCGAACCGCCAGACGTGGTCACCCAGGTCCCGCCGGTGGGCGAGGCCCCGCTCGGTGAGATCCATGAGGATCCGGTACACCGTCGTCCGGTCCATCCCGTCCGCGGGGAGGAGCGCCACCATCTCCGGGTGGCTCATGGGGCGCTCTGCCTTCTGCAGCGCCTCGTACACCCGGAGTCGCTGCTCGGTCACCCGGAGTCCCGCCTCCCGCAGAGCTCGGCGCGCATCCGTCCCGCGCGACGCCGGGACAGCCATGTGCTCACCGTTGCTCCAGGTTGCGGTCTCGAGGCTGGCCATCGTCCTTCTCCCTTTGCTGCCCCCGGAGGTTCGGGAGGCGTTCATGGCCTCCGCCTCAAGCAAGGAAGTCGCCAACTCACGATCCAGTAAATCCAAGGTCTTGTTTCCGGCCGTCCCTGGGAAGTTCAAGTCGCTGGCATCACTTGATGCAAGCGAATGACATCTTTCACTCCTATCCCATCGAACCTTTCAGCTTCCGCCCGCCGATCAGGTGGAGGTGCAGGTGAAAGACCTGCTGCCCCGCATCGGGGCCCGTGTTCAGCAGGACGCGGTAACCGGACTCGGCGATGCCTCGCTCGGCTGCCATGCGGGAGGCCGAGAGGACGAGATGGCCCACCAGCTCGCGGTCCTCGGGCGTGAGGGCGTTGTTGGACGGGATGTGCTGGAGGGGGACGAAGAGCACGTGCACCGGCGCCTGCGGGTGGATGTCCTCGAAGGCGATGCACCGGTCGTCCCGCATCAGGAGCTTGGCGGGAATCTGGCCGTCCCGGATCTTGCAAAACAGGCAATCGGACATGGCGGGAACTCTGCCCGCGGCGGGCGACGGTTGCCAACGCTCGCCTCGTAACTCGACGCGGGAAGGTCGCGTAACACGCATCGAGAGAACTCAGCCCGTCATGGTGACGTAACAGGCATCGAGGAAGGCCTGACTCTCGCCCGGAGGTCCTGCGGATGCGTGCGCACTTCGGCTGGATGGTGGTTTGCCTGGGGCTCGCCGGCCCGGCGAAGGCCGGCATCTGGGATGGACAGTGGACCCACGATCTCGACCTGTCGGCAGGCTTCGGCTCGGGGGCAGTGACCACGGCCTTCCGCGAGACCACCGGGTTCGGGTTCTTCGATGGGCGAGTCAAGCTCGGGGCCGGGCCGAGGCTGTTCGCCTACTTCGGTGGTTCGGACGTGCCCTTCACCACCTCGAATGCGGACCTCATCTCGGCCGGGCGCGTCAATACCCTGACTGCGAGCGACGCTCGGAACCTCGCCCTCAACCTCGCGCTCTCGTTGCAGATCCGAGTGTGGGCCGGGCTGGAGCTAGGGGCCAACATCGACGTCATTGGTGTTGGCTTCGGGTCGACCCGCACCGCGCAGTCCACCACCGGCGCCTTCCAGGGGCCGCACGAGGCCAGCCCGCCCAGTTTCAATCTCCTCACCCTGGGCCGCAGCGACAAGGGAACGCTGGACTCCGAGTTCTACGCGGCGTGGTGGTTCGATGACCGGGTCGCGGTCCGCGCCGGCGCCTCCCATGTCGTCACCGAGCTGGTCACCGACGAGCCGCTGGACGACGGGAATACTGGCTTCCGGCGCGTGACCACCCTCTTCTTCATCGCCGCGAGCTACCGTTTCTGACCGCATGGTCCGAGCGTTCCTTGCCGTCCTCCTTCTGACCGCCCCCGTCCTCGCCGCGCCGCGGAGCTACCGCGTGGCGCCTCCCTCTGCCGGGAGCAAGGCCGAGGCAGTGGTCGTCTACAGCCTCGGCACGCACACCCAGACGGCCACTGACATCCAGGGAGAGCTGACGGCCGATCCGGCCACGCTGGCCACGGTGGAGGGGAAGGTGGTGGTCCCCATCGCCTCGCTCCGTGGAGACGGGAGCACCCGGGACTGCCACATGCGCGAGGCGCTGGGCCTCGACTACGCCGCTGGGGGACGCTTTCCGGCCGAGCATGTTTGCGACAACGACAACCGACTGCCCGCCAGCGGTCCGGAGGCCATTGCCTTTTCCGACATTCGCCTGGAGCTCATCAGCGCCCGCCCTCTCGACGAGCTGTCCCTCCTCGACGCCGGGAAGCCGGTGCGGGTGGAGGTGGAGGCGAAGTGGACCATCCACGGCGTGACCCGTCCTGCGCGCGAGCTGGTCCGGGTGCTCCGGGACGGCGAGGGGCTCCGGGCCCGCGGCCGCTCGACCATCGTGCTGAAGGACTTCGGCGTGGTGGTGAAGTCGACGAAGGTGCTCTTTGCGACGATCACCGTCGGCGACGCGGTGACGGTGACCTACGACTTGAAGCTCGTTCCCACCTCCTGATCTCAGGGCAGGTCGGGCCGGTACGCCGGGTCGGGAACGCATGGCCCGTCGAACAATCTGGCCAGCACCACCGGTCCGTCCCGGGCCAGCACCGCCTGCGGCGGCACGGCGTACGCGGCGGTGAGGACGACGTCGTAGTGCCGTGACCCGCGGGGCGGGCCGAGGTGCGAGTACATCGGCGCGTCCCGATGGAAGTACGTGTAGCCACCGGCCCAAGCGATGTGCGTGGCCTCGACCTTGAGCCCGCACAGCGCGGGGAGCTCGCTGGCCACGAGGAGAAGCCGGTTCACCGGACCGAAGTCGTCGTAGGCGCTCACCGCCTCTCGCTGTCCCTCGTACGCCCCGAGCTGGCCGAAGGTGAGGGAATGGAACCGCGCGGCGGAGATCACCGCTCCGAGCAGCGCGAGCGTCGTCGGGAGCCGGCGATCCACCCGCGTCGCGGCCACCGCGAGGCCTACCCCGGCGAGGGCCATCGCCGCGGGAAGCACGGGGAGGATGAACCGGAGCTCCTTGTGGGGGATGGCGCTGTGCACCCCGACGAAGAGCGCGATCGTCGCCGCGAGCGCCGGCGCCCGCAGAGTGCCCAGGAGCACCGCCGGGACCATCACCGCCGCGACCGACGGCATGGAGGTCCACAGCACCCGCAGGTAGTAGCCGGGCGGCGAGGCACCGAAGAGGGCACCCCGCCCCTGCACCCAGTTGTAGCGCCAGTACGCCGCCGCGGAGTGGAACCAGCCGCCCCAGGTCAGCCGGTCGAGGAGCCCGAAGACGAGCGCCCAGCCGAGCAGTACGCCGGTGACCTCCGCGGCCTCGCGCCAGCGGCGCCGGCCGAGCCACGCCGCCACCAGCGCCACGCAGACCAGCGCATCCTGGAGGCGCAGCAGAACCGCGAACCCGAGCAGCGACGCGCCCAGCAGGCGCTCGCGCCGGGAGGCACCGGCCGGCATCGCCCAGGCGAGCCCGAGGGTCACCGGAAGCGCCGAGAGCGGCTCGGAGAGGCCCCGCGGAGCGAAGTAGATGGCCGGCGCCGCGAGCGCCCACAGCGCGCCGGCCGCCGCCGACTCGAGCGGTCCGGCGCCCATCCGACGCGCGAGCCGGGCGGTGGCCCACGCGGTCGCCACCCCCACCGCGGCGAAGACCAGCTTGGCCGCGGGCACGTAGAGCGCCGGGCGCGAGAGGCCGAGCGCGCGGAACATCTCCAGGAGCCAGGCGACCAGCCCCGGCAGCGCCCAGGTGCGCAGCCCCTCGCGGAACTCGAGTGGCACCCAGCCCCGTCCCCAGACCATGCGGTGCGCGGGCTCGAGCGACTGGTAGATCTCGTCGGGCCAGGCGATGCCCGCGTCGGTCAGGGCCAGCCACCCGCGCAGCGCCGCCCCGGCCGCCAGCGCCGCGAGCAGCAGCCACCGTGCGATCCGCATGTCGTCGGCGGTGGGTGCGTGTTCGTCGGGCGGCACGGGGGGGACCCCCGTGATACATCAAGCCTTTCCGTCGATGGGCTCGATCAAGATCGCGCGGCTGCTGGAAGACCCGGACTCGGGCCTCCAGCTGACCCTGGTGACCGGGGCGGAGGGGCTCGGCCGCGTCATCACCAGCTCGCGCATCCAGAAGCCGGGCCTCGCGCTCGCCGGGTACACCGAGCACCTCCATCCCGAGCGGGTGCAGGTGTTCGGCAACACCGAGATCTCCTATCTCAATACCCTGGACGAGGCCACGCAGCGCGAGGCGCTGAAGAAGCTCAGCGACTCGGACCTGGCCTGCGTGGTGGTGACCAAGGACCTGCCGATCCCCCGCTCGCTGTTGGACGCGTGCAGCTCGGCGCAGCTGGCGCTGATGAAGACGCCGCAGCTCACCTCCACCTTCATCCAGCAGGTCACCGCCTTCCTCGACGAGGCGCTCACCGAATCCGCCAGCCTGCACGGCGTGCTGATGGACGTCATCGGGGTGGGCATCCTCCTGCTCGGCAAGTCCGGCATCGGGAAGAGCGAGATCGCGCTCGACCTCGTGACCCGCGGGCACCGGCTGGTGGCGGATGACATCGTCGAGGTCACCCGCCGCAAGCAGGACACGATCCACGGCTCGGGCAATCCGATCATCAAGCACCACATGGAGATCCGGGGCCTGGGGATCATCAACATCAAGGACCTGTTCGGCGTCGCGGCGGTCCGTGACCGGAAGAAGATCGAGCTGGTCATCGAGCTCGTGGAGTGGGATCCCCATCGGGAGTACGACCGGCTGGGGGTGGAAGAGCGCTTCTTCAACGTGGTCGGAGTGGACCTGCCGCTCTCCACCATCCCCGTCCGGCCGGGCCGCAACATCACCACGCTGATCGAGGTCGCGGCCCGGAACCACCTGCTGAAGTTGCAGGGCCACCACAGCGCCAAGGAGTTCGCCGAGCAGCTGAACCGTGCCATCGCCGAGGGCGCCATGCGGAGGACCCTGGGCGAGGAGGTGGAGTGATGGACGCCCCGGCGAACGGGCGCCGGCGCATCGTCATCCTCACCGGGGTCTCGGGGTCCGGGAAGTCCACCGCGGTCCGGGCGCTGGAGGACGCGGGGTACTTCTGCATCGACAACCTCCCGGTCGTCCTCCTGCCCCAGCTCACCGGGCTGGCCGAGCTGGCCCAGCCGGACACCCGTCTGGGCCTGGTGGTCGACGCCCGGGAAGGAGAGATGCTCCGGCAGGCTCCGGGCATCCTCGGCCGACTCCGGGCCGAGGGGCACCACGTGGAGCTGGTCTTCCTCGACGCCTCGGACGAGAGCCTGGTTCGCCGCTACTCGGAGACCCGGCGCCGGCACCCCCTGGCCTCGGAGGAGAGCGTGCCCGCGGGCATCAGCCGGGAGCGGGAGCTGCTCGCCGACCTCCGGGACCTGGCCGACCAGGTCATCGACACCTCCCAGCTCAACGTCCACGACCTGAAGCGGCTGATGATGGCCCGCTTCGGCGAGGCCGGGGCGGCGCTCCCGAGCCTGACCGTCATCTCTTTCGGCTACCGCTACGGCGTCCCGCACCAGGCGGATCTGGTGTTCGACCTGCGCTTCCTCCCCAACCCCTACTTCGTCCCCGAGCTCAGGCCGCTCACCGGGGAAGACCCGCAGGTGGCGCGCTACGTCCTCGAGCGGTCCGAGACCCAGGAGTTCCTGAACCGAATCGTGGACCTGGCCCAGTTCCTGTTTCCCCGGTACCAGCGGGAGGGAAAGGCCTACCTGACGGTCGCCCTCGGCTGCACCGGCGGGAAGCACCGGAGCGTCGCGGTGGCCGCCGCCCTCGCCCAGCGGCTCGGTGCGGGACGCCCGGACGTGCAGCTCCAGCACCGGGACATCGAGAAGGAGTAAGCGAGCAAGCTCGCGCCAGGGTGCTCCAGACCTGTTACTGGCGTCGAGAAGGTCGAGCGAGGGTCGTTCCAACCCAGGGGTCTCCCTGGACGCCGGCTGGCTCACCCCCGATCTCCGTCTTATCCTGAGAGCGCACGTGAAGATCTGGTGGTCGACGCGTGTCGAATGGTTGCAGCCCATGGCGGCCTGGGAGTAGGAGCCGCGGCGGACTGCAGAGAGGTGTCATCATGGTCGGGCTCGTGGTCGCAGCCCATGGTCGTCTGGCGCAGGAGCTCGTGGCGACCGCCGAACAGATCATGGGAGCTTTGCCCGAGGTGGCGACGGTCAGTATCGAGCCGGGCACCTCGCCGGAGGCCATCCGCGCTCAGATGCGGGCGGCGGTGAAGGAGCACGATCAAGGCGAGGGCGTGCTCGTGCTCGCCGATCTCTTCGGTGGCACCCCGTGCAAGGAGTCCCTTCTGCTCTGCCAGAAGGCGAACGTCGAGGTGCTGGCCGGGGTGAACCTTCCGATGCTGATGAAGGCCGCCTCGCTCCGCAAGGAGAACTTGCCGCTGCACGATCTGGCGCAGTCGCTCTACACCTACGCCCAGCGCAACATCCGCTTCGCTTCCGAGCTGGTCCGCGACGCCGCCGCCGGCCGCCACGTCGCGTCCTGAGAGGACGCCCGTCAGGGCGGATGGCTACCTTCCGCTCGCCAGCAGGCACCCCAGAGCCACCGTGATTTCCTTCCTCCGCATCGACAGCCGGCTCATCCACGGACAGGTGGTCGAGGCCTGGCTTCCGGGGCTCAAGGTGGAGCGGGTCGTGGTCTCGGACGACGAGGCTGCGCACAGCCCACTGATGAGGACCGCGATGGGGCTGGCGGTACCCCCCGAGCTCGAGGTGGACATCCTTCCGCTCCGGGAGACGCCCTTCCCGGCGTTCGCCGCCGACGGCGTGCGAACCCTGCTCCTGCTCCGTGACGTCCAGGCGCTGCTGGAGGCGCGAAGGCTCGGGCTTCCTCGGACCCGCGTGAACCTGGGCAACGTCCACCACGGGCCGATGCGCAAGCCGGTCTCGACCTCGGTGTTCCTCAACGCCGAGGAGATGGAGCATCTGAAGGTCCTCCACGCCGAGGGCTGGGACATCGAGGCCCGGGGGGTTCCCTCCGAGCGCCCGGTCACCTTCACGGAGATGGTGGAGCGCTTCAGGAAGGGCTAGACAGCGCGCCCATGCACGCCGCCTGGGCTCAGGTCGCGCTGGCGGGAGTCTGGGGCGCGCTGGTGAGCCTGGAGCGTCGCGCGTTCCTGCAGGCCATGTTCAGCCGCCCGCTGGTGGCCGCCACCGGGATGGGGCTGCTCCTGGGACAGCTGCAGACCGGGCTCTACCTGGGGATGATCCTCGAGCTGTTCTACCTGGGGACCGCGTCGCTCGGGGCGGCGCTCCCGGAGAACGACACCCTCGCGGCGACCGGGACCACCGCCGCGGCGGCGATGATGGCCGAGCAGACCGGCGGCGGGGGGACCCCGGCCATCTGGAGCCTGTGCGTTCTCCTCTTCGCCGGCCTCGGGCTGCTGGGCCGCACGGTGGACCGGCGACTGGAGTCCCACGCCTCGTCGCTCAGCGCCCACGGGCTGGAGCTGGCGGAGCATGGTCAGCTCGAGCGGGCGGTGCGGCAGAACCTCTGGGGCATCTGGCCCTACGCGCTCGTCTTCTTCGTGCTGAACGCGGCCTGCGCGGCGCTGGGCCTGTGGATCGGCGCCTTCCTCTCGCAGGTGCCGCTGGTGGTGCTCCGTGGGCTGGCCTGGGCCTTCCCGGCGATGGCCTCGGTGGCCGCGGCCATCGCCGCCCGCGGCTCGCATGCCCGGAACGCGGCCCTGTGGGGACTGCTGGGCGCCGCGGTCATGACGGCGGCGACGCTGGTCTTGGCCTGGGTGAACGAATGATCGGCCCGGGAACGCACCTGCCCAAGTCGGTGAAGCTGCGGGTCTTCCTGCGGTCCCTCCTGCTTCAGGCCAGCTGGAACCCGAAGGGGATGCAGAATCTCGGGCTGGTCTACGCCCTCTACCCGGCCCTGGAGCGGCTCTACCCCGATCCGGAGAAGCGGCGGGAGGCGGTGCAGCGGCACCTGACCTTCTTCAACACCCACCCGTACGTGGCCGCGGCCATCGTGGGCGGGGTCCTCTACCACGAGGAGCGGATCGCCGCCGGCGAGGAGGATCCCCGCCGGGTGACCGAGTTCAAGGGCGCCCTCATGGGTCCGCTCGCCGCGCTCGGAGACGGGTTCTTCTGGTTGTCGCTCCGGCCGGCGGCGGGCGCGCTGTGCGCGGCGCTGGTGCCGTGGCTGGGCGCCTGGGCGGCCGTGCTGTTCCTGGTCCTGTACAACGTCGTCCACTTCACGCTCCGTGCCCGTCTGTTCCAGATGGGGCTGCAGCTCGGGGACCGCCTGGTCGAGGCGGTGGCCCGGGCCCGTCTCCCCACGCGGGGAGCGCGCCTCCGGGCGGTGGCGGCGGCCAGCGCAGGTGCGGCGGCGGCGTACCTCGCCTTCGCCTTCGGGGCGCAACAGGGGGGCGTTGGCGGGTGGCTCCTCGCCGGTGGTTGTCTGGCCCTGGGGGCGCTCAGCTACCTTCTGGTGGCCAGGAAGGTTCCCACCGCCCTGCTCACCGCCATGGCGGCGCTCCTGGCCGGGTGCCTGGGGGCCTGGCTGTAGGATGTTCGGGGAGAGGTGATGTCGTCGGAGAGCGCGGAGTCCGAGTTCACGATCCTCAACCAGCTGGGGCTCCACGCCCGGGCGGCCGCCCAGCTGGTCCAGCTCGCCAACCGGTGCAAGTGCGACGTCACCCTCAAGACCGACTCCGACGACTCCGAGTCGGTGAACGGCAAGTCGATCATGGGCGTGCTGATGCTGGCCGCCGCCCAGGGGCAGGTGCTGACCGTGTCGGCGGTGGGGCCGGGAGCCGCGGACTGCGTCCGGGAGATCGGCGAGCTCATCGCCAATCGGTTCGGGGAGGCCCAGTGAAGGAGGCCCAGTGAAGGAGGCTCGGTGAGCACGCAGGCGATCAGCCTCAAGCTCCAGGCCATCGGGGCGAGCCCGGGCATGGCGGTGGGGCGAGCCTTCGTGCTCGACCGCCGGCGGGTGCGGACCCCCAAGATGAAGCTCGGCGGGCAGGAGGTGGAGCGGGAGCTGATGCGGTTCAAGACCGCTGTCGACCTCTCCGAGCACCAGCTGCTCGAGCTGAAGGCGCGGCTGGAGCAGAGCGACGGCAAGGACCACGCCCTCATCCTCGAGGCGCACCGGCTGATGCTCCGCGACCCGATGCTCGTCGACGAGGTCAACAAGCTGATCGCCGCCGAGCAGATCAACGCCGAGTGGGCGGTCCGCCGGGTGACCCGGAAGATCAAGCACCTCTTCGACGAGATCCCCGACGAGTACTTCCGCGAGCGCCGGGCCGACGTTGACTTCATCGCCGACCGCGTGGTGCGAAATCTCCTGGGCCAGGTGGTGGACGTCGAGGAGGAGGTCCCGGAGGGGGCGATCATCGTCGCCCACGACCTGTCCCCGGCGGACGCGGCGATGCTCGCCCGGACGGGCCGGGTGGCGGCCTTCGTGACCGACGTGGGCGGCTCCACCAGCCACACCGCCATCGTGGCCCGGGCGCGGAGCACGCCGGCGGTCGTCGGGGCGGGGCGGGTGTCGGAGCAGATCTCCCCGGGGGACGTCGTCGCCGTGGACGGGTCGCGGGGGCTGCTCTGGGTCAACCCTCCGGCGGGGACGCTGACCGACATCCGGGCGGATCTGGAGAAGCTGCTCGCCCGGGGTCGCGAGGCGATGCAGGTGGCGCAGCTGCCGGCGATCACCACCGACGGGTTCCGGGTCCGGATGCAGGGGAACATGGAGTTCCTCGAGGAGATCCCCGAGCTGCTCGCCGCCGGCGCCGAGGGCATCGGCCTGTACCGGACCGAGTTCCTCTTCCTCGACCGGCTCGATGCGCCCACCGAGGAGGAGCACTACCTGGCGTACCGGAGCGTCCTGGAGAAGCTCGGCGGACGGCCGGTGACGATCCGGACCGTGGACCTCGGCGGGGACAAGATGCCGGGGTTCCGGAAGGCCGAGCGGGAGCCGAACCCGGCGATGGGGCTGCGCGCCATCCGGTACTCGCTCCGCCAGCGGGACATGTTCCGGGCCCAGCTGCGGGCGCTCCTCCGGGCGAGCGTGCACGGAAACCTCCGCATCATGTTCCCGCTGGTCTCCGGCCTCGCCGAGCTCCGGGAGGCCCGGACCGAGCTCGAGCGCTGCCGGGCGGAGCTGTCGCGCGAGGGCGTGCCGATGAGCGGGCGCTTCCCGGTGGGCATCATGGTCGAGACGCCCAGCGCCGCGTGGATCGCCGACCGCCTCGGCCAGGAGGCGGACTTCTTCAGCATCGGGACCAACGACCTCATCCAGTACACGCTGGCCATCGACCGGCAGAACCGGGACGTTGCCTACCTGTACAGGCCTCTTCACCTGTCAGTCCTCCGGTCGCTGAAGGCCATCGCCGATGCGGGCCGGGCCGCCGGCATCCCGGTCTCGATGTGCGGCGAGATGGCGGGAGATTCGCGCTACGCCCTGGTGCTCCTCGCGCTCGGCCTGGAGGAGCTGTCGATGCCGGCCGGGCAGATTCCGGCGATGAAGGCGCTCATCCGGCGCTGCTCGCGGGCGGACGCGGTGCGCGTCATGGACGAGGCGATGAAGCTCACCACCGCCGAGGAGATCGAGCGGCACCTGCGGGGGTTCGAGGCGCGGCTGGGAATCGAGGTCGGGTAGCGCGCCTCGGTCATCCAGGACCGCCCAGGCCCAGGACCCGACGGAGGAAGTCGTCCCGGTCCACCCGCACCTGGGATGCCTCCATGGCGTGGCTGGTGGCGTACGTCCGGACCTCCCCGCGGCCGCCGATGGCCTGACGCCACCGCTCGATCTCCTGGGCCGGGACGTAGAAGTCCTCCTGCGCCAGCTGGACCAGCAGCGGTCCCTCCACGGCCGGAAGCGCGTCCACGGGAGCGATGGCGGCGAGACGCCGGCGGTAGTCCTGCTCGTCGGTGGGGCGCTTCTTCGGGTCGTAGAACATCCAGTGCTCGAAGCGCGGGGTGAGCGCGAGCAGCACGTGGCACCGCGGCCGCCCGTCGGCGGCCGAGGCCAGCAGCCCGGTCATCCCCCCGAAGTCGTGTCCCACCACCGCCAGCTTTCCCGGATCCACCTCGGGCTCCTGGCCCAGGAGGACAAGGCCGCGCCGGAGCGAGATGACCTGGGCGGTGAACGCCGCCGGGTCCTCGTCCATCGTGCGCTTCTTGTACCAGTCTGGCTGGCTCCACAGCGCGTCCACCAGCAGCGAAACGACACCCTTCTGGGCGAGCTGGACCGCCTCTTCCACGAACTCGGTCCGGTTGCTCGTTGCCGGCTCGCCGAGCCAGTGCACCCAGAGCACCGCGGGACCGCGCCGCGTTCCTTGCGGTGGGCGAACCAGGGTTCCCCGCACCGGCGCGGTGCTCGAGGCGCCGGCGTAGGTGAGCTCGACGACCTGGGTGCCCGCGCGGTCCGAGCTGGAGAGGACCTGGATGTCGAGGGGAGTGCCCGGGTCCGGAAAGCGGGTGTCGTAGGCCTTCGAGGCCTCGGGTCGCGGGGGAGCGGCGGGTCGGGAGCCACCGGTGCTGGCGCACGCGACGGCGAGCACGAGGAGCGGGAGGACGGAGAGAGGGCGGAGCATGAGCAGGCGGCACTCTCGGCGGCCGGAGCGCCCCTCTGCAACGGGCGCTGCAGTGGAAAAGGACTGGCGAGCAGCCACCCGGCTGCGGTGTGCTGCCGGCTCCCATGGCCAGGCGACGACGCACGCAGAAGGTCGACGAGGCATACGAGTTCGAGGTGTACCCGCCGGGAACGCTCTCGCTCCACGACGTGAACCTCACGATCCGGGTCAAGGGCGACGAGGATTACGAGGAGGAGCTGAAGCGGCGGCAGCGCGAGGTGTTCGGCCTTCAAGTGAAGATGTTCCAGGCCGGCCAGCGGGCGATCTTCGTCTTCGAGGGCTGGGATGCGGCGGGGAAGGGCGGCTGCATCAAGCGGCTCACCGGGGAGATGGATCCCCGGGGATACAAGGTGTGGCCCATCGGTCCGCCGGACGAGGAGAGCCGCCGCCACCACTACCTCTGGCGGTTCTGGAACCGTCTCCCCGGCCGGGGGGAGGTCGCGGTGTTCGATCGGAGCTGGTACGGCCGGGTCCTGGTGGAGCGCGTGGAGCGGATCGCCACCAAGGCGGAGTGGAAGCGCGCGTACGACGAGATCAACGCCTTCGAGCGAACCCTGACCTCCGACGGAGTGCAGGTGAGGAAGTTCTTCCTCCACATCGACCGGAAGACGCAGCTCGAGCGGTTCAAGGCGCGGGAGACCGACCGTTTCAAGAGCTACAAGATCGGCCCGGACGACTGGCGGAACCGCCGCCGGTGGAAGGACTACGCGGCGGCCATCGACGACATGCTGGACCGCACCCACCGGCCCGACGCACCCTGGGTGCTCGTCTCCGCCAACGACAAGCACCACGCCCGTCTGGAGGTGCTCCGGGTCTGCGCCGACGTGATGGCCTCCACGCTCGAGGGGAGCCGCTGAACGGCGCCCCCCGACACGGGGCTATCGAACCGTGAGGTGGTAGGTGAGGGTCGTGTCGCCGGTCCCACCGAAGGTGTCCTTCTGGTGCCACACCAAGGTGTGCTCGCCCCGAGCGAGCGGCTTCACCATGAAGAGGTAGCCGTCCGCGACGGGGGGCTGCGGGCGACCGGTGATGCAGCCGTCGAGCGCCGTCTGGAGGATGGGATCTCCTGCTCTACTTGGGCGCCTCGACCTTCACCGGACCGAACTGCTTCAGCGAGTCCTCCACCACCTTCCGGTCGCCCACCACCACCAGGGTCATCCGCTGCGGATCGAGGTACTTCCGCGTGATCCGGGTGACGTCC
>Ga0105104_10002417_pt1 | contig 13665 bp, 11 predicted proteins | sample PPLLaktember2015_3_FD_87034 | JGI IMG/M metagenome (GOLD analysis project Ga0105104, IMG submission 87034) | Freshwater sediment microbial communities from Prairie Pothole Lake near Jamestown, North Dakota, USA - PPLs Lake P7 Core (6) Depth... | ecosystem: Environmental > Aquatic > Freshwater >...
AGGCTGAAACCGAAAAGACAAATGCCGAAGACCCGCTGATGGTGATCTATACCTCGGGGACGACCGGCAAGCCGAAAGGTGCACAGCACGCGCACTGCGGCTTCCCGGTCAAAGCCGCGCAGGATATGGCATTCGGCACCGACGTCCATCCCGGCGACGTTATTTACTGGATGACCGACATGGGCTGGATGATGGGACCCTGGCTGGTCTTTGGCGCGTTGCTGCTGGGTGCGACGCTGCTCATCTACGATGGCGCGCCGGACTACCCGGGGCATGACCGCTTGTGGTCGCTGGTGGAGAAATATAAAATCACACAGCTGGGTGTTTCGCCTACGCTGATCCGCTCATTGATCCCCTACGGGGAGGAACAGTTCCAAAAGCATGATCTTTCTTCGCTGAAATTCTTTGCCTCCACCGGCGAGCCGTGGAATCCCGATCCGTGGCTGTGGCTGTTCGAGAAGGTCGGCGGGTCGCAGCGGCCGATCATCAATTATTCCGGCGGGACGGAGATCAGCGGCGGGATCGTGATGGGCAACCCGCTGCTGCCGTTGAAGCCGTGCGCGTTCTCGGCAGCATGTCCCGGCATCGCTGCGGATGTGCTGGACGAAAACGGGGATCCGGTCCGCAACGCGGTGGGTGAGCTGGTCATCAAAGCCCCATGGATCGGCATGACGCGCGGGTTTTGGAAAGATAAGCAAAGGTATCTGGATACCTACTGGTCGCGTTGGGAGAACATCTGGGTGCACGGCGATTTTGCCGCCATCGACGCGGACGGGCTGTGGTACATCCTGGGGCGGTCGGATGACACGATCAAGATCGCGGGGAAACGCCTGGGACCGGCGGAGGTCGAGTCGATCCTGGTCAGGCACGAGGCGGTCGTCGAAGCCGCGGCGATCGGGGTGCCGCATGAGATCAAGGGGAGTGAACTGGTTTTGTTCGCGGTACTCAAGCCCGGGCTGAGTCCGACCGATGGGCTTCGCCAGGAACTCAAAGAAATGGTCGTCGCCGAGATGGGCAAGCCGCTGGCGCCGAAGTCCATCCTGTTCGTGAGCGACCTGCCGAAGACGCGCAATGCCAAGATGATGCGCAGGATGATCCGGGCTGCGTACCTGGGACAGGAGCTTGGAGATACATCCTCCCTGGTGAATCCACAGGCGGTGGAGGAGATTAGAAAGGCGAACTGAGCGCGTGTCACGTCTGCGACGTGACAATTCCAAAGCTGCCTGTTGCGGCGGGATCTTCGAGAAGCGTGACCTACATCTATAGTGGATGAGATTAGAAAGGCAAACTGACATGCCGTGTAACTGCTGTGAAATTACCGATAGTGCTTTTAGCGAAGCGGAAGCTAAGACAGAGCTCAGAAACTATCGCAAGCGGGGACCTGTGAATCAAACAAAGTTGATTTTGAAAGCTATCCGTTCGTTGAATTTGCGGGATGCCGAGTTGCTCGATATTGGCGGCGGCATCGGCGTGATCCACCATGAGTTGCTGGAAGATGTAGCCGACCGAGCGACACATGTGGATGCCTCTTCTGCGTATTTGAAGGAAGCAAAAGCAGAAGCCGCACGCCGTGGACATGAGGGGCGCGTCCGTTTTATCCATGCCGATTTCACCGAGGTTGCCTCTGACCTTCCGAAAGCCGATGTCGTTACGCTCGACCGGGTTGTGTGCTGTTACCCTGATTTCCACAGGCTGCTGAAAGCCGCGGCGGATCACAGCCGAGGCGCACTTGCTCTGACGTACCCCCGCGAGACCTGGTACTTGCGAATTGGATTAAGAATTGTGAATTTCTTTCAACGTCTTCGAAGAGATCCATTTCGCGTGTTTCTCCACCCGGTCGCGGAAATGGACTCGCTCCTCAAAAGGGAAGGATTCGAACGAGTCTCTCTGCGTCGTCTTTTTGTGTGGGAAATGGCATTATACAAAAGAACTGTTCTGTAGGTCACGTCTGTGACGTGACAATTTCCAAAAAACTTAAGCGAATTGAGCGCTAAATTGAGGGGAATTGTTGATGCCATTCCGTCGCCTGTTCGAAGGCGTAACCGAGGTTCAGCACCTTGGCATCCGCCCAGGCGCGTGAGACGATCTGCAAGCCGATGGGTAGTGCCTCTCTGGTGAATCCGCAGGGCAGAGACAAGGCGGGCAGCCCCGCCAGATTGAAGGGTGCAGTGAAGCGTGTCAGTCGCCCGGCCTGTTCGACCGCGTCGTGACCTTCGATTGTCGGCGCGGGGATGGGCGTGGTGGGGAGGATCAGAAAGTCATGGGCTTCAAAGAACTGCTCGAATCGTTTCCGGAACTCTGCCTGCGTGCGCCTGGCGAGGACGTAATCTGTCGAGGAGGTTTTTGCTCCGTTCTCCAGCCGGCGGCGGACATCTTCCCCGAACATTTCAGGATGTTCCTTCAGCCGGTCGCGATGGACAGCCGCAGCATCGGATTGGGTCATCAACCCATTTGCCAGTGCCGCCTCACGCAGCCAGTCTACATTCACTTCCTGTATTTTGCACCCAACGGATTCAAATACTTTCACTGTCTGCCGTACAGATTCCAATATCTCCGGGTCTGAAGCCTCGATGAATTTGCCAACACCCAGGGCGATCTTCTTCCCGGTTGCATCGTCCATGAGATGACCGAGGTAATCGCCGCTGAGCATCCTGATCGAAGCCGGGTCGAGCGGATCGTAAAGCGAAATGACCTGCAGCAGCAACGCAGCATCCTTTACGCATTTGGTCAGCGGTCCCACGTGATCGAGATTCCACGAGAGCGGGAACACGCCGCGCAGGCTGACGCGCCCAAACGTGGGCTTGAACCCGACCACGCCGCACAGCGAGGCGGGGATGCGGATCGAGCCGCCCGTATCCGTGCCGAGGGCGCCGAGCGCCATGCCGGTCCCCACGGCGATCGCCGAACCTGCCGAGGAGCCACCCGGAACGCGCTCGGTGTTCCAGGGATTGCGTGCCGTCCCGTAATGTGGATTGTTCCCGGTCACGCCGAGGGCGATTTCATGTGTGTTTGTTTTCCCCAGGAGGATGACGCCAGCCTGCTTCAGCTTTTCGACAACAAAGGCATCCTGTTCAGGGACATTGTCTGCAAAGAATTTCGAGCCGACCGTGGTGCGGATCCCGGCGGTATCGAAGAGATCCTTGAGCGCGATGGGAATCCCACGCAGGACATTCGAGGCTGGCAGATTGTTCCCTGGCAATTGTGCCTCGAGCGCCTCTTTTGGGTTGATGACGGTAATGAACGCGTTCAGCCGGAGGTTGAGCCGCTCGATTTGACGGGAGCAGGCTTCCGCCAGGTCGTGGGGCGAAATTTCCCGTTGCTGGAGTCCTTCCAGCGCCTTGGAGATAGTGAGAGCCTGAAGATTGTCCATTGTGTCCATTATAATTGGCAGAATAAATCCATGCATTCCACATTCATTACTCTCTCGAAAAATAAATTTTGGATCTTTCTGGCGACTCTTTCCATCCTGGCGATGGTCGTCGCCGGGGCTGCCACCTCCAAGTATGGGGCGGGAGTGTCCTCTGATTCGACCAAGTATCTTTCTGTTGCGCAAAACCTGCTGGCAGGGAAAGGTCTGTACGATCACAAAGGTGGACCGCTTCTTTCCTGGCCCCCGCTTTATTCGATGATCCTGGCAGGCCTCAGCCTGCTCACCGGCCTGGATGTCTTTGTTGCCGGCTGGTATTTCAATGTTTTCGTGCTCGGACTGAACGTCTTTCTAAGCGGGATCATTCTTACCCGCGTGTTTTCAGAGCGACCGTTGTACGCCTATCTTGCCAGTCTTTTTGTTTTCCTGTCCATCTCCGCTCTGCGCATCCATGCCAACATCAGTTCCGATCCGTTTTACCTGACCCTGACCCTGGCTTTTCTGGTCGCCGTTGACGATTACATTAAGAAACGGTCCTACCGTGCATTTGCCTGGATGGTCCTGTTCAGCGTGCTGGGACCGCTCCAGCGTTATGTGGGGCTGGCGATATCCGTGACGGCTGAGGTTGTGATCCTGATCGAGAACCGCAGATCCATTCGCACATGGCTGCGCGACGGATCTGTTTTGGGAGTTGCCTCCATTTTGCCCCTGGCATGGTGGCTGATCGTGCACAACATCATGACCTACGGTTCCCTGTACGGGGTGGGACCTCAAGTCGTCGATGTGTGGGCAAATACCTCGCTGGCGCTGACGAAGATGCTGCACTGGTTCGTCCCCTACCTGACGTTCCTCATGCCGGTCCTGCTGAGGCCTCTGATCCCCCTCGGCGCCCTGGCTCTGATTCTTTTCCTGGTCAATCGCAAAAGTATTGGGAATGGACGCACCTGGCTTCAGGCATTTAGCGCCCCATCTGTTTATCCCACAATGGTATATGGAATTGTCTATTTCGCGGCTGTGGCGCTGACGATCGTTACGGTTGACCACCGCAGTCTCTATTCAGATCGCTATTATGTCATCCTATTGGTTCCCACTGCGATCTTTATCCTGCAGACGTTCGATCAGCTGGTCCGGCCGCATTTGAATCTGTCGTCCCGGCAGGTTCAAATGGGATTGGTTTTGATCTTTGCATTATGGGCAGTCTATCCGTTTTATAGTTTTCGTGAATATCTATTGGAGGCAAGAGAACAGGGTGAACCTACCGGCGCGAACATGTTCAACAACCAGACCTATCATGAAATGACCCTCATCACGGAGATGCAAAGGTTGAGAGACGAGCATCCGGAGCAGACTTTCTACAGCAACTACTCGGATGCGGTCTGGTTCTATACGCGGGGACCTGTCACGCCTGCACCTATTTTCAATGACAACCCGCTCGAGACGTATGCTGGCTGGCCCCATGATCGGCCCGGTTACGTGATCTGGTTCGAGCCGAACGAATACAAACATTACATCCCGCCGGAGCAGATCGCGGAGTTTGCGGATGTGCAGTTGGTCTTTGACGGCAAGGGTGGGAAGATCTATTATGTGCAGGCTCGTTAGAAAATAAAGAATTCAGCCACGGATTTCCGACTCGTTTTGTTAGAATCCCTCGCACAGGACAAAAGAAGTAGCCGACCCATACCCGGGGTCGGCTACTTCTTTGTAAATCCGTGAAATCTGTGGCTAATTAAAGTTTTGTTTAGAACAACCCTACGACCTTGCCGGTTTCCAGGTCCAGATCGACATCGTAGAAGACGGGCCGGGTCGGCAAGCCGGGCATGGTCCTCATCTCGCCGAGCAGCGGATAGAGGAAGCCCGCGCCGACCGAGGCGCGAATGTCGCGGATCGGCACACGGAAACCCTTCGGCACGCCCTTCAAGGCGGGATCGTGAGAAAGACTGAGATGGGTCTTTGCCATGCACATCGGCAGTGTATCGAGACCAAGCTTATTGAAGAGCTCGATCTTGGCTTCCGCTTCCGGCAGGTAGTCCACGCCGTCCGCGCCGTAGATCTCCGTGCAGATCCTCTCGATCTTTTCCTTGATCGACATCTCCAGGGGATAAAGGAATTCGAAGTTGGCTGGCTTTTCGGCAGCCCGGATGACTGCCTCCGCCAATGCCACTGCGCCTTTGCCACCGTCCATCCAGTGCGTGCAGACCGCGGCATCTTCGGCACCCGCTTCCATGGCAGCCTGGCGGATCATTTCCACTTCCGCCGGTGTATCGGTTGCAAAGGAGTTGACCGCCACGACCACATTCACGCCGAAGCGTTTGGCATTCTTGATGTGATGCCGGAGGTTGCCCAGTCCGGCGCGCAGCAGGTCGAGATTCTCATCCGTATATTCGGGAGCTAGCGGTTTGCCAGCCACGACCTTCGGTCCGCCGCCGTGCATCTTAAGGGCGCGGACGGTCGCGACCAGCACCACCACCTGCGGGATCAAACCTGAGTAGCGGCATTTGATATCGAAGAACTTCTCCATGCCGATATCTGCGCCGAAACCCGATTCGGTGACGACGTAATCCGCCAGCTTGAGGGCGATCTTGTCGGCGATGATCGATGAATTCCCATGCGCGATGTTGGCGAACGGTCCCGCATGGACGAAGGCGGGCGTCCCCTCGAGGGTCTGCATCAGGTTGGGTTTGATGGCGTCTTTCATCAGTACGGTCAAGGCACCCGCCACGCCGAGGTCCTCGGCAGTGACGGCCTGCCCCTGCCTGTCCGTGGCAACGATCATGCGACCCAGGCGGTCACGCATATCACTCAGGCCGGTGGTCAACGCCAGGATCGCCATGATCTCGCTGGCGACGGTGATATCGAAGCCGGAGCGATGTTCATGACCTGCTTCCTCCTTGCCCAGCCCCACCATGATCTCGCGCAGGAAGCGATCGTTGGTATCCATCACGCGCCTCCACGCAATGCCATCCGGATCGATGTCGAGGCGGGCAAAGCGTGAGCGTTCTTCCGGCGTCAGATCGTTGGGGTTCGTCTTTTCGATGCCGAGTTTTTTCAAGCGGCGCAACATGGAGGGGGAGAACCTGCGGTTGCCCTTCTTATCCACCGGGCAGAGAGCATTGAAGAGTTTCTCATCGTCCTGGTTGGATTCGTGCAGCATACGTGCATCGAGGGCGGCGGCACACAGATTATGCGCGGCAGTGATCGCGTGGATGTCACCGGTCAGGTGCAGGTTGAAATCCTCCATCGGGATCACCTGGCTGTACCCGCCGCCCGCTGCGCCGCCCTTGATGCCGAAGGTCGGTCCCTGGGAGGGCTGGCGGATGCAGGTAAAGACGCGCTTGCCGAGATGGGCGCCCAGCGCCTGGCTCAGGCCGACCATAGTCGTGCTCTTGCCTTCACCGAGCGGCGTGGGAGTGATGGCGGTGACGTCGATGTACTTGCCGTTGGGGCGCTTCGCGAGGCGGTTGAGGATCTCGAGTTTGACCTTGGCTTTGTAGGGTCCAAACAGCTCCAGCTCAGTTTCGCGGATCCCCAGTTCCGCCGCAATCTGCACGATCGGTTTGAGCTTGCCGGCCTGCGCGATCTGGATATCCGAGGGCACAGGGCGCAGAAGTTTGAGCTTTGTCGCTACGAAACTTGCCTTCTTTCCATTGGAAGACAGTGAAGTCCCGGTTTTCTTGACAGCGGGTTTTTTTGCCAGCGTTTTCTTCTTCGGCAAAGCTTTCCTCTTCTTTGTGATTGCCATATTTTCTCCTTTTGATTGCGTTCTGGCTTAATTGTCAGACTTTTCGTATTTCTGTGAATAGACTTCTATCCCTGATTTAGGCGAATAGTGTCATGTGTTGTCTGACATCTTTGGCTTTGAATCAGGCTGTAATCCATGTGCCGAGGGATTCTCCATTCAAGGCGCGAGCAATATTGCCGGGTTCTGCGCCGGAGAAGATCTGGACTTTGAGCAGGTGGTTTTGCTGGACCAGATCCAGCATTTGGGTGACTTTCGATTTCATACCGCCCGTCACATCCGCCCCGGCGGCTTTCGCGATGTTCTCTGCGAACTGGCTGAAGGTTTTGGGAGTGATCGTCTCGACTTTGTGCGTTCGGGCGGGAAAATCCTCCCAGACAGCCGATTCGAGTCCGGCGAGGAGGATGCGGTCGGGGTTGAGAGCACGCGCGAGGTGGCTAAACAGGTCCTCGGTCGAAAGGATCGTTCCCCCGCGGACCTCGTCGAAGGTGACATCGCCGTAGATGACCGGCACAAGCCTGGCTGCCAGCGCCATGCTGATCGGGGTCGTTTCCCAGATGGAAACCTTCCCGTCGCTCGCAAGGACGCTTGCCAAGGGCGGCAGAGCGATGGCCGGCAGGTTGACTTTGTTCAGAGCCTTCATCACGAAGCGATTCAACGCCGAAGCCTGATACCAGACCTCGGCGAAGCCCTTCCAGTAGTTCTCTTCGGTCGAATCCCGTTCCCGATGCAGGAGAGGTGACGGGCGGGGAACGAAGCCATCCCGGGTACGGTATTCGCTGGCTGCCACATGTCCAAAGGAACCGGAACCATGCCCAAGCACGAGCCGCAGCTCCGGGTTGGTACGCAGCACGGTCGATATTTGTAAGGCAACGTCTTCGATGACGTCCAATTTTGGGGTGTAGGGCTGGGTTTTATCGGTAATTAATGATCCGCCAAGCTTGAGAAAAATGATTTCTTTCATATATCTATTTAACCACAAAAAGTAACAATTACTCTTAACAAGAGGTAGTATAATCTCGCCGCTTATGAGCACTGGCGCGATCGTTATCCTTTTAGTTGCCCTGCTTGCGGCCGGGGGCTTGCTGGCTGCATGGGCGGGAATCCGTTCCATCCAGCGGGCGCGTAAAGTTGTCTTTTACCGCACCCGGAAAGCTTACATGCTGGCAGGCTGGCAATGGCTTCTGCTGGCGCTGGTTTTGTTTTCCTCCACAGTTGCGTCGGCTTTATTCGGCGGACCGGTCGCGAATCAGGTTTTCCCCGGGGGTGTCACTTCCACCGTGACGCCTACCCTAACTTCACTTCCCAGTGCAACGCCCATGCCCTCAGCTACCCGTACTTCGACGGATCGCCCCAGTGCGACGCCGTCACCCGATGGGACGCTGACTCCCTCTGCGACGTTCACCAAAACCCCGACTCCGAGCCGGACGCCGACGCGAACGGCTACCGTACGCCCAACATCCACTCCATCCCAAACGAGGGCGCCGGCATCCACCGCATTGCAGACCGCCACCCGGACGCCAGCCCCCTCGCCAACGGAGGACTTAAGTGCACTCGCGACCCGGGCTGCCAGGACGCTGGCAGCGCAACTGGAAATCGTGGCGCTATCCCATACTCCTACACGGACGAGGACGGCGACCTCTGCCCCTATTCTCACATCGCCACCCACCGCAACATTGACGCCTTTCCCCACCTCGACCCGCAATCCGAGGCTGGCTGCCATGCCCACTGTCACGCTCACCTCACCTCCTACTGTGACTCCCTCGCCGACCCACACGCTGCGCCCAACTCTTACCTTTACCTCAATTCCAACAAGCACACCTACACCTGCGCCGAGTCTTACACCTACACTTACCCGTACGCCTCTTCCCACTTCCACGTTATTTCCAACTCGCACTCCACGCCCAACCGTTACCTTAATACCTACTTTAACAAATACACTCACGCCAACTGTTACTTCGACGCGTACGCCGATCCCTACATGGACGCTCTCGCCGACTCGCACGCCGCGTCCAACGCTGACATTTACATCCACTGCGACGGAGACACTCACGCCGACGCCGAGCTTCACGCCCACGTTGACATTCACACCCTCCTTAACTCCAACGGTGACCTCGACGGGTACGCCGATCCCCACCTGGACTCTCACACCCACGAGTACGCTGCGCCCAACATTGACGTTTACGTTGACTGCCACCGAGACAGTGACGCCGACGCCGAGTTTCACACCTACCCTGACCTTTACGCCATCCTTCACCCCGACGGTCACCTCGACGCGTACTCCGATACCTACCTGGACGCCAACAGCCACTCGGACGCTGCGGCCTACGGCGGTGTTTACGCCCACGCCGAGTCGCACTCCTTCGCCCACGCGTACGCCGCTGTGGCGAAAGATCAATGTGTATTTCACGGACAACGAACGCTTGATTGCCGGTCAACCTCCCTACGAGGTTGCCGTGACGCGTTTCGTGCCCTCTTCGACGAACGTCGTCAATTCTGTGCTCGACGAATTCTTCAAAGGTCCCGGCGACGTGGAACGCAACCAGGGGCTGGCGGTGGTCAACAACGGTTTTACGGGCTACAGCAAACTTGAATTTGCGGACGGTGGTGTGCATGTTTATCTGGCAGGGAATTGCCAGTCGAATGGGACGCTCTACACCATCGCGCAGCCGTTGATGATAAATCTCAAACAAATCCCTGAGATCAAGTTCGTCAAGATCTACGATCAACTGGGCCATACGCGCGAACCGGCGGCACGCGTCGATTCGATCCCAGCCTGCCTCGACCCGTTCTTTACTCCCAGCGTGACCCCCCCTCCGACGTCCACGAGCTATTCACCGTTCACGGCAACGCCCAGTGTCACATCTCTTCCTCTCTCCACTGTGACGCCTCGGCCTACATCCACGCGCTTTGCAACTTCCACAGCGACACCCTTGTGGACACCGCGGCCGTTCTTCCCGACCCGGACTCCGGTGCCTGTCCATCGTCCGCGCGGCAGATAGGCTGCTTCCATCCGCCCGTTTGGAAATCCGTCCAAAAAATTTCATCATGCTATAATCCTCGATCTATTCCTATGGATATTCGTGCAGGTATTATTGCTGCGGTTGTGCTTGCCTTTCTCGGAGCGCTTGGGATCATTCGTTCCGGCGTCCGGGCTTTGCAGTCCGCGCGGCGTCTCACCTTTTACCGGATCAAACGTCAGCGCGTACGCAGCGGCTGGATCACGTTCTTCGTGGGGATCTTATTGCTTGGGTCCAGTGTGGCGCTGGCTGTATATGGTGAGCCGGTCGCTTACCAGTATTTTCCTCCCTCTCCGACCGTCACACTGACGCCAACGATCACGCTGAGTCCCACCATCACACTTTCGCCTACGATCACGCTTAGCCCTACGATCACAAACACGCCGTCCACCACCGACACGCCGACCATTACGCCAACCCCGTTCATCCCCCCCGCGATCGAAGTCCTCTTCGAAAGCGATGTGACGCCGAATCCCGGCGCCGTGTTCAGTCCGCTTCAATTTACGCTTAATTGTGCGAACTTCAATGAATTTACGCCCGCGACCGTTTTTCAAAACCCGATCAACTATATGTGCGGCGTGTTCACGTATGACCAGATGACGCCCGGCGCGCAATGGACTGCCCTCTGGTACCGCAACGGGAAACTTGTTCACTATGAAACGATCCCCTGGGACGGGGAGACCGGCGGCTTCGGCTACACGGAATGGGAAGCGCCTGCTTCCGAGTGGCTGCCTGGCAACTATCAAGTGCAGGTCTTCGTTGGGTTGGACTGGAAGGTGGTGGGAGAATTCATCCTGCAGGGTGACGCCCCGACCGCAGCTCCGACGGCTACTCCCTCGCGAACAATCACGCCCTCGCGGACAATGACTCCCACCAACACTGTCACGCTGACGCCCACCCCCACACCGACGAGAACGTCAACTCCTACAATCACTCCGTCTGTTACTCCGTAGTTTCCACGCTGAACGAAGCGGCTTACTTCAAAACAATAATTCCTTGTTGCCAACTGCGCTTCGTCTCCGGACTTCGCTTCGTTCAGCCTCCGCTCAGCGCGAGGAAGAATAAATAAAGGATAACTTTCTCATGTCCCCAAAATCCTTCCAGGACGAGTATCCCGATGTATTGGCGCACTGTTATGGCTGCGGCAGGCTCAACGAGCACGGGCACCAGATCAAAAGCTACTGGGATGGGCAGGAATCGGTCTGTCACTTCCTGCCAAAGCCTTATCACATCGCCATCCCCGGATATGTCTACGGCGGGTTGCTTGCCTCGCTGATCGATTGTCACGGCACCGGGACGGCTGCCGCGGCTCTCTACAAAGCCGCGAAGGAAAAAGACCCCACTGCCGCACCCAACACACGCACTCTGACAGCCTCTCTCCACGTGGATTATCTCAAGCCAACGCCACTGGGCATCGAGCTCGAAGTGCGTGGAAAAGTGAAGGAACTCAGGGGGCGCAAGGTCGTTATCGAAGAGTGGATCCTTGCCAATGGAGTTATTACCGTGCGCGGGGAGTTGGTCGCGGTGCAGGTGCCTGAGTCTATGGTAGAGGAGTTGGTGAAGGGAAAATAGTAGAGTGTTATTGCGAAAGATAAAGTCATGAAACAACTTGTCTTTTTTATTGGTTTGGTCGTTTTTACCGGAAGTTGCTCGTCTGCTCCACCTGCACCGACAGACATTATCCACCCTACCTCAACGTCACAACCTATCGCTACACAGACCACTCCTCCCACATCTGCGCCTCTCGACCCTGAACTCGGCTCAACCATGCTCTCTGAAGATGATATGACTCTTCTATATGTTCCTGCCGGTGAATTTTTGATGGGCAATGATGCGGGTTGGGACGAGGAAAAACCGGCTCATACTGTCGATCTCAATGCCTTCTGGATCGACCAGACCGAGGTTACGAACGAAATGTATGCGAAGTGTGTACAGGAGGGGAGTTGCCCTCCGCCCTCGAACGCGACAGATTTCGATGATTCCAGCTATGCCGATCACCCGGTGGTGTATGTTTCCTGGAACGATGCCAACCAATATTGCACATGGGCAGGTCGTCGATTGCCCACCGAAGCCGAATGGGAGAAAGCCGCGCACGGCACGGATGGGCGCGTCTATCCGTGGGGCGATATGATCGATTGTTCATTTGCAAATTACTGGGGTGAAGAGAACGGTTGTGTGGACGATACGACATCCGCGGGAAAGTATCCGGAGGGCGCCAGCCCATATGGCGCTCTGGATATGACCGGCAATGTCCTGGAATGGGTCAGCACCGTATTTGAATCATATCCTTATGATGCAACTGATGGCCGTGAGGGTCCGAGTGCTTCGGGTGCAAGAGTGTTGCGCGGCGGCTCGTGGAATGTCACTGCTGAATTCAGCCGCGCTTCCCGGCGTGACTGGTATTCCCCTACAATCAGGCGGAACTATGTTGGGTTTCGTTGCGCCATGAGTGCGACCCCATAAAAAGTGACAGTCACCTAACAGGTGACTGTCACTTCGTTTTTTGTTTTCTTCGCAAGCTATGGATTGGGTGGCGACTGCTGTTCCCTCTTCCCAATGAAAATCAACGATTCCAAGTCCTCCAAATCCTCCGGTGCATACTGTTTCACTACTGCTCGCACCTCATCCAGGTCGGCATCGGAGGCCCAGCCTAACATGGTCCCTAAATCGCCAAGATCGCGCACACGCTGCGCCTCCATTTTCATCATAACGAGATAGGGCAATTTTATGACAGGATATCCGGCAGGATCTTGTCCCAGATCAGCCAGTGCTTTTTTGAGCCAGGGGTAATTGCCAAAGAGTACATCCAGTTCTATTCCATCAGGAGACACCAATAAATAACCAGGTACTGCCAGACGGGAAACTATACGATACCCTGCCTGTTCAAGTCGTTTGATGACAGCTTCGCTGTCGCTCTGCTGAACAAGAATATCCAAATCCTTCGTCATGCGTTCAGGCATATAGGCGCGGGTGGCAACATCACCGACAATCGCCCAGTTGATTCCTTTCAGAATAGGACGCAAATCAGGCCAAGGATTCATAGCTGTTCTCCTGCGCATGAATTCAGCACTGCTTCCTGTTCCGGGTTTTCCGTTTCGCTTCGCCATATCAATCAAAAGACGCCGAATTTGACGCGGCGTAAGGTTGCCGTCTGGCGCAATTTTGGCAATAGCTGAAGGAATTCGAGTTGCCATATGGTTATTATATGATACTAAAAACAACTCTGAGATTTGAAAATCTCAGAGTTGTTTTTTACTTCTTTGCTGGCTTTGCCATTTCCTCTTTGACGGTGTGATACAAATTCTCCGCCTTCAACTCACTCAGCGCGTAGCACGGCGCTTTGAGGTGATTCGCCAGTTGCTGGGCGAGTCCCTGGTCGAAGGCAGCGTGTTCCATGTTGATGACGATGCTTTTGATCTTCTCGTGCGCGATCAGCTCGGCAAATTTATAGGATTCCTCCTGCGGCGGCAATGCGCCGATCGAAACATTGCCCGCGCCATCCGTCAGCACGATCAGCAGCGGCTCGATATCGGGGTGGTGGG
>Ga0105104_10002418_pt1 | contig 13663 bp, 11 predicted proteins | sample PPLLaktember2015_3_FD_87034 | JGI IMG/M metagenome (GOLD analysis project Ga0105104, IMG submission 87034) | Freshwater sediment microbial communities from Prairie Pothole Lake near Jamestown, North Dakota, USA - PPLs Lake P7 Core (6) Depth... | ecosystem: Environmental > Aquatic > Freshwater >...
ATAAAAAAAAAGAATTTTCGGCGCCGAAAAATTACTGTTATAGCTTTAGTATCAAATATCATCCCAATTTTCATTCTATCTAAAAAAATTATCTCATACCATTCCGACAATGACAATTGTGAATCGATTTACATTCTATTATCATGTAAAATTAGATATTTTTAAAAATAAATGAATATGACTTTTTGACCAAATTCTTTTAATAATATGGAGATTCGACTAATTAAATGGAACAGAATATTGCATATTTTCATTCATATTTAGTTGATATTCCTTTATGAATATTCTGACTTTCTTAAAGTATAACGGAAGTTTTCAGTATTGAAATTTTTTTCTTCAAAAGGAAATAGATTTTCAGGTGAATCGATAGAGAGTTGTGTTGACTTTATTGATTTGTTAGATCAACTAAAAATACCAGATATTAAAAAGAAATTTTACATCTATTTTCTTCTTTATATATAAAATATATAATAAAATGATTAAAGGAGAAGCAGATTAATCTATTGCCACTAAATTTTCTTTTAAAGACTAATGAACAGACATTTCATATATTCAAATATATTATACTAACTTCAATTTCTCTTTCAATAATTGCTCTAGTTTCTACTAATCAATATTTCTGGATAACCTCTCCCAGAGATCATTTCTATTTTGAATTATTTGGAACAATATTTGCTGGAATACTTGCTTTTTATTATGTTTCTAGGACACTAACGTTAAATGACAAATTTAGTCTCTTTATTGGTATGGGTTTTCTAGTTAATGCTTTGATTGATTTGTTACATGCTACGGTTTCCCTTCCTAATAAGAACGATATATTATTCTTAAAATATTTTATACCACAGACCTGGTTTGCAGGAAGAATATTTCTTAGTGCAATGTTAGCTATAGCAATTGTTAGATATACTTCTTTTTTACCTGTTAAATCAAGCACGCAACAAATAAAAAATTTTTTAATCTAAATATTCTGATATCCGAAGTGCTAAGGATTATGTAAATAAACAGAAAATCCAGCTAAAAGTAGAAATAGTTTATTATTTCAAACATAAAGCAGATATTTTTCTTGAAGCTGATAGAGATAGAATATCACAAGTAATCCGATGGAGGTAGAATAGGAGCTGAAAATAATTCAAATGAAAAAGGAGCAATCTTTACATTTACATTACCCAGTGCAAAGTAAGATATCTAATCAATTTAATTAATAGTCCACACTTTTGATTAAAGTATGAAGCAAAATTGAAATTATCAATGTTTGTAATTTTGACTTTTTGTTACAAGCATTAATTAACGTTAATAACATTTACGTGACTTCAACTGATATTTTAATTATGTCAATCACGTATTATTCGTTACTTACAACAATGAGTTAGAAAAAACTTTGATTAAATGAAACTAAAAAAATTAAAATTGACTAGATTGTTGTTGCCTCGATAGATCTTTTAATCCTTGTAACAATTCTTCTTTGTCAAGGCCATCACTCATATCAATTCTAGTATTTTGTTTGATACTATCCAAAATAACATCAGCAAAACTGTCTAGCTTGTCTATGTCTTTAATACCCGTTATTTCTGACAATTGTTTTAGCAAATCGTAACGATTTACATTATCTTGTGTTGTTTTAAATTTTTGCTTATCATTGTCACCAAATTGGTCAGTAATATCCTTGGGTAAAGCAGATAGAAGACCAGAAGCAGCCTTGGGAGTAGATTTTTGAAGAAACATTTTTGTTGCACCATTCACTGCCATACTTGCTACATTTGGATCTATGCCAAACGATTGTGCAAGCATTCCAATCATGTTCTGCATAACTTCCAATAGTCATTGTTATAGATAAATTTTTCCTAAAATCTTAAAATTATTGAATATAATGTTAAGATTTGTAAAAATAAATTAAATTATTTTTACCATCATATTGATGAGAAAGAAAATATATTTACTTGATATATGAAAGATTTAGAAATGTATATACAAAACTTTTTAAAAAAACAAGAAAAACTATAACCTTTTTAAAATTTAAACTAAATAATCAAAATATATAATGATAAATTAAGTGTTACTTTTTTAAATTTATTATTACTTATAAAGTGGATAAACGTAATTAATCACTAAGATGGTAAACACAGAAGAAGAAAATAAAAAACGCCCAAGTACGATAAAAAATGAACAGGAGAAATTTCTAGACCAACAAAAACAACAGATTTCAGATGCAACAGATAAATTCAATAATAATATCAATGAATATCAAAAGACAAGTAATGAAATTATTGAGAAAAGTATCGATCCCATGGCGAAGTATCAACAACAAACCATTAACACATTCCAATCAATCACAACCAACTTTGTGGAATTACAAAAGAATCTTCTTGAAACTTACCAATCAGTAATATCAAGATTTTTAGACGCTACATCTAAATCTTATAAAAATAATTCTACATCACCAAACAGATATACAGATATTTATAACAAGACCAACCAAACTATTACAGACAATACAGTTACTGCTACAAACAGAATAAATGATGCTGTATTGGGATCCACGGAAACCTTTAACAAATCAATAGAAATCGCACAAAAATACTATAATGAATCAATTCAAAACTACTTTAACTTTCTCAAGAAAATAGAAGAATCTTCTAAACAATAAATATTTTTTTATTGTTTTTTAAGTTTAGAAATCCAACAATATGAGATTATTTAACTACTACTGCTTTTATATTATAAAAATTAAATGACTAATCAATTAGAGTTTAGAATAAATACAAAAACGAAACTAATAGTAATTTTTTTCATATTACAAAAATCATAGTTATACAAAAGTTCTACCTCAGAATTCGGGTAGGTAACATATAATTATTTAATATTTGGATTAATAACTTAAATCTATTTTTAATAGCATTATCACATCGGAAACCACTGAACCATTTTATGGATGGGTTCATTATATTTGATAAATAAGAAAAGTAGGATAAATGACATTGAAACTATAGAGATATGAGAAAAATTCAAAATATTTTTAATATTAAGAATGAAGAGGTTATAAGTAAATCTTTTGAATTTAGGAGACTTAATAGTTCCTCTAAATTTCATCAAATTATAATTATAAGTTGTAATTGCATTTAGCAATTTTATAAGTAAAGATAATTCATTTTTAAATATAACCAAAAAAGAACACGTTTTAAAATTTCTAAATACTAAAATTCAAAGTTAAGATGATCCTGATAAAAAGATAGATATCAAATTGGAACAATCATCTTATCCTTTACAACTGTTTTATAGATAGTCATATAATCAAAAAAATGATATTGTTCATGAAAATGACCAACGCCAGAATTTATGAGGATAAAAAAATTGAGTTATCAAATAAAAAGCTCTGTAAATATGCATTCATATAAAGAAAATATAGGGAATTGAGATTTATATGAATAAAGTTTATATCCATATCCTCATTCGAGAATTACATGAGAAAATTAATAAATTCTTTTGTTTCATCTATTTTAATAGTATTTCTGGTATCATCATTTTACATTATACCAAGTAGTATTTTTGGACAGAATGATAATATCAAAACTGATAACAGCAGACCAAATATATTGGTAATAATGGGAGATGATTTTGGTTTTTCTGATCTAGGTGTATTGGGTAGTGAGATTTCTACTCCTAATTTAGATCAATTAGGAAAGGAAGGGAAAATCTTGACCAATTATTATACACATCCAGTATGTTCTCCAGCAAGAAGTACTTTTCTTACTGGTGTTGATAATCATATAGCTGGTATTGGTACCATGTTTGAAAATATTGCTCCGAATCAGGTGAATAAAACAGGCTATGAGACTTTTATTACTGATAGGGTTGTCACTGTTGCAGAGCTACTTACAGACGCTGGATATGATACGCTTCTTTCAGGTAAATGGCATCTTTCAGGAAAAGGATATCATAACGGCACTGGACCAGCCGACAGAGGATTTGATCAGAGTTTTACCTTACTTGAATCTGGAGCCAACCATTTCACATATGGACCATACTATCCTGGTGGAGTTGCTACTTTCATAGATAACGGCAAAATAGTTGAAAAACCAAATGGTACTCAGTTTTCAAATGAATTCTATACAGATAAAATGATCGATTTTATCAACAAATCAAAAGATAACGATATACCATTTTTTGGATATCTTGCATTTCAGGTAGCACATACGCCATTCCAGGCTCCACAGGAATACATAAAGAAATATGAGGGAGTTTACGATGATGGATGGGAAAAGATCAGAGATCAAAGATTCGAAAAACAAAAAGAACTTGGAATATGGCCTAGTAATATGACATTACCACAAAGCTTTCCAACTTTTTCAGATTGGAACGCATTACCCAAAGATGAACAAAAACAAAGATCACAGATATTTGCTGTACATGCAGGTATGATAGAGGACATGGACTATAATATAGGAAAGATGATTCAATTCCTCAAAGACATAGGTCAATATGATAATACGCTAATTATGTTTACTTCAGACAACGGTGGTAGTGAACCATCCGATTCTCCCGTGATAATTGCAGCTATAGATGGTGCCAGTGAGAAGGAGTTAGAAGAATTTAAAGCAGGAGGCTTTAACGAAAGTTTTGATGCCATTGGTGGCAAAGACTCCTATTGGGGATACGGCTGGCAGGGAGCTGTCATGTCAAACACCCCATATTCTGGAGTTAAATCAACTATGTTCAATGGAGGTATTAAACCACCATTTGTAATAAAGGAACCAAATGCAACAAATACGCCTGAACTTGATATTGTAAATGAATTCGTTCATGTCAGCGATATGACTCCAACATTTCTAGAATATTCAAATATTACACATCCTGGTTCAGAGTATAAAGGAAAACAAATCAGTCCAATGATGGGAAAATCCATAAAACCACTCTTAGAAGGTAATGTTGAAAAGATACACATGGATGATGAAATGATATCGTCAGAGATGTTTGGTAACAGTGCTGTATTCATGGGAGACTGGAAGGCACGTAATAATATATTTCCAATAGGAGATGGACATTGGAAGCTATTTAATATAAAACAAGATATTCGCGAAGCAACTGATTTATCTAAAGAACATCCAGATATACTTAAAAAGATGATTTCTTCTTATGACAAATATGCCCAGAATGTTGGAATTATAGAACCAAAATACAGTGAACAACAAAAACAAGGAGCAATGGAAATGTTAGCAGCAACCAACCAAACAGAGTTTACAGGGATCTCGATGGAGCAGGTATTAGCAGGCTATCCAGCGGAGCCATAAAACTGAAAGCATAATAAATTAAAATAATTAATCTTATTTTTTGATCTGAAATATACAAAATATTTGTAGTTACATCCACATCATATTTTTGTCATTTATCCCCCTGATTCTTAAAGCCTAACTCCAAAGTTTCTTCCTATAAACAATTATGTTATTTGTACAAATTGAAAGATACATTTAATGATGTTACTTCTAGTGATTAGAGAAACACTGATATTGGCTTTATAAAAAATTGTTTAAATTATATTATATTTTGTAAGGTAATTTACTATATGAATATATTTACATATTCTATTTATTCTAATTAGTTATAAAATATTGGAAACTTTAAATTTCATATATTATGTAATGATTAGTTTCTAGCAGTATCTCCGTTATAAAATCATAGTTCAAGCATTTAAACTATTGATTCAATTACAAATCTCTGAAGTTCGCGCTGTGAAATTATTCCAACGTATTCAGCGTTCTCCTTTACCATCAACCTACGAATATTGTTAGTAAGCATAACCTCTGCTGCCTCACCAAGACTTGTAGATGAATTTACATCTATCAAAGGAGTACTCATTATGATCTCTACTTTATTTTCTGGTTCCATCATTTCAGTAGCTATGGATTTTATGATCTCTCAGTTAATTCCTATTGGTTTACTATTTTCGATGACAACAACCGCACCAAATTCACCATGTACCTTCTTCTTTATAGCCAATCTTATAGTATCTTCCTTTTCTACAGTAATGAGACTTGTTCATTACATCTCTTACATTCATTATATCTGATTTCATGATCAGCCTCCATCTTGTAAGTAATATTTTCTACTCTAATTAGAAGATCGTCCTATCAGTAGTAGAAGTTAACTTGCTTTTATTTACTCCCAAATTATTTTTCTTCTTGATAATTCGTTTTATTATAATTAAGCATTCCTAGAAGTCTAATTCATTCTTATAAATTCAGTTACTTATTCCAATTTATTAGTATATACTTAATAGTTTTTTCTAATTATAGAAAATGTTTAACAAGAAAATTGCTAAAATATTTCAAAAGTATATCAAAATTAATCTAATATATCATAACTACCTATAACATCTTTATATGAAAATACAGTCACTTTTACTTTCTTATTTCCAACTTTTTTTGAAATTATTTCCTCTACTTTATTTATTATGTGAACAGGATAACCATCTATACTATCATATTCTTGAAAGACGTCATCATACGGTTCGACAAACCACCATTCGTGCTTTTCTTCATTAATTTCTATTTGCGAAATTTTCAAAACTGTCATTTATTAGTTTCAGTTATTTATCAATCTCATTTTATATAAAATTTTAATTTTCTGATTGAAATAACCATTTATAACCTAAATTAGTTTCAAATATGAAAGAACTAAAATAGATAAAAATAATAAAACTAGAATTCATATAAAATGAATCTAACTCGATTCATTTTAAATATTTAGCAACGGCTTTAAATTCTTGTTAGGATATTGGTCTTGAAATAATTTTTGTGAGGAAGCATTAGAAATTTACTATCAAGATATTGCTTGTCAGATAATTATCTTTAATATAAATTAATTTTTATCATGAACTTGTCAAATTCAAATGCGTGCTTTTATAAAAAAGTACCAGAAATGGTTAAATTTATTTCACATCCCTCTGCAGTATTACTAACTGTAACTTTAGTTAAGCCAAATGTTATATATTATATAAATAATTTTAATTAATAACGGTTTGACACAAATTATTTTAAAAGACGGACACAATAAAAATTGACTCTATCTTTAATACTCAAATAATCCATTAACACAACGAGACCAAGAAAATAGTATTATTAAATTTTATAAAACTGTAAATTTGTCCATTTAAAATATATAATTTGCAGTAAAATCGAAATACAACATACTTTGGATATTGTCAAAACCGGACAATGATGAATATTTTTTGTGATTAAACAACATTTTATTCTTCTATCACTTACCATCAATTCACTTGATAACTATTTTGCTACCTACTAATTTATATAATTACCTTATTATATCTAATAACTATAAGTGAGTTTGAAAAATGGGAAATAAACTTGAAGGAAAAATTGCAGTCATTACAGGAGGAAGTAGTGGCATTGGCCTTGCTACTGCAAAGAGATTTGTCTCTGAGGGTGCAAATGTTTTCATTTTTGGTCGTCGTCAAAATGAGATAGATGCAGGCGTATCAAAGATCGGTAAAAACGTCATTGGTATTCAGGGTGATGTATCGAATCTCGCAGATTTGGATCGGTTGTTCGATGTAGTGAAGGATCAGAAAGGCCACCTCGACATACTATTTGCCAATGCTGGTATTGCACAATTTGCACCGTTGGGAGAAATCTCTGAGGAACACTTCGATAAAATATTCCGCATAAATGTGAAAGGACTTTTGTTTACTGTACAAAAAGCACTTCCTATTTTAGAGGATGGTGGATCGATCATTTTGAATGCTTCAATAGGATCCTCCAAAGGAGTTGGGGGGACTAGTGTTTACAGTGCGACCAAGGCTGCAGTACGTTCGTTTGCGCGAACGTGGACTGTTGATCTAAGAGATAGAAAGATCCGGGTCAACGCCATCAGTCCTGGACCGATCGATACGCCGATCTTTAGTAACATAACGCAGAATGAGGAACAGAGTGAGTTATTCAAGAAGAACATCGTTAATGCAGTACCCATGAAGAGAATGGGTAGTCCAGACGAAATTGCAAAGGTAGTCTCGTTTCTTGCATCGGATGATAGCAGTTATGTCACCGGTATCGAACTGTTCGTTGATGGAGGTTTGGCACAAATCTAGGGTGTTAGAGCCTTGCCTTGTTAAATACTTTTTTTAAATCATCGGATAAACAGACAAAAGAATTTTATACTTTAATGAGTGAATGAGTGAATTATTATTTATAATATGTATCTACTAAGATACATTTATATTCTTTAATTCAAAATTTTTTGAATTTCAGTACAGTTGTATAAATAAACAATAAAACTATATGTCTAAAATTACAGCTTTTTTGTTATTATATTCGAATTAAGTTTCATCCTTAAGTTGTATTCCAATTTCGAAAGAATTAAACCAACATTTTTAAATCACAAATTTATATTATTTCATGTAACAGATTGAATAGAAATAACTATTCTTATTGTAATTATATTATATTTGGAATTGTCATCTCCTTAGTTTTTACTCTTACTACTATACAGAATAATCTCTCTGATAATGCATTTGGGGTTGAGAAAGAACCACCAATTGTCTATGACCAAAATCTACGAATAACTCAACTTACAGATGGACTACAATTTCCAACTGGTATAGATTTTCTAGGTGAAAATGATATTTTAGTAATTGAAAAGAATACAGGACAGGTTAAAAGAATACTTAATGGTGAAGTCTTGAAGGAACCTGTTTTGGATGTAAATGTTGCTTCAGAAAGCGAGCGCGGATTATTAGGTATAGCCATATTGAATACAAAACAATCTAACATTGCTAATGAGGGACCTAGAGAAAATAATCTGAATAATGAAATAAAAGTATTTTTGTTTTATACAGAGACAAAGGATATTGATAATGGTGATATCTTGGGAAATAGACTATACAAATATGATTTCATTGATGGAAAATTAGTCAACCCAAAACTGCTATTAGATTTACCTTTTTTACCAGGACCCTCACATAATGGTGGAGTTTTAGATTTAGGACCAGACAATAATTTGTACATTGTAGTAGGAGACGTTAATCGTGAAGGCAATCTAGGTTACATGACTCTAGCCCAAAATATTGGAGGTAGTAAAGTACCTGATGGGCGTGGAGGAGTACTACGTTTAACTGTAGATGGTACGCCAGTTATGGATAATAATAGTTTTTCATTGGGAGATTCTGGCCTTTTAAATTTCTATTATGGATATGGAATAAGAAATAGTTTTGGCATTGGTTTTGATCCAGTAACCGGTATTTTGTGGGAAACAGAAAATGGGTCTAACTATGGAGATGAAATTAATGTAATTTTACCAGGATTTAATGGTGGTTGGCGACAGGTTTTAGGATTATCTGCAGAATATGAAAATTTCAAAAATAAAGAATTTGATAAAAATAAGTTAATTCTTTTTGATGGGAAAGGAACATATTATGATCCTGTATTTACATGGGTAGATACTGTGGCTCCGACAGCAATTACATTTATAGATTCAAAAATTTTTGGTGAAGAATACGAAAATGATCTTTTGGTAGGCTCAGTAAAACAAGGCAGAATATTTCATTTTAACTTAAATGAAACGAGGACAGGATTAGATCTGCCATCCGAACAATTGGGAGATAAAATGGCAAATGTTGACGAAGAATTAGAATCAGTTACCTTAGGAAGAAATTTTGGAATAATTACTGATATAGAAATAAATCCGTACGATGGTAAAATTTATGTAGTTGATGGGCAGTCAAAGAATGGTAAGATTCTTCAAATATCAAAATAATATTTCAACCATTATATAACCAATATAGAAATTATATTCTCATAATCGCAAATGATGATCTCCATTCAATGATTTATATTCTACACTTGCATTCGCAATTATAGGGTTAGAAACTTCAAACATTATAAATTATTTGATAACTTTCAATTTCATTAAAACTTCATTCTTTATATTTAAAAAGTTATCAATTTCATCACTATAGTTTCACGGTCACATATATAGATATCATATAGTTTAAATGCTGAATATATTTCGAGGAACGAAGTAGCTGTCTTTGGAAGAATAATTTGGTAGTTCATTGACCTACTAATAAATTAAATCTCAGAAATCCAAATTATTCAATTTTTGGCATGAATTATTCAATCATGTATAAAAAAACAGGTATTATAAATTTTCTATTGTTACGTCTATCATACCCTCAACTTTGAAATGAAAATATAGAGTATAGCTATTATTTCAAATCTACCCATTATCATATTAAAAGACAATATCAATTTTGAGAATGAGTCTAAGTGCATAGTAGTTATACCTGCTGATAATCCAGTATTGGAAATGGTAGAAGCTGTTTCAAAAATTACATTAATAAAGTTAGTATTCTTAGTATTAATATTTAAATAATAGATACATATTGCGGTTATCATTGTAAATAAAATGAATAGAACAACAACAAATATTGCTTCTCTAAATGCTTTATCAGAAAGAATATGAAATTTATATTTATCTAAAGGAACCATACTCATTGATAGTTTATCATTATTTTTTTGTAATTTTTTAGCTTTATAATTTGATTTGTAAAGAGGCTTGATTCTTTTTTGAAATTGAATTGCAGTTGATGAAATAAAAGTAGGTTGGTTATTATTCTTATTATTATTCTTATTAAGATTTTGATTTTTGTTGTTATTAAATGTGGTTGCATTTTCTTTATAATTAATTATCTTTTGAAAAATTAGTATTAGTCTTGCTATTTTTATTCCTCCAGCGGTGGAAAAAGCTGTTCCTCCAATTAGCATTAATACAATAAGTAATATTTTACCAGAATTTGATATATGAGATAAATCTATAAATTGAAATCCAGTGGTCGTTGATGCGCTGATGACATGAAACACCGAAGAAAGCCATTCATTTTTCGAAAAAGAAGATTCGATAAATAAAAATAAAACAATGCATATAGTAATAAGAATTATAAAAACTAGAATTTCTTTAATTTCTTTTGTAGACTCTATTTCTTTACTAAACATACCAAAATGAAACGCAAAAGGTAAGGCAGCAATTATCATTCCACCCATAATTATAACCAATGTACTTGAATTTACTGAATTAAGAATTGTAGATGTAGGTACAAATCCTCCACTAGAAAGGGTACCAAAAGACAAAGATATTGAATCAAGTATATTTATATTTCCAAAAATAATAAATAATAAAATAAGAATTGCTGTATATATTGCAAAGATTACACTTATTGTAGAAAGTAATTGTTTGAATCTTAATATCCCCCCACCCAATAAATGCCTCATCCCTGCTAATTTTGTTTCTGGATAGTACAAAGCCATAACTAAATAAACAAAACTTAATCCCCCAACCCATAATGTATAGGAACGGTAAAATGAGAAACTTTCAGGCAAATTTTCAGGATGTACTATTGTAGAAAGACCTGTAGTAGTAAAACCTGATGTACTTTCAAGAAAAGAACTTGCAAAAAGAGAAAAGAAATCGATTCCATCCCAAAATGGATTGATATACATGTAAGGTAAACTTCCAAATAAGCTTAACAATACAAAACTTAATACAACAACAATAGATGACTGTTTTAGATTTAGCGGACTTTTTTCTCCTAATGTATTCATAATATAGCCTGTTAAAGACATTCCCACAAATGCCAAGTAAATCCCAATTGAGGATTGCCATTCCCCCCAAATGGTGCCTAATAATGCAGGTATAATCATCAGTAATCCTGTAAATTGCATTATTATGCCTACATTTGCAAAAATTGGTTTGTAATGCTCTCTTATAATTTTCCTATAACTTCTAAAGGTTTTCTCAATAACTGCTATACGAATTATTTCTGCAAGATATTCTAGTGTTACGGTACCAATAATTTTTTTTTCTCCATCATTATCTGTACTGTCAGTAACAGGAAGATGTTTGATTTTGTGAACACGCATTAATTGAATAGCCTGTCTTACTGTAGATGAACTAGGCAGTGTTATTATTGGTGAGCTCATAATTGATTTTAGAGATATTAAATCAGAATCTTCTCCTTTCATTACTACTTTTTCTAATATATCGCTGTCCGTTACAATTCCGACATATTTTCCATTAGCTGTTACTAGAATAATTTCTACATTTTTAGGTTGCAATATTTTAACTGCTTCAGCCACAGAAGAATTCTCATCTGCAGTAACAAATTGAGTATGAATATAGGATGAAAGAGGACGTTCTAACGGCTCAACCATTAACAATCATCATCTTTCTACGATAAATTATTCTGACTTTTTCCAAGTATAAAGATTTGTTTATTAAAAAAACATATAATAATGCTAAATGTTAATTATTTTTTTTATTAAAAAGTTTGGATGGTATTAAACATTATTCAATTTCTATAAATAATACATTTTGTATTAGCATTAATATGTATGTCAAAATAGTTTCAATCTCCGTGACCACATTCTATTAATAGTTTCATACACTTAATTGATATTATGTTTTGTAAAAACATCAAATCAACAAATTGGATGAATACAAAATAAAATTATCGCCAACAAAATATTCCTAAATTAAAGAATAAGAAGAATCTTGAAAATATGAAAATCATAATTAGTTACTTCAAAACATCATCTAGTGATTCAAATAGTAGATAACTGAATATTAATAATTAATAGAGAAAAGATGTGATTAAAAATTTAACTTATAGAATAAAAAATAAAATATAGAGACACTAAAATTGATTTAAATATTTTCATATTTATAATCAAAGAAAAAATTATAATTAGAAAATTATTTAGAAGTTATAAATCATCTTATATATGATAATGAGGTTTGATCCAACAGAGTAAAGTGTTAGATCCTTTAAATATTATGGAAAATGTAGAATAAATTAAATCTAAATCTTATTATTGATTATATTAGTCTTTATAGTATAAAAATTAATAATAAATAATGAAAGTAGGATTGGTTGTTCCTCAATTTGGGATAAATGCTACGAAAGAAAACTTAATTAGATTTGTCCAAATAGCAGAAAGAGAAGGATTTGAATCACTTTGGGTCTATGATAGAATGTTATATGCTGTCAATCCCCAACAACCATACGCTGCGACTCCAAACAAAAAAGAATGGCCTGAATATTTTAAGAATGTTTTAGATCCACTGACAACATTAGCATTTATTGCGGCTAATTCTTCAAAAGTAAATTTGGGAACTTGCGTTATTGATATGGTATTTCATAATCCGATAACTCTCGCTAAAGAATTTACTACAATTGACATTTTATCTGAAGGTAGAATGATTTGTGGTTTTGGTATTGGATGGTCAAAGGATGAATACCTCGCAGCAAATATCCCTTATGAGAAAAGAGGAGAAAGAGCGAATGAAATTCTCCAAGCTATGAAAAAAGTATGGACAGATGATATTGTAGAATTTAATGGAAATTTTTATAAAATTCCAAAATCAATAATCAATCCAAAACCCGTTCAAAAACCTCATCCAAACATTTTATTAGGTGGTTTTTCTCCAAAAACATTCGAGCGTATGGTAAAATATGCAGACGGGTATATTGGAGCTTTAGCAGGGTCTTTTGAATATTTTACCAATTCTATAACAATATTCAATGATTTTATTGCCCAAAGTTCAAAATCAAGAAAGGATTTTGATCTAACTGTTCTGACATATCCTTATATTCTGAACC
>Ga0105104_10002419_pt1 | contig 13663 bp, 7 predicted proteins | sample PPLLaktember2015_3_FD_87034 | JGI IMG/M metagenome (GOLD analysis project Ga0105104, IMG submission 87034) | Freshwater sediment microbial communities from Prairie Pothole Lake near Jamestown, North Dakota, USA - PPLs Lake P7 Core (6) Depth... | ecosystem: Environmental > Aquatic > Freshwater >...
CATCATTCCAAGAGGGGCGATTTCTTATGGTCCTTCAGGGGTATTCACTCTCCCGCCGCCGTTGTGCAGGATTTCATTTGCGAGATTCAGAATCGGCTGCGTACTTCTGAAATTCTCTTCCAGTTTAATAATTTTGCAATCCTTGAATTCTTCGCCAAAGGATAAAATATTTTGAATCGTCGAGCCGCGAAAAGAATAAATGCATTGCGCGTCATCGCCCACGACCATCAGGTTCCGATGCTTGAGTGCCAGTAATTTCACAATTTCTGCTTGAAGCCGGTTTGTATCCTGATATTCATCCACCATAATATATTTGTACCGGTCGGAAAGTGTTTCACGGACCGTTTGGTTCTGGCGAAGCAGGAATGCGAGATTCAAAAGAAGGTCATCGTAATCCATAAGGTTGTGTTCATGCTTATAGGTCACGTATGCCGCATGAAGCGCCGCGATATCGGTTTCCAACTCAAGGTACTGCGGATAATCCATCGCGAGTAATTCCTTCACCGCGGTCATGGTGTTCAGTGATCGGCTGTAAAGATCGTAGAGTGTCTCTTTGCGCGGGAACCGTCGTTCCTTCGTATCCAGTTTATTCCGGGTACGAATAAGATTAACGACATCTTCGGCGTCGGTCTGATCAAGAATCGTAAAATTACTTTCATACCCGAGCAGGTTCGCATACTTCCTCAGGACGCTGTTGGCAAACGAATGGAATGTTCCACCGGCGATTTGGTCGCATCGGCTGTCTAATAAAATCGATGCCTTCCGCAGCATTTCCTGCGCCGCTTTCCGTGTAAACGTCAGGAGCAGAACAGAATCCGGTTTTACGCCTAGCTCCACGAGGTAGGCAACCCGATAGACGATGGTGCGCGTTTTTCCCGTTCCCGCACCTGCAATGATGAGATGCGGACCATTGACCGATGTTGCCGCTTCGTACTGCGCAGGATTCAATTCCTGCTGATAATGGATACGAAGGTTCTGCGGTTGAACGAGGTGAAGATGACTGCCGGGAAGCGGTTTGAGTGTAAATTTTTTCAAGGGTTTCTGAATGTTCTATCGAATCTATTCATCATAAAGGACTGTCATGAAGATAGCGGAAAAAACCCGAAAAATGAAACAAACCCAGCTTGAGTTTTCAGCAACAAAGCCGTACGTTATATTGATAATTTTGAAGTCAACCGAGCAGAACATGTCTTAACACGGAACTGCTGCTCTTTCCTGTTCACTTACTTTTCGAATAGAACTATGAATGTCCTCGTATTAAATTGCGGCAGCTCGTCACTCAAATTCCAGATTATTCAGACTGATCTTGAGATGATTGAGAAAGATGCAGATAAACAACTTGCAAAAGGCATTATCGAACGGATCGGCAGCCAGGCACTGGTGTCATTTCAAGCTGCGGGCAAAAGCGCGGTAAAACATGTGACGCCGTTGCGCGACCACAAGGCGGCGCTCGATCATATCGTAAAATGGATTATTTCTGCCGATGCTCTCATTCCCGGCATTCAATCGCTTGCCGACATTCACGCAGTGGGTCATCGTGTCGTTCATGGTGCAGAGTTATTCACGAAATCCATCATCATCGACAACGCGGTCATTCGCGGAATTGAAGACTGCATCGATCTCGCTCCCCTGCACAATCCTGCAAACTTGAAAGGGATCAATGCATCGCGCGAACTGCTCGGTACCGGCGTTCCCGCCGTCGCAGTCTTCGACACCTCATTTCATTCGACAATGCCCGAATCGTCGTTTCTCTATGCTATTCCTTACCAGCTCTACCGCCGGCATAAAATTCGACGGTATGGTTTTCATGGCACGTCGCACCGGTATGTCGCATTCCGGTACCGGCAATTGACCGGCAAAACCCGGGAAGAGACCAACATCATTACCGTTCACCTGGGCAATGGTTGTTCTGCATGCGCGATTAAGAACGGAGCGTCGTTCGATACGTCGATGGGTCTTTCTCCATTGGAAGGTTTTGTCATGGGAACGCGCAGCGGAGACATTGATCCTGCAGTCCTGGAGTTTCTCTCGCACAAAGAGGGGATGTCGATGAGTGAAATAGACACCCTGCTGAATAAACAATCGGGTCTGCTCGGCATTTCCGGGCTCACCAACGATATGCGGGATTTGCTGGACGAGGCAAAAGACCATCAGGATCGCCGTGCGACACTCGCGATTAATATTTTCGCACAACGGGCAAAGAAATATCTCGGATCATACCTGGCAGAATTAAACGGTGCGGATGCCATCATTTTCACAGGAGGCATCGGCGAAAATTCCGCAGTGATCCGGCAGCGCATCTGCAGCAACCTCGAGTGGCTCGGCATCGAAATCGACGAACAGCTTAATGTTGAAAAGGTGGGCGGGAAAGAAGGAGAAATCAATTCCAAGAAGAGCCGTGTCAAGGTCTTCGTCATCCCGACCAATGAAGAACTATTGATTGCGCGCGATACCGTTCGATGTGTTCTTGATGTTCCGAGGAAAATATAGAAACGAGTGATGTCTCAAATCTTCAAAGAAGCGCGGACTTGCGGGTTCGCGCTTTTTGTTTTTTTATGGAAACTTTTTCGTCTGGATTATTTGCAAAAATTTTGCATTCTTTGTGAGATGTGACTGAATCAACAAGCAGAGGGCCCATGGCAACAATTTTTAAACCAAAAAAACATATTCACCATTCCCTTGCACAACGCCTTCGCGATCTCTCCATGAATATGTGGTGGACATGGAATCCGGAAGCCCAGGCGCTTTTCAATGAACTTTCTCCGCTCCTCTGGCGGTACTCCAATCATAGTGCCGTGGAAGTGATGAGCGATATTTCTGATGAAGAACTGGAATCCCGGCTGCGGGATCACGAATTTTCCCGGCGGGTACATCATGTGATTGAAGAATTCGATTCCTATATGGCGGAGCCCTCCACCTGGGCAAAAAGCCATGCCTCCGCACTGAAGAATCCGATAGCATATTTCAGTGCTGAATTCGGCATTCATGAATCGCTGCCCATTTATTCCGGCGGACTCGGGATACTCTCCGGCGATCATACAAAATCTGCAAGCGATCTCGGATTACATTTCATCGGGATCGGTCTCTTTTATCGCAGGGGATATTTCCAGCAGCATATCAATGCGGATGGATGGCAGGAAGAATTATATCCGGCAAACAACCCGGACCATCTTCCCATGGAACTCGTCCTTCAGCCCGAAGGCGGCCGCCTGTTGAACTCCGTCGAAATCGGACACAGCACGGTATATTTCCAGACCTGGGCTGTCCATGTGGGAAGGGTCATGCTCTATTTACTTGATACCAATCTTCCGGAGAATGACCAGCATTTCCAGGAATTGACGGCCACCGTATACGGCGGCAACATCGATACACGCATCGGACAGGAAATAGTTCTTGGAATCGGCGGAGCGCGCCTGTTGCAAGCATTGGGTATCACACCGGCGGTCTATCATATGAATGAAGGCCATTCCGCATTTCTCGTCCTTGAATTACTCAAGAATGAATTGGAAACCGGAAAGTCTCTGGAGGAGGCGGAACGTGCAGTCCGTTCCAAGTGTGTCTTCACCACGCACACCCCTGTTCAGGCCGGCCACGATCGATTCAATTCTGAATTATTGACGTATGCGCTCGGCAGGTTCTGGAATTCCTTCGGATTGTCACATGAAGAATTGATGTCCTACGGCCGTGTTCATCCGGCGGAGAAGAATGAACTGTTTACGATGACCGTCCTGGCCATCAAAATGTCCCGTGCTGCAAACGGAGTCAGCGAACTGCATGGGCATGTGAGCAGAGAGATGTGGAAGGAATTATTCCAGGACAAACCGGTGGAACAAGTACCCATCGGATATATTACAAACGGCATTCATACACCAGGATGGGCGACTGCTCATGCGCATGATTTCTGGAATAAACGGCTCGGCATTGACTGGACCGATAAGCTGATGGAACCGAAGTTCTGGAAAAAAATCGCCGACAATGAACTTGCCACCGATGAGGAACTCTGGGCATTGCGTTATTCACTGCGCAGGGATTTGGTGGACTATGCCCGCAGGCAAAAATTTATTCAACTGGGCGGCACCTCTCTTGCCTCAAGCCATATTTTATCACCGGACGCGCTGACGATCGGTTTTGCCCGCCGGTTCGCGACCTATAAACGGGCACCGTTGGTGTTCCGGCATCTGGAAAAAATCATTCCATTATTTACAGATCCCAAGCGCCCGCTTCAAATTATCTTCGCCGGCAAAGCGCACCCGCACGACCATGAAGGCAAACGGTTCATACAACGCATCATCGAAATATCGCACCGGTCGGAGTTAAACGGGAAAGTCATTTTTCTTGAAAACTACGACATTAATGTCGCCCGTCATCTCATTTCGGGTGCCGATGTATGGCTCAATACTCCCCGACGCCCGTTTGAAGCAAGCGGAACAAGCGGCATGAAAATCACCATCCATGGAGGTGTCAATTTGAGCATCATGGACGGCTGGTGGCGTGAAGGATACAACGGAAATAACGGCTGGAGCATCGGCGACGACCACCATGTCAACGATCTGGAATCGCAAGATGAACTTGATTTCGAAAGCCTGGTTCAAATTCTGTCCGGATCGGTTATTCCGGAATTTTACGACCGTGATGACCGGGGGATTCCGCACGCATGGATAAAACGCATTCGAAATGCGATGCAAACGCTGCTTTCGCAATTCAGCTCGGATAGAATGCTGGGCGAATATGTCCAGAAATACTACAGTATTTGACAAACAAAATCAATGTGGTGGGTGAATGTCCTGGCGTCTGACTGATCCCTTGAACCTTTTTTTTTCCATGGGTTGACATTCAATCTCTCCACACCTATCTTTAATTATCGGTCAAATTCGACCTCAAACGATTATTCGAAAAAGCGCACAGAGCAATGATGTTTCCAACCGACATTGAAACCCGCAAACTCACTGCGATTATGTTCACAGACATCAAAGGATTCTCCAAAAAGATGGCTCAGAACGAATCGAATGCCTTTGAGTTGCTGAAGACTCATGACGCTCTGCTGCGGGTGCTCGCTGCAAAATTTGATGGACGGGTCATTAAATCCATCGGCGATTCATTTATGATCGATTTTGCCAGTGCCGTGAACGCCGTACGCTGCGCCATTGAAGCGCAGAAACGGTTCTCACATTTCAATAAGAAAAAATCAGAAATCGATAAAATCGAAATACGTGTGGGAATACATCTCGGCGATGTCATTATCCGGGATGAAGATATCATCGGTGACGGCGTGAACATCGCATCACGAATTGAAGCGATGGCAGGCCCAAACCGGATTTGGATTTCACAGGATGTTTACCAGCAGATACGCAATAAGATCCCTCTTCGCGTATTTCCCCTCGGCCCCCAGCGATTGAAAAATATTCCGGAACAGATAGAAGTTTATGAAATCTTAATCGACAGCATCGTTGAATTCGCAACCCCGTCTGCCAAAGCATTAGAGACGCTGGCTCATAATCAAGAAGAGATGGCGCAAAAGGTGGAAAAAGAGGAGGCGCTCGAGGCCACGCGTGTGGAAGAGGCAAAACAGCTCGCCAAGCAGGGATTTGAAAAGAGAGAAGAAGAACAAAAGAATGAAATTGCCGAGCATTACGCAAAAGCGGAAAAGTATTATGAGGAAGGCAAAACAGGCGAGGCAGAAGCGGAATTAAATAAAATCTATCAACTGGACCCCCAGCAAAAGGTCAACACCGAACGCAAGAAGGCGGCCGAAGAACAAGAGGGCACGCTGCAGGACTTCCTTCAAAAGGCTAACGAACTTTTTGCCGAAGGGCAGCTCGATGCCGCTGAAAACGAGGTCAACGAGATATTCCGGATCCGCCCGCTGCATGTCGGCGCCCAGCAGCTCCTCGCTCAGATCGAGGAAGAACGCTACCGGATTGAGGAGCGAAATAGGGTCAAGCGGGTCGTGGATGCCCCCATAAAGGTCACCGAAGATGAACGGCATATCGAGGAGCTTCTTGAACAGACCCGTGCACTTCTTCAGGAGGAGAAATTCACCGAAGCAACGTTTACGTTGCATGAACTCTTTGCCATTGACCCGAACCATTCCGGAGGGCGCCGGCTCGAAGAGAGTATTCGTCAAACGGAACAGGCAAAAGCGGAATTGCTGAGAATTCAAGCGGACCAGGCGCGCGAGGAGCAGCGCACTCGTGAACTCGCAAAACTCCAGCAAAAGGTGGAAGAGCAAAAACAGCGGCAGGGGAATTACCAGCAGGAAGTCGACTATAGGTCCAGACGAAAAAAAATAATCCTCATTGCTGCAGCGATTATCACGGCAGGGATTGCATTGTTCGGTGTTCCCAAACTCCTGGATATCGTCTTTCCCAAGAAAGCAACGGTTGCCGTGCTGCAACCGGCATATGCCCCTCATGATACAAGCGCGAGTGAGATATTCGATGCTGTCCCGATTCTTCTGGCGAACGATTTTTCAAAATGTGAACATCTCACGGTCATTGCCCCATCATCTTCACTCCTGTATAATCCTGACCAGGTGCGCATTCAGAAGATCGTCTCCATGCTCCCCTCATGCTATCTGGTGATGATCACTGTTCAGGAAAACCGCGGGGAATACACGCTGACCGTGCAGGTATTTAATCCGGAGCTCAAAAGGGTTGTCCCTGTTGGGTCTGTGGAAGGGAAGATCTCTTCGTTGAATGAAATGCGGACAGGCATTCTCCAAAAAGTTATCGAGGCCATGGAAATAAAGACCGTGGTGCCGGCAATACCGCAGATATCCGATGCTGATGCCTATGAGCTCTATTTAAAAGCCTTTCACTTCAGGCAACTCAACACCGGAGCGGGATTAGACTCTGCAAAGGATTTTTTACTAACGGCTGTACAAATCGATCCATCGTTTGGAGATGCATACAGCCTGCTTGCGGATATTAAACTCCGCACATTTTTTCTCACGGACGACACTCAACTTCTCCAGTCCGCATCCGAATACGCACAACGTGCCTTGCGGTGTTCTCCCAATATTGCGCTTGCTCACCGGGTCCTTGCGGTCTGCAACCGGCTCCAGCAGAATTATACGTCGGCGCTCTCTTCCATATCCCGGAGTGTGGCGCTTCGTTCGCAGGATCCGGAATGTTACCGGGAACTTGCCTTGCTCTCCCTCATTGCCGGAAAATTCGACGACGCGACCATGTATGCTTCCATTGCTCTCCAGCATGATCCACTCAACGCGAAATCATATTCCACCATTGCGCTTGCCCGGCAGATGAAACAGGAATACAATGCCGCAGAAGAAGCATATAAGCAATCTCAAAATCTTGGAGAGAACGAGGAAGACCTCACTGCAAATTTTGTACAGGACATCTGGCTCAACGAGGGAAACTACGATAAAGTGATAAAATATTTTCAACAAAAACTGGTCACTTCGCCGAAAGAGTACCGGTACTATTACTGGATCGGGCGTGCCTACCAGCTTTCGCTCCAGATCAGTACCGCCCAGAAATGGTTGCAGGATGGATTAGCCGTTGCCCAGCAAAAATTCGAAACCAACCCGGTAGATGCACCGGCACTTTCCTATGTTGGGCTGTTCCATTCCCGGCTTGGCAATTTTTCTGACGGCGAGACTGCGATGAACAAGGCAATTCAAATCAACAGCAGCTCTGCTGATATTCTCTTCCGGAGTGCTGAGCTGTATTCAATCCAGCGCAATGGACAGAAAGCATTTTCCGCACTGGCAAAAGCATTGCGTCAGCAATACGATTTTTCTGAGTTGCTCAATCCGGATTTTTCTTTTATAAGTCGCGAACCGGAATTTCTCCCGGCGGTCACCAGAAAGATCGACGGCAATTGGCCGATAAAATAAATCCGCCTTCACCCGAACCCTGGCAATCACCAGTTGCCTCCCTCCCTTTTTTTCCCTAAGTTAAAGTTGTGAAGTTCATGGTTCTCAATGATAAGTTCTTTCGCGGGTAATCCTATGTCCCTCCGACGACGCGTTGTACGAGAAAGGGTTTTACAGGCGCTTTATGCGTACGAGCTTTCGCATGAACCTATCCAGTTTATCATCGAGAATATCGTTTCGGATTTGGAGAAACAGCCGGAATCGTTCGGCTTTGCTAAACAACTCATCCTTAAAGTGATCGAATGCAACAACGAATTGGACGATTTGATCCGCCAGCGGATAGAACATTGGGAGTTTAACCGGCTCGCAATCATCGACCGGATTATTCTCCGGATGAGTATTTGCGAATTATTGTACTTCGATGACATCCCGCCTAAAGTGACCATGAACGAAGCCATAGAAATTGCACGTGATTTCAGTACGGATAAAAGCGATAAATTTGTCAATGGCGTGCTCGACTCAATCCTTGATGACCTGAAAAAAGACGGCCGGATCAAGAAATCAGGACGGGGATTGGTCAACACTGGAGCTCATAAACAACCCAAGCAGCGATGAGCAGCATTCTCCATTCTCCGTCTTCCCGTACGGCAACACGCTGGCAAATCTTTTCATGGGCGCTGTTCGATTTTGCTCACACGGCATTCTACGTTCTCATTCTTACCGTTGGCTATCCGCTCTACTTTAAGGAAATTGTAACTGCAAACAGCGGTCAGGGCGATTTTTTGTGGGGTTCCGCTTTTAGTATTTCCATGCTCATCGTGGCCTTCATCTCTCCCATCATTGGGGCTGTTGCCGATTACGGGGCGGGCAAAAAGCGATTTCTCGGGATCTTCACGACGCTCTGCGTCCTTGCCACATCGAGTCTGTTCTTTGTAGAGGCCGGAATGATTTTTCTGGGCATGGCGCTTCTCATTATTTCGAATATCGGATTCGAAGCGGGCCTGGTGTTTTATGATGCGTTTCTTCCGGAAATTTCGACGCCGCGGAGTTATGGCCGTGTTTCAGGATATGGATTCGCTCTCGGATATGTGGGCTCACTGGTCTCTCTTGCCGTCGTGTTTCCATTATATGCTGGAGGATTTGTCGCAGGCAACCTCATTAATATCCGGTTCAGTTTTCTTATCGCAGCTGCTTTCTTTTTTGTATTTGCCCTGCCGTTGTTCTTCTTCCTTCCCGATAAACAACGAACCGGGAGTTTAAAGTTAAACTTTATTAAAATCGGCGTTACAAGACTGAGAACCACTGTTCAACAATATCCGCAGTATCGAAATGTTGCCCGCTTCCTGATTTCCTATTTTATCTATATCGATGGTGTCAATACCATCATTATCTTTTCCTCCATCTTCGCGCGGGAAACGCTCCACATGGATATCAGCGAAATTGTCGTTTACTTTGCCATGGTCCAGACTTCCGCCATTGCGGGTTCCATCCTCTTTGGCATCCTCGCCGATCACACGACTCATAAACAGACCCTCAGCATCACGCTGCTTCTCTGGCTTGGAATTGTTGCGATTGCATTTGTTATTCAGGATAAATGGATGTTTTACGGCCTTGGGGTGCTTGCCGGGTTGGCTCTGGGTTCTTCACAATCGACAAGCCGGGGTTTGATGTCTCTTATTACACCGCCGGAGAAGAGAACGGAATTTTTCGGATTTTATTCTTTTTTTGGAAAAGCATCGGCAATTCTCGGTCCGGTTGTTTTTGGTTTCGTTTCCTCGTACCTGAACCAGCGGGTTGCGATTCTCTCCATCGGTTTTTTTCTGTTAACCGGACTCCTGTTATTACAGCGGGTAGAAGAACGGGTCGCGGAAAGTTCTCCGACCGCCACCTGAACCACCCGAGAAAGGAACCCTTTATGCGTACATTCCTTTTTGTATCCCTCATGGCACTCGTTCTCGGGTGCACCACCGAAGAAAAAGAAACAACCACAAAAGGAAAACTGCACGTCTTTATCCCCGAATCGATCGCTCCTGTCATGATCGACGAAGTAAATGAATTTCTTCAACTCTATCAAGCGAATGGGGCGCAGATCACCGGCACCATCGTCTCTGCCGATACCGCTGCATACCGCTTTATGAACGATCAATCGCGGATCGTCTTTCTCCCGCGTTCGTTAAGTCAGGCGGAAAAAGAAAAAGTGCGATTACATTACCCCGACTTCAACGAATTGATTGTCGCGTACGACGGGATCGTCGTTGTCGTGCATCCCAAGAACAGGATCGCGAAGCTCTCTACCACAGAATTAAAGAATATTTTATCAGGATCCATAACACGCTGGGAACAATTGACAAAAACGATGACGGGTCCCATGAACATCTACCTCCATGACTCCTCGGATGTTTCGGGATATCTCACGCAGCGATTATTACCTCTCTCGGGAATCACGGCAACACTGACGCGTACGGTATCGGATCTTCAAACGCTGCATTCTGTGGAAAAAGATCACCGTGCAATAGGATTTGCCGCGTTAGGGTGGATAGATTCGGCAAAATCCCCGGTAAGCATTGTCAACCTTGGAAGAACGAGCGAAGACACCGACACCTCCTTTGCATCTCCGGCCGAAACGAGCGGGAACTTCTATTCGCCGCATCCTGCAAATTTATTCAGGAATTATTATCCGCTCAAGCGTGCGATTTATATGTACACCGGTGGGCGGATTGGTCTGGCGACAGGCTTTGGTACATACGTATCCACGAACAAAGGCCAAAGGATTTTCCTCAAATACGGCCTTCTTCCCGGTACGCAAAAAATCCGATTGAAGTCAAACGAACCTGAGTAAATCCTTCTCCCCGGCACTCCATTTTTAATCCGGAGAGGGATCATTTCTTCACAACAGGAGCGTCCTTCAGTGCAGTTCTCAGGGCACCGGATTACTCAGAAATCGCCTCCCAGAGAGAAGTAATAGTACGGTTCCGAGAAACCGGACCATCTGAAGCGCCATGCGATATCGATCCGCAAGGGCAGGCCGAACATGAAGAGCCGTGATCCGACCCCGGTACCGATAAGCAAATCTTTTGTCACCGTCGAGCCGTCGTTTGGATCTTTAGCAAATGCCCTCCACGAAGCATCATCACTCCATGCAGAGCCCATATCCACAAATGCCGCTCCAAGAATATTTGAAAAACCGATCGGCAGCGCGCCAAAGACAATATATTTGAGAAGCGGGAAACGAAACTCCATATTCGTGATCGCAAATCGTGTGCCGATCTTCTGTGCGTAATCGAATCCTCTCAAGGGAAGAACCTGCGTCAGGAACGCAAAATCTTCCACATTATTAATCGGTATCTCATTCGACGCAAGATGGTAATTCAGCCACCCTTCTGTTCCGCCCAGAAGAAAATTTTGTTTATTTTTTCCGGTGCTGATCCCGCCCGAAAGCCGGTAAACGAACAGAAAATCTCTTGCCACTTTATTGTAACTTCGATAATCCGTGGTAAATGTTTGTATGTCCAATCCTTGACTGCCGAGCTTTGGCGAGCCGAATACTGTAAAGTTGAAGCGTGAACCGTTATTGGGGCCGAACCATCCCCCCTGCCAGATGGAATTGTCATTGACATAGCTTATGAGCGGCATGAGGAGCGATCGCTGCTGTGTAGGGCTGGAGGGATTATCCAGATTGTCTCGAGAAAGATTGAGCCACATAAGCGAGAAATCAATGCGATTGAACCGGTCCATCGGATAGGAGGCTATTGCTCCAACCGCCCATGTGCTGAACCGGTAGAGTGTATCGTAGTAGGAATATGATGAACCGAGATAGAGGAACTTCGCGTCATGAAATGCCTGGAATCCCCAATCGATACGTCCGGGAAGATAATAATAAGAGAGCCCATAATCGCTGTTCTTGAGGTCGATCAGGAGGTTCGTCTGGAAAATAATTTGGTGGTCGCCCAGCATATCGCTGAATGCTAGAATCGTACTTCCCTCCAACCCGTAGAATGTGCTGACATTCGCTGCGCCGTACACGAGATCGGGAGAAAAATTCAATTTATAACGGTGCGAAATATAATTACTGTCAACATCCTGGTTATCGGTCAGAACGATTTGAGAAATTGGCGGCGGAACATTTGTCGTGTCGCGCATGACGTCGGGCGAAAAGACATAATTGGAAAGGTCGGCTTTTGCACCGGTGTGAAAGGCCGGTTCCGTTCCGACCGTATCGACGACCACGACCACGTTATTCCGTACTGCGACCGTATCCGAAGGGGCGGCCGACAAGATCACTTCTTTCGGTTTTTCTTCACGTGGCAGGTTGAATTTCTTTTTATAATATTCGGTCGGTTCGAGCGATGTCACATTAAGCTTGCGATCGAGCGGACGCAGCATCAGATAGATATCAAACCCCGCTTCATTGAGAGATGCGAATACGAGCTTGGAGCCGTCACGCGAGAGCGATAGCTGATACAATCCGCTGATAGAATTGGTGATTGGATAGCAATTTTTGGTTTCGATATCCTGTATATAAATGTTATTAATCCCATTGATATCGGCGATAAACAAGACCTTTTTCCCGTCGGGCGTAACGACCGGCGAAGTTTTATTGCTGTTGGGCTGGTTCGTAATGCGTCGAATGAGGCCGTTCGCCACATCAACGGAATACAAATCAAGCTGGGAATAATTGTATTTCCATATTTTGAAGTTATGCGACATCATATGCGGCGACGTAAAATCTCCCCGGTCCGAAGCAAAATAAACCATTTTTCCGTCCGGAGCGAAGACCGGATCACTATCCGAGAAAATATCGTTCGTGAGGTTCCTGACTTCCTTCGTTTGGATATTGTAGATATAAATATCGGATTGCGGTGACCGAACGCCGACGAATGTCAGGAGGTTGCCGTCACTGCTCCAATTCACAGAAAACACACCATCCAGCTCGAGCTCGATCTTTTCGTTTTGACCGGATTCGATATCAACAAGAAAAATAGCATCGCGTTCGCCCGACTTGACGGCGAGGGCAATTTTCTTTCCATCCGGAGACCATGTAATTCCAGGTGTGAGGAGATGCATTTCTTCAAAATTGTTTGTTTTTTGTCCGCTGATCACTTTCTCAATAATTTCGCCGTCCAGTGCCGACATAAGATAGACGTCGAAATAATCATTTCGGTCGGAAATGAAGGCAATTTTATCTCCCTGCGGCGAGATCGCCGGACTGGTGTTATAGAAATTACCCTCCTTCGTGTGGTTGGTCATTCGTTTGTACGAAAAATCAGCAGGCTCTTCGCGCTTTGCAACGTCCGGCCAGTAATACACCTTTTGTTCTTTTTGCCATCGTTCCGAAAGGTCGCTGATCGACATTCCGATGGCCGATTTGAACCCTCGCTCAATACTTCGGGCACTCTTGATCTGATTGAATATTTCAGAAATCTTTTGTTCCCCGTATTTATTGGCAATGTAGTACCACACCGATTGTCCGCCTCGATAGGCAAAATAGCCGCTGAGATAATTGATGGGCGGTAAATAATTATGTACAGTCGCATCACGCAGAAACATATCTGAATTATTATCCCACTGTAATGCCGAGTAATATGCAATGACTTCATTCATCCACATGGGCAGATGTACAGGTGCTTTATAGGAGATAAGCGATTGGATGGTACCGCCGTAAAACATATCGTTGAGCACGGCATGCACTAATTCATGATGAATGACATGCCGGAACTGTCCATAACTCCCTTCAAACGGGACCACCACTCGATTCTTAAACAACTCGGTCACCCCGCCGATCCCTTCCTCCATATATTCGCTCACCACATTCGTTTGCTGGAATTC
>Ga0105104_10002420_pt1 | contig 13658 bp, 12 predicted proteins | sample PPLLaktember2015_3_FD_87034 | JGI IMG/M metagenome (GOLD analysis project Ga0105104, IMG submission 87034) | Freshwater sediment microbial communities from Prairie Pothole Lake near Jamestown, North Dakota, USA - PPLs Lake P7 Core (6) Depth... | ecosystem: Environmental > Aquatic > Freshwater >...
TCACATGAAAAAGATAAATTGTTGATTTGTTCTGCTTGGCAATGTCTATCGCCTGTTTTAATGCGTTATCCGCGTAAACTGAAAAATCCGTCGGCACTAATATTTTCTTTGGTGCAAACATAATAAAATCCTCCTTTTTTTCTTATAGAATATATGTTGTGATTGAATTAACAATGCGGGTTGTTCTGTAGTGAAGTAGTAGTAAGATCCTACCAATAATTACTGCAGACCAGCAAATCGGTCCGGCCGATGGCAGACATCAATGGAATACTTACAGAACTTCAGTAAGCTTAGAATATAATAATGGGCAGTATATACTGCCCATTATTATCATTTCCGTTTTTGTCATTACAGACTGGCCGAATGCGCAGATGCATCTCCAATGCCAGCCACAATCTCTTCTTTGCCCGGATCGTCGCTTTTTCCCTCTCTGTTAGAATTTACATTTGCGGATTCAGCCTTCTCCATCTTCGGTTCTTCGTTGAGTTTCCAAAGCACTTCTTCCACGTCTTTGTCGCAGACCCTCTCTTTTGTTGCAAATTCACTATCCGGGTCTCTCATAATCTTGTCCATCAGTTTTTTTTCTTCACATTCATCCATACCGTTCTCCTTTGATAATGTAGCTTTTAAAACTGTTGCCAACTTATCAAGGCTGGAATTTAAGCCTTCCTTCATTCCGCTTTTGGATCTGGTTGCAACTGTATTTTGCTAAATAAAGATGGGCTTTATCGTCACCAAAGGCAATGGTGGAAAAATGTAAGCATTATGGTGGGCAGAAACCCTTGGTGGTTCATGTTGCATAAATGGACCAAAAACCATTTTATAAAAATATCGAGATGTTATTAAGTTATAATTTATGGATGAGATGAGTGTATTCAGCAGACAACATTCCTGTGCAATCCTTCTTGATGAATTCTATTAAATATGTAATCTTATGAATCATACGTTTTTTCAATTGATTCAGGAGAATATGTTATGGCTGAATCACGTCGTATTCTTATACTGGAAGATAACCCGGCTGATGCAGAGCTTGTTCAATTTGAACTGCAGGAAGCTGGGCTCCTCTTTACAGCCACACAGGTAACAACCCAGGAAGATTATCTGCGAAATCTACAAGAATTCCCCCCGGATCTTATTTTATCCGATTACGACCTCCCCCGTTACAATGGCGCCCTGGCGCTGGCTGAGGCAAGAATGAGATGCCCTGACACTCCTTTTATTCTGGTATCCGGCGCTGTCAGTGAAGACCGGGCCATTGAAATCCTCACCCAGGGAGCCAAGGATTACATTCTGAAAACCCGATTGCAGCAACGGCTTGTTCCTGCCGTCCGGAGAGCGCTTGCGGAAGCAGCGGAACAGAAGGCACGTAAAGAAGCTGAAAGAGAACTACGCGAAATGCACGTAAGTCTCGAGAGACAGGTGGCCGAGAGAACCGCCGCCCTTCAGAAACAAATAGAACACAGCCGAAACGTGGAAGAGACCTTGCTCAAGTATAATGAGCGGCTTGAGATCTTATCCTACACGGCCGGTCAATTGCTGGTAAGCGATAAACCGCAGCAGCTTGTGGAAGAACTGTGCCGGAAAGTGATGACATTCCTTGATTGTCAGGCCTTTTTCAACTTTCTGGTCGATGAATTTTGCGGACGCCTGCACTTAAATGCCTGCGCGGGCATTCCGCCCGAGACCGTGCGGGAAATCGAGTGGCTGGACTTCGGTGTGGCCGTGTGCGGCTGCGTAGCACGAGATGGTTTAAGGATCATTGCCGAAAACATTCCGGAAACGCCCGATATAAGAACGGATCTGATCAAATCCTTCGGCATCAAGGCCTATGCCTGCCATCCGCTTATGCACCAGCAACGTGTTATCGGAACTTTATCCTTTGGCACCCGCACCCGCACGGCTTTCAGCACGGATGAACTGGCCATGATGAAAACCGTTACCGATCAGGTCGCTATAGCTATGTCCCGTGTCCGGATGGAAGATACAATGCGGCAGATAACTGAACGTTTTGAGATGGCGCAACACGCGGCTCAGGTGGGAACATGGGATTGGAACATAGTCACCGGCCATATCGAATGGTCAACTGAGATGTTCCATGTGTTCCGGCTTGATCCACAGATAAATAGGGCATCCTTTGAACTGTGGAAAAGTATTATCCATCCCGAAGACGTCAAAATTGCCGGCCTCCGTATCGATGAGGCTTTACAAAAGAAGGCCCTTCTCAACAGCGATTACCGGACTATCTCGCCTGACGGTCAGATTCGCTGGATAAACGCTGTGGGAGAAGGAAAATACAACGATCAAAATCAAGCCGTCAGGATGATCGGTATCTGTATAGACATAACCGAGCGTAAACAAACGGAAGAAGCGCTGCGCGAGAGTGAAGAGCGTTACCGCGAACTTGTCTATTCGTCGCCTGAGGCAGTGATCGTACACTCCGACGGACAATTTCTTTATGCCAATCCCGCTGCTTTGCGATTATACGGCGCACGATCACTCGATCAACTCCGGAAAAAGACAGTCCTTGACCTTATTCCCGAAGATGAACGCACAGGAATTGCCTTACGCATGGAACAGGGAAAAGCAGGGGAAAGACTGTCTCTGAAAGAAACCAAACTGACACGTCTTGACGGACGCGTCATTGAAGTTGAATCTGTTGGTGGCGCCATCTCCTATAATGGAAAACCCGCAGTGCAGGTCATGATTCGTGACATCACCGAGCGCAAGAGCAGGGAGAAAGAACGTGAAAAAAACAACCGGACATTAAGAGCGCTAAGCAAAAGTAATCAGGCAATGATGCGTGCCGAAGATGAATATAAATATATGGAAGAAGTATGCAAAATTATCGTTAAAGACTGCGGCCATGCCATGGTTTGGGTCGGGTATGCAGAAGATGATGAAAGTAAAACCGTCCGCCCTGTAGCTTATAATGGGTTTGAAGAAGGTTATATCAATGCAATGATGATAACCTGGGCTGATACCGAGCGAGGACACGGTCCGACAGGCACGGCTATCCGTACGGGGAAACCGACGACATGCAGAAATATGCGTACTGATCCTCTTTTCATGCCCTGGAGAGAAGAGGCCATCAAACGAGGTTATGCATCGTCAATTGTCTTACCGCTAATGACCCGTGGCAGGACATTCGGGGCATTGAACATCTACTCGAAGGAACCTGATCCCTTTACAGAAGACGAAGAAAATCTGCTCACCGAATTAGCTAATGATCTTTCGTATGGTATTACTGCGATTCGGTGGCGCGAAGCGCTGAGGAAAAGCGAGGAACGTTTCCTCGCCATTGCGACCCACACACCGGATCACATCCTGATGCAGGACCGAGACCTGCACTACCAGCTTGTCATCAATCCGCAACTGGGTTTCGCCGAAACCGACATGTTGGGAAAGACCGACTATGATATTTTTGAACAGGGGGATGCCGAGAAACTCACGATGATCAAGCGGCAAGTCATGGAAACAGGTAACTCGACTACGATGGAAACATCACTTCTGAATCTGCGCGGTGAGCCCGAGTATTTCGAGGGGGCTTATGTCCCGAAGCGAGGGTCCTCGGGGCAGACTGACGGGATCATCGGGTATTTTCGCAATGTCACAGAACGCAAGCGGACCGAAGAAGCCATTCTGCGGGCCAAGAAAGAATGGGAGCTGACTTTCGACACGGTTCCCGACATGATCGCCATTCTTGATAACCGGCACCGGATTATTCGCGTTAACAAAGCCATGGCAAACCGTTTGAATGTTCTTCCGCAGAATTGTGTCGGGATGTCATGCCATGAAGTTGTCCATGGGTTGCCTGCCCCACCGGCGTTTTGCCCGCATAGCCTGACTTGCCGGGATGGCCAACAGCATGTAGCCGAATTTCATGAGCCTTGCCTCGGTGGAGACTTTCTGGCGAGCACGTCACCTCTTTGCGACAGTTCAGGGAATCTTATCGGCTCCGTGCATGTGGCACGCGACATCACCGAGCGCAAGCTTGTGGAAAATCAATTAGCGAAGCAGGCGATCGAACTGCAGCAGCGCACTACCCAACTGGAAGAGCTCAACCGCGAACTGGAAAGTTTCAGCTACTCCGTTTCCCATGATCTCCGGGCACCGCTTCGGGCTATTGACGGCTTTTCCCGGAAGCTTGAACGGGAATATACAGATAAAATCGATGAAAAGGGTGCAGGCACAATCAACGTTATCCGCAGTAGTGCTAAGCTTATGGGCGTTTTGATTGACAATCTTCTTTCTTTTTCAAGGGCACAAAAAACCGGTATGAATATTGCCGCCATTGACATGGGCAAACTTGTAAAAGAAGTGATAAAAGAAATACGGGAAGCAAATAAGGAACGCAAACTCAGTTTCAAGGTTGCCAAGATACTGCCGGGATATGGAGACCTCAACCTCATCAGACAAGTGCTTTTCAATCTTTTTGAAAATGCTGTTAAATTTACCAGAAATAAAAGGCAGAGTACTATTGAAATGAACAGTTATATGGAGGATGATAAAGTTGTTTATTGCATTAAAGATAACGGCGCCGGCTTCGATATGGAATATTACAATAAGCTCTTCGGCGTTTTCCAGCGTCTCCATAGTCATGAGGAATATGAAGGAACCGGTGTGGGACTGGCGATTGTCCAACGCATCATCCAGCGTCACGGTGGAAAAGTCTGGGCCGAAGGAAAAGTAGGCAGAGGCGCTACTTTTTATTTTACACTCCCGCATAAATTATAGGCTTAGGATGAATCCATTTTCATCCTGTATATCGAACGTCTTCCTTTCGAAAATATTTCCTGACCCGACGCCCATTTTCTTCATCAGGCAAGAGTAGTGTAGCCAAAGCGCCGTTTGGAATTCGTGCGTTGACCGGGGCATTTTGTTATTCCTCCATCCGGACTTATTTTCTTTCCAGTGGAAAGGTCAGACTTGCGCCATACCAGCCAATCACGGACACAACAGGAATGAGAACCAACAACAGCATAAGATAGACGATTCCCACCATATCGGGAAGAAAAATCCTCAGGAGAAAGGCGGCCAGAGAAATTGTCACGAGCAAGGCCGAAAAGAAGATTTTAATGAGAACCGGCCGCATGGGCCTGAGTTGATAATTAAGCCACCAGGTAAGAAAACCGGTCAGGATAGCCGGAACGGAAAATAGGATACCAGCCCCCAGACAGTAAAAGGCGGTCGTCTCGAAAGCGTTCACATCGGTGATCAGGTAAAGTAAATAGAAGATTGCGGGTGATATTGTAAACGCAATCGGAAAATGAACCAGCATGGGGTGGGGATGTCGCCGCAGAAAGGGGAATCGTTCCAGTAACGCTTCCAGAGGCTTTGGCAAGTTCCCCTCGGCCTCTGCGCTTATCTTCAATACCCCCACCTGGGGATATAGGTCAAGCTTCTCCGGACCGTGAGGTGCAGCTTCAATGTCTATCGTCAGGTCATGCCCCGCCGTGTGACGCTTCATGTGCAGACCGTTATTCCATAGCTTACTTGTGCCGACGTCGAATACTTTGCCTTTGTGGGCGATATAACAAGGGCGCCCCTCTTTTCCATTGAATTGAGCCAGCGATTCAAGATCGAATTCCTTCATAATGTCCTCTTACAGATGATATCCATGGTTTTGATGATCATCCTACCATAACTCAATTCCGTTGTCCCGGCCATATTTGGGATATCACAAGGACTGCGTTTCCATCCTGTTGACAATCTTTTCGTATTTTTCGTGAATCATTTTTCTATCAAATTCATAAAACTCCGCAAGCATCTTATCCAGTTCTTCTTTGCTGAAGTACTCCTGGCAGGGGAAAAAGAAGTGTTTGTCTTCTTTTTCAATGTGTACAGGATAAAAACGGGCCAGTTCCTTCATGAGAGAAATAACTTCCTCGATGGTATTTTCACCCTTAAGATACCTTTCTTTAGCATCCACCAGCATGCCTGTTGTTTTCCGGGCATACCGATGATCTTCCATCAACTCGTCTATGATTCGCGCATGTTCCGGAGATAATTTTTTTTTCATGAGATCGCGAAACAGGATATCTTCTTCCTTGCCGTGGTGCAGCCGGTCTGCATAAATCCGGATAAAATCCACCGCGGTATCTATAAACAAAGGGTTCACCTTTTTCTGTTCGTTAATCTTGCTGATTTCACTTTCAAAACTGCGCAGCATCCTTTCGATCAATCTGTGCTCCCACATCAGCGGTCCAATCGGTTTCATATCAACATCTCCTCCTCACGGTGCGTTTGATTTGTTGGTAGGGTTAATGATGTTTTGAATTTTCAAGATGTTCGGCATATACTCCTTTGCCGGTTGCATTCAGATGAATCCGTTCAACATAATGCGTATAATCAACATACGCCTTGACAAATTCCCGCCCCTTCTCGACGCTTTCATCCTTGTGTTTATAAGTAACCGCCGCATGCGCGTAACGCGTCCTTATGCCGGCAGCAACATCGTCCGTGATCCTTTTAACCAGCAAATCGGGGGAGCCGCTTGCCAGGGACTTATCTGCTTCGATAATCGATGGCTCTACCTGACCCGCCGGCTTCAGGCCGGTAAATGGTGCGCCTTCTCCGGCACGGTGAATTTTGACGAGAGTTGCAAAGAAATGATTTTCTGCTGTTTTTGCGCTTTTTTTGCTCCGGGCACTGAGTGCCCTTGTGAAAGGCGTACGAACAGCTTTTTCATCCTTATGCCTTACCCATTTGAGAACGGGTGTGACATCTTTGTTATCCAGTGCCTTGCGGGCATCCTGAATGACGGGTCCATCCAAAGTATCGCAGTGCGCAACGGCAAAGCTGTACATTCCGAGTGTCAGTGTTGTCAGGATCGCAACTGTCAATAATACTTGAAATAAAACTATTTTCTTTTTCATGGATATGTTCCTGTTTTATGTTAAGTTTTTTACTTTCATAATGCCCCGGAGCCGTTTACAACAGCCTTCGGTGTCATAAAAAGAATCTTGATGTCTGACCATAAATTCCACTCACGAATATATTTTAAGTCAAGGCGCACCATTTCATCAAAAGTAGTCCGGCTTCTGCCAGTGACCTGCCACAACCCCGTGACGCCGGGTTTACAGGACAAGAAACGTCGGCGATGCCAAATATTGTAAAGTTCACATTCATATGGAATGGGAGGTCGGGGTCCCACTAAAGACATATCTCCCATTAAAACATTGATTAATTGCGGAAGTTCATCCAGGCTTGTTTTGCGTAAAATATGACCGATAGATGTGATACGCGAATCGTTGGTAAGCTTGAAAACACCGGGTTCCACAGCGGCACTATTCTGTTCACAGATGTATTGTTTTATATAACTACGATGCTCTGCCGAATCACAATTATTTTTCATCGATCTGAACTTGAACATGGAAAATTTTTTACCGTTGAAACCAATTCTTTGCTGTTTGAAAAATACAGGTCCGGGGGAAGTGGCTTTAATGGCTGCGGCTATCATAAGAAAAAGAGGAGACAGGCAAAGCAGTGTCAGTCCGCTTCCAATGATATCGATAATTTTCTTGATCTTCAGGGAAAATGCTCTATTAATATTTCGGTTGGTCAAATCGGGATAAAGATTAATATTAAATATTTTGTCGCTAGATGAGACGCCATTATTCTCGGGATAATGATGGAATGAATATTCAATTTTATCAATCTCGTCGGTATCGAGTCTTTCGCAGAGGCAATAAGATATTTTATGAATGACTGATTTGATAAAAGTGGCTTGCTCACTTGCAACTTCCGTAAAAATAATGCCGATGGTGTGATGCTTATGATACCAGCCCCGAATATCGACTTCTCGCAGAGATGGAAGCAATGCTGCCTTAATGCATGCGATGGTTTCTCCTTGCCGGGATGCGGTCATGAGTTTGGAAATATTTAAAAGCAGCAGAATGAATGGTTTTTGGGATCGTTCTGTACGCATTCTTTCGATCCGTAACATATAGCGGAAATGGGTTTCATCATAGAATACATAATCATTATTATGCGTACTATCCGCCAGTTTCATTATACTTCCGGATGATATGAGTGATTTTATCTCTAATAATCTTTCGGGAAGATTCATAATATCTTCCTCTTTTAGTAAGGGTAACGTCATAAATCATTCATAACAAATCGCAGATCGTTCCGTATTGTTTCAGCCAGGCGCATTTATGCAACCAGATTGTAAGCGGCCGGATTAAGCGGTGATCCGGCGGTAAAGACACGAGCCGCGAGTTCCCGATCCAGCATTAAAATGCCTTCCTTTGAGTTTTCAACCATGGCCAAATCGCGACAGACCTTGTCCGCATTTTTTTCTTCTTCAATTTGTTCATTTAGAAACCAGGCCAGTAGCGGCTCTGAGGTAAAGTCATTCTCTGCACGGCATATTTTGGCGAGATCAATAATTTTGCCAGTGATAAACTTTTCATGCTCATAGGCATCCTGCCATGGTTCCAGTGGTTTTTCCCATGTTGTTTTGATCTGCTTGATATCTGCCAAGGTGACCTGGCCGCCTCTATCGAGGATGTGATCATAAAATTTCATGGCATGAATCATTTCCTCATGCGCCTGACAACGCATCCAGTTGGCCATCCCATCAAGGTTCTGCGCATGAAAATAAGCAGCCATTGATAAATAAACGTAGAAGGATTCCAGTTCATGCCTGATCTGTTCATTCATTGCATATCTAACTTTTTCTGTGATCATTTTGCTGACCTTCCTTTCAAGGTATTTCTTTTTTACAAATCATTCTGCGTTTTCCATTTTCCGGCTATCCAGGTATTCTGATGGTGCCTGCAAAAGTCCAATAGCATTTGGTTTATGCTCTATGGCCAAAATATCTTCATTTAAATATCGGTCTAGCATGCCACGGATACGATTTGTCAAATATTGCCATTCTTTCTCCAAATTTTGCTGACTCATAGATAACCTCCTTTGATAAATTGTTTTACGATCATCACTGCAATCATTCTTGCGCGCTGTTTTTTTTCTATGACAAATTATTGCAAAAGAAGAATGAAAACAATGCGGATTAATTGTGAGGGGAATAGTAGGTAAAGCCTACCACTGTAATAAATGAGCAGATTGAAGAAAATAAAACACGGATGCTTCTCCTTCGTCTGCGATAGTGGAAACATCAAAAAAAGGCAGAGCCAAATGACCCTGCCTTATAATTTAAATATGGTGGAGGTGAAAAGGTTTGAACTTATGACCTCTTGAATATTACTATCCAAGCGCTCTCCCAGCTGAGCTACACCCCCACGCAATTTACATTTAATCGTTTGCCTGGAATATGTCAATTACTCTTTTATACTGATATCTATTCTGAATCAATCACCTCGCAGCAAGCTGCGGAGAATTAACGCTCGTCCCGCGCAAGCGGGATTAAACGTTCTCCTTCACAAACTAAAATCTCATCTCATCATCTGCTGATTATGCATAACATCTATTTAAAACCGTTTTTTCTCCCCTTCCCTGAGACGAAGCATACTGCTTGCTCTCTCTTTTCTTTTCCAGTTTCCAGAAGTACCGGATCTTGCAGACTTCACCGATAGGCAATCCCGTCATCTCCTCCAGATCCGTAATGCGAATGTTAGGGTTTTTATCAAGTTCATTTACAATGATTTGCTCCTGATGACTCATCTTTTCACCCTGCCTTTCCATGAAAAAGAAGCTGTTTTATTCGATTTTCTTTCTCCTTGTTCCCTTACATCCAACTCGCTTTCATTCAGATATCAAAATCATTATGCATTACAGAAAACTTACAGATACTATTTGTAACAATAGAAACCGAACAATATCCCTTAGGGAGATACGGGGTATTGATTTAATTTGGGCCGCAACAAGGGAGAGCGAGTATTCGCTTCCTTTAAAGCCGCCATAAAAAATGATGATTTTTCAGGAGGTGCTTTTTCCGACTCTTCGCCTGACATGCCTCCGGGTGCATGTTCAAATGATTCTTCAGAAGATATCCCCGGACGATTTGCCGCATGAAAATTATGTTCATACTTCTGTACAAATCTTTCCAGACTGACTTTTAATTCATTGGCCATATTCTGGGCTTCTTCCCCGTTGTCGCCGGAGATATCTTCGTAAGAATCGTTTCCCTCTTTGCCAAACTCTGCGATCATTTCCCTGGCCTGCGATAACACAAATTCAGGATTCAACTTTTCGCCAATACGAATTCTCTCAATGACTCTTTCTTTCAGCTCATAAGGGGCATCCTTTTTCATGAGCTGAATGGGAGATGCAGGAACCGACTCGAATTTCTTTACAAACTGTTCCAGTTCCATTTTTAATCGAATGGCGGATGTTTGCGCCTCCTTTCCCCTGGTTCCAACCAGTTTCTCATGTAAATCCTGATCAAATTGATTGAAGTTTTCTAAGATTTGTTTAGCCCGTGCCAATACATGCGATGGAGTAATCTCTTCATCTTCCTGTTTCGCTTCCCATACCTCCTGATAAAGTTCATAAGGTGCATCTTCTTCCATTTTCTGAATCATCTTTTCACCCGTCCTTTCCATGGGAAAAAACAAATAAAACAATGCGCATCAATAAGGTAGGTTTAACTGTTTAAACTCTTAAAAAAGCATCAACAAAGAAGGCTCCTCTAATATATTCGCCACCGTCCGGCAGCTGTATCAAATTATTTGTCATACATTGTATGCATAAGATGTTCCTCCGTAAAATATTTCATTTCTTTTAGATATTAACTCTCTAAAATTATTAACATAAATTTTATATCAGAAGTAAAGACAGCCGCGAAAAAAGAACGTATGGACTTTCGTAATATTATAATTGTAAAGAATCCTGACGGTAAAAATGGTTACAAGCAGCCTCATTTTTTGCAGTCTTTAACGCAACTTATTGATTTAATATAGCATTAACTTGACATTACGTCGTATTTGAATTTGTAATACATTTCGACAACCAATGATTTTTTTCAGAACATCGATTCAAAAGCAGGTCCTGGGTAATGCTTCAAGATATGTTTTCTGAAGATTTTGAATGTAAAAGATGATGGAGAGCAGTGAATGGATTTTAATCCTGCTCAAGCGGGACGGGTGCTAATTTTCACTAGCTTGATGCGATAATATTCATTTCATACCTCGATAGCTTGCTGAAAGGTGATTGATCACCCGGCATGTTTTAGAATGATCAATACTGAGTTATCCCTTTCGCATGGTGCATGAATTTGAAAATAATCATGCAGGCGCCGCGCTACCTGCTTTACGAACAGTGCGACACCTGCATGCAGAATGATTTATTTCATGGCCTGTTCGACTGCAACCGCAACGGCAACCGACGCTCCCACCATGGGGTTGTTGCCCATTCCGATCAGTCCCATCATTTCCACGTGGGCGGGAACGGATGATGAACCGGCAAACTGCGCGTCGGAGTGCATGCGTCCCATTGTGTCGGTCATGCCATAAGACGCAGGACCTGCGGCCATGTTGTCCGGATGAAGTGTTCTTCCCGTACCGCCGCCGGAAGCCACGGAGAAAAACTTTTTCCCGGCCAAAATGCATTCTTTTTTATATACACCCATAACCGGGTGCTGGAAGCGTGTCGGATTTGTTGAATTCCCTGTTATTGCGACATCCACACCTTCCATGTGCATAATGGCCACGCCTTCGCGCACGTCGTCGGCACCGAAACAGCGAACGGCTGCGCGCTCACCGGTCGAGTAGGCTTTTTCCTTGATCACGGAAACCTTGCCCGTTTTATAGTCGAAAGCGGTTGCCACGTGGGTGAAACCATTTACGCGGGCGATAATGTGTGCGGCGTCTTTTCCCAGTCCGTTCAGGATGACACGCAGCGGTTTTTTTCTTGCCTTATTCGCGGATTTGGCCAGACCGATTGCACCCTCCGCGGCCGCAAACGATTCGTGTCCCGCACAGAAAGCAAAACAGGCGGTTTCTTCACGAAGCAGCATCGAGGCCAGATTCCCGTGACCGATGCCGACTTTGCGGTCGTCGGCGACTGATCCGGGAATGCAGAATGCCTGAAGACCTTCACCGAGTGTCTCGGCGATGTCGGCGGCCGTCTTCTGACTCTTCCTGATTGCCACGGCGGCGCCCACCAGGTAGGCCCAACCGGCGTTTTCAAACGAAATCGGCTGTATGTCTTTTACAATTTTCCGAACATCAACGCCTTTTCCCATACATACCTTTTCAGCTTCCTCAAGCGAGGCAATTCCGTATTTCGCGAGAAAAGGAGTGATCTGCTGAATTCTTCTTTCGTATCCTTCAAATATGGCCATTTTAAACTCCTCATCCTTTTCGTGGGTTGATAACGTTGACGGCTTCGGCAAATCGTCCGTATGTTCCGGTTGCTTTGGCAAGCGCGGCGGCCGGATCCGTTCCTTTGGAAATATGATCCATCATGACGCCCAGTTGGACAAACTTGTAACCGATGATTTCGTTGTCACTGTCCAATCCGATTTCGGTGACAAACCCTTCGGCCATTTCCAGGTATCGGGGCCCTTTTGCTTTTGTGCCGTACATGGTGGCAATCACGCTGCGCAGGCCTTTGCCCAGATCTTCAAGGCCCGCTCCAATGGGAAGCCCTCCTTCAGAAAAGGCGGTCTGCGTTCGGCCGTAAACAATCTGAAGAAAAATTTCTCTCATGGCCACGTTGATCGCGTCACAGACAAGATCTGAATTCAGCGCTTCCAGAATGGTTTTATTCGGCAATATTTCGGCGGCCATTGCAGCGGAATGGGTCATTCCGGTACATCCGATAGTTTCAACCAGCGCCTCTTCGATAATGCCGTTCTTCACATTCAGGGTGAGTTTGCATGCCCCCTGCTGAGGCGCGCACCACCCGATGCCGTGGGTAAGGCCGCTGATATCTTTAATTTCCTTCACCTGCGTCCACCTGCCCTCCTGGGGTATGGGGGCCGGGCCGTTTTTGGCACCCTTGGCAACTACGCACATCTTCTCGATTTCATGAGTATGTTCCATAAATTAGCTCTCCTTCCGGTAAAATACTGCGCCGAGTAATGTAGCACCGGCTTTTCTTTTTATCAATTCAAATTGTCTATGAAAGGGCAATTTTTGATGGCCAGGTCAATGCTTTAATCTGCCGCCGCAAGATATTGATTAAAATGGCATTTTATGAAGGCGACCGCTGCGGAGATCCAGTCCTGTAGAATTGCGTCAAAAGCGGGTTTATGATCCGGAAATTTGATTTATGCTGAATAACGGTAAAGAGCAACTCCCAGGACCAGGATGCCTAGCACAAAGCGATACACAACAAAAGGAAGGAATGTTTTGGTCTGCACGTAGCGCAGCAGGAAACCGATGGCGGCCAGGCCGGAAAGGCAGGCTACGGCCATGCCGATAAGAAATCCTGTATCGATCATGGAAGGATTGGCGACAAGCACGGGCACCTTGACCAGGGCGGCTCCCAGTATAATCGGCGCGGAAAGCAAAAAGGAAAATCGCGCTGCATCCTCACGCTTCATACCCAGTGCCAGCGCCGTGGTCATCGTAACGCCGGAGCGCGACACACCGGGAATGATAGCCAGTGCCTGTGAAAGCCCGATCAGAAAACTGGTTTTCAGCGTGATATGAGCCACGTCAATCTGTTTTTTACCCATCCGGTCAACAACGTAAAGAATAATGCCCAGGAGAATCAACATGCAGGCAATCAGGACCGGATTGCGAAAA
>Ga0105104_10002421_pt1 | contig 13658 bp, 20 predicted proteins | sample PPLLaktember2015_3_FD_87034 | JGI IMG/M metagenome (GOLD analysis project Ga0105104, IMG submission 87034) | Freshwater sediment microbial communities from Prairie Pothole Lake near Jamestown, North Dakota, USA - PPLs Lake P7 Core (6) Depth... | ecosystem: Environmental > Aquatic > Freshwater >...
CGCGCGTTCATCAACCGTCAGACCAAAGCCACCCAACCCAGAAGGACGTCCATCCGATGAAACCGCTACCTGAATTTCTCCTGCTACTGCTGCTGGTGACCCCGGTCGCCGCGCAGGACTACATCACGCCCAAAATCCCGACCGAGGAAGAAAAAGTCGAGGCGCTGAAGCTGGGCTATGCGCTCAACGGCAACTCGATGGTCGGGCCGACGATCGACCTGACTGACCCCAGGGTGCTGGAGGCCTACCGCAACGCGATCGCCACCGAGATCCCCGACACCATCGAGGATGCCGACCCCAATGGCGGTATCTGGCCTCGACTGGAGAAAAAGCCGAAGCCGGAAAAGCTGATCCACAACGTCTGCACCGCGCACGGCATGTACAAGCAGTATTACGGCACGACGTGGCGGTGCAAGCGATGAGCGAGTACAAATTTGCCGCCATCGCCGAGCAACTGGTCGCCTCCCTGATCAAAGGCGCCGAGGACAACGTCCACGAGGCCAATGCGCTGCTCGACAGCGTCAAGATCCTGGGCGAGGAAATCACCAAGCACGTCGACGAGCACGCCAAGATGCTCGACGACGCCACCGCAAGAACCAAAGCCTATGGCGAGCGCGTGCTGGAGGCGCACAAGGAATACATCAACGGGGGCAAGCATGAAAACCCAACTCCGTAAGATCCCGCTGGAGCGGTTCCTGCAGCTCGACGACGACATGGCGGGGCTGTGCTCGGACTGCGGCCACGAGCAGTCCTGCTGCGAGCCCGACGCCGAACGCTATCGCTGCGAGGCCTGCGGCGAGCGCGAAGTCTACGGCCCGCATTGGTACCTGATGACGGGTAAGGTGACATGACCGGCAACGTCTGGACCGACACCATGAACCGCTACTTCGCCAGGCTGCACCGCGACCCCAAGCAGCTCTCGTTCGTCGCGATCGCCAAGGAGATGGAAGTAAAGTTTAACATCACGATGACGCGCAACGCCTGCATCGGCAAAGCGCGTAGATTAGGATTACCGATGCGCAAGTTCGGCACGCCGCGGGTCCCGATCGAGCGCGCGGCGTTGAAGCCACGCAAGGTCGCCGCGGTCGAGGCGCCGATCGCACCGGCGGAGGCCCTCATGCCCGAGGTGCTTCCGCCGGAGGGGTTGACGATCTACCAGCTGCGCGACAGCACCTGCCACTGGCCGCTCGGCAAGACCTACGACTACCCGCCCTTCATGTTCTGCGGCTGCCCCGCGCTGCTCGGGCGGCCGTATTGCGAGGCGCATACCGCGAAGGCGAGCGGCCACAGCCACAACAGGGAGCACGTATGACACCAGAAGAAAGACAGCTACTGATCGCGGCAGCGCAAGCCGTCTTGCAATGCGCCCGATGGGGGCAAAACACAGGCATCGACCAAGAAGTGTGCAATGCACTCTCAGCGGCGCTTGCGGCGGTCCAGGCCGCGGGTGCGTCCACAGATTAGGCAGCCTTGTTGCGCGTCTGCCGGCGGCGCAGGTAGGCTTCAAACGCCTCCTGCGCCGACATCTTATCGAACACCCGCGCCAGCTTCAGCTCGTCGACCGTCTGCTCGGCGACGCAGACGCGCACGATCACTTGCCGCTTTTGCCCGGAGCGGTTGATCCGCGCGATGGTCTGCTCCCAATACTCTGGCGACCAGATTGGCGCGATCCAGGCCATGTCGGCGCCGCCATGCTGCAGGTTGAGGCCATGGCCGCCGGAAGCCGGATGCAGACCCATGAACGGTAGTCGCCCCGTGTTCCAATCCTCGATAGTCGCCGCCGCCAGCTTGTCGCTGACGCCAGAGCCAAGGTAGGGCATGCTCGGCAGTAGTTCCAGCAGCATGCGCAGGTCGGCCTGATACTCATAGACCAGCATGGTAGGCCCGGTGGCGTTCTCGATGACGTCCTCCAGCCACTCCCATTTGGCAGCGTGGATCCGATGCGTGGTTTCCGTCTCGTCGTAGATGAAGCCGTTGGCCATCTGCGCCAGCTTGCCGGTGGCAACCGCGGCCGAGGCGGCGACAATGACAGCATCACCCGCGCCGGTGAGCAGCTTGCGCTCCATCTGGTCGTACTGGGCGCGCGCGCCTGGCGGCAGCTGGACCTTGTCGAAGATGATGGTCGGCTCGGGCTGCACCAGCTCGCCCTCGGCCACGGTGGCCACATAGGGGGCGAGGTCCGCGTTGATCTGATCCTCGGCGCCCGGGAAAGGCGACCAGGTGTAACCGTTATAGTCGGCCGGATAGAACCGGGCCTTGCGCCAGCTGTAGAACGATCGACCCCACAGCTTGCCCTTGGTCACCACCCTGGCTGGCATGAACAGGTCCTCTGGGCCCGAGGGGCGCAGCGTGCCGCTTAGGCCCCAGATCATTTTGAAACGGTGCGCGATCTTCGCGAGCGCCTTGGCGCGCTCGCCCTTCGGGTTGCGCAGCCGCGAGATCTCGTCGATCACCAGCAAGTCGAACAGCGGACTATCGTCCGGCAGCTTCTCGAGCTCCTCGACCAGCCACTGCACATTGTCGAGGCCGATGATGGTGAGGTCGCACTGAAACACCGAGGCCTCCGTCAGGCCGAGGCCGCGCTGCACCGGCCCGCCGTTGAGCAGCATGTAGCGCAGCTTCTTGACGTGCTCCCAGCTCTCGATCTCATCCGGCCAGACGATATTGGCGACGCGTTTCGGCGCGATGACGAGGACGTGCCTTACCACTTTGTCCCGCAACAGCTCCTCGATCGCCGTCAGCGCCGCGATGGTTTTTCCAGCCCCAGGACGTAGCACCGCCAGCTTGGCGTCGTTCTCGTAGAGCGCGGTGGCGACGCGGTCCTGGTAGGGGCGGAGATCTTTCTTCTGGCGCATCAGGACACCTTCAGCGGATTGTCGAGGTCGGCATACTCGGGGATCGAGATCAGCGCCGCCATCACGTTGTGACCCTTTTGCGTGAAGCGAATGTATTCTTCGTCGCCGTGGGTCATGCGCTCGATCAGGCCGAGCTGCTCGCACAGGTCGAAGCACGCCTTCGGCGATTTATCCGGCGTGATGGTGAACCCGCGCGTCTGGATCTCGTCGCTCATGGCGTAGGGCTTTCTTCGTCCAGCGACGGCTCGTCGTCGTCTGCGTCGCGCGATGGCACAGGCACCCAATCGTCGACGTCGTAATCGCGCTCCAGTACCTCGACGGCGACGTCGATCAACTCCGCGGCAAATAGTTCGTTGAACTGATTGAACAGCTCCTCGGTCGCGTTGACCGGCTCGCCCCAGATGTAGACCCACTCGCCGCTGTCACGCGGCGTGTTCTCCTCAACACTCTCGTAGTTTTGCAAGAACCACTGCACCATGTGGTCGCGGATCGCGTCTGCCGTGTAAGGTTTGTCGCTCATAGCCCGTACACTCCCTTCGATTTGCTGTACCACCGCGCGATCACCGGCTCGGCCTTCAACGGCAGGCCGTCCGACCAGTCGAAGCCGCGCTCCATGACGCTAATCAGCTCCTTGGCGTAGCGCCGAGCATCCTGCTCAGCGCACTGCACCAGCACCTCATCGTGCGTATGCGCGCGCACGTCGAAGGCTGTGCCGACCAGTCGCTGCAGCGTACCGCGCAGTACGTCCGCCGCTACAGCTTGCGTGACGTTTTCGGCCAGGAAGCCCGGCCACATCTTCACGCGGCCGTAGCCGCGCGCGAACGTCAACTCATAGCTGGAGCTGACGATCGTACCGTCGTCGTCCTTCTCGTTGACGGTTTCCCATTTGGCGCGGCGGTAAGTCAGGAACCGGCCAGATGGCAAACGACACAGCAGCGAGCCGCCGAGGTAGTCGTCGAGGTAGATGTACATAACGCGGCCGGCGACCTGCTCGGTGCCCGGCGCCTCAAGTGCTCGGTTGGCCGCGCCCCACAGGCCGAACGATCGCACCAGCGGAGGTCCTTTGTCCTCGTCGTAATCATCCTCAGGGGTCGAAACCGGGCTACCCTTGCGGTGCGCGCCCCAGAACGCCACCGCCCAGGGGTTGGCCGCGCGCCACTGCGCGACGATCTCGGAAGCCTGCTCGTCGTCGAGCGCCATGTCGTAATTGGCGGCCATGTTCTGCAGCGCGCCGCGGCCGCCGCCAAAACCACAGGCGAGCTCGGCGACCTTGCCACGCTGGCGCAGCGTCTCATCGATCTCTTCAATGCTGATCTTCATCATGGCTGCCACCGAGCGAACGTAGAGATCCGGCAGGGTGGGGTCGGCATCGACCTCGCGGAAGATGTCGAGGCGCGTCTCGGCCTCGCGGCTGTCGGCCAGCCACGGCAGCACACGCGCCTCGATCTGCGACCAGTCGCCCCAGACAAAGCACTCGCCATTGGTCGGGACTAGCGCGGCCCGGACCAGCATCGACAGCTTGCGGCTGACCGGCGCGTCGCCGCCCAGCATCTGGAAGGCGCGGTGCGAACATCCCCCAATAAGCGCGTCGAGGGCGTCGGCCTCGTACGGCAGCGCGGACCGCATCAAGTTATGGATCTGGACGCCGCGGGAGGAGAAGCGCCCGGTTTGTGGCGCGCCGCCGAATGAGTACTGCCCCATCAGCACGCCATCCACCTCCTGCTCGAGCATCCGCCCGAACTTGGCCGGCGTGGTCGAGCCGCCATAGTGGCGGATCTCCAGCATGCGCAAGGCGCGGCGCTCGAGATCGGTCAGGCCCTCCTTGGCCGTCAGCCGCACGATCAGCTGCCGCAGCCTGGATCGGGTGAGGGTGTCCTTGCGGGGCTTGACCTCCTCGCCGGTGTCCTCGTCGATCTCCTGCTCCCGGCGTGTCATTAAGGCCACACATTCCCGGTCGAGCACACGGCGCAGCCATTTGATCATCTTGGCGGTTTCGGTGACTTTGGCGACGGCGCCGCCGGACAGCGCGATCAGCTCGGTGCCCATGTAGCCTGCGTCGATCGCGGCCATCTTGGCGGCGGCCGCGGCCAGGCCAAGGTCGACGCCAATGCCGCGCTCGTTGATCGCCTCGGCGGCCCAGTATTCTTGCCACTCTGCTTGCGAGAGCTGCAGCGTTACTTGGAACAGCTCGCGCATGACGTCGACGTCCTGGGCGGCGTAGGCGTTAAACTTGATCCAATCGTCAGGGTGCGTCTCCGGCCGGCCGGCGCCCAGGCAGAACAGGTCGATCAGGGCGCGGCCCTCTGGCGCCTTGTGGCTGCAGCCGGCAAACTTGGCGGCATCGCCCAGGCCCTGCGGCAGCCCGGCGGCCTGCGCCTGCACCATCACGTCGATGATGTGATGCGGTTCCATCAGCGGGAAGTCGACGGTGGCAAAATTCCAGGCCGCCCGGTCAAACGCGGCGTGGTAGGCCGCCCAGATCGCCTTGCCGGCTAACACCCTGTTGTGATGTCGCTTTATGGCGTCGGGCATGTCCTGCCAGCGCAACGGACAGGCGTAGTCGGGAACGGACACGGTGTCCGTGGTCGCGGTGCCAATTCCGTAAGCTAAAATCAGGGCGTCCGCGGCGCCCATGTAGCGGTAGGTGCCGGCGTCGATGTCGACGCCAGAGCGAGTTTCAAAGTCGATAAATCCGGTATCTTCGAGGGCAAAGGCAGAGCCTGGGTCGCGGCTGGACATGGACGGTCCTTTTGTTTCACGTGAAAGGGGCCAGCCGTAGCTGGCCCCTGGGAACGCATTAGCGCGCCGCTGGGCGGCGCCGCGGTGAGCCGGGGGTATGAACCGCTGCCGTCGGAGCAGGCGTCTGGGGCGCCTCCGCAGCCTCGGCAACGACCGGGCGGCGACGGGCCGGGCCAGGGGCGGCCGCCGCAGGGGCGGCCTCGGCGACCGGCGCCTCGACGGCGGGGGCCTGGCCGGCCATCTGGCCGGCCATGTCAGCGAAGCCCACAATACGGAACTCGGGCGTGAAGATCTGGCCGTATTTGGCGTGCTTGTAGGAGCCGGTCTGCATCGTCACCACGGCGCAGGGACAGCTGGGGTCGGTGTCGAGCTGCGCCTGTAGCGCCTTGAGGAAGTCGTCGACCGCCCGCATGCCGCCAATGCTGGAGGTTTTGTGCAGCACCTCGAGGCCCTTGTCCTCGCCGTTCATGCACTTCAGCTCGAAGGTACGCTGCTCGGAGAACGGCCAGCCGTCGGCCGGCAGCGGCTTGACCGGCTTCGGCTCAAACACCGGCGCCATCACCTCGCCGACCATGGTGTTCTTGGCGTTGCCGGGATGGTTGGTCCAGGCCACCCAGCCGTGCATGATCGAGAGCGGGTTGATCGCCCATTGCGAGCCGTCCTGAACTTCGACGTCCTCCTGGCCGTGGACCCAGACGCCGCTCTTGAGCATGCGTAGCAGCGGCTTGCCGCCAAAGCCTTGTAGCGAAGTGGCCGCCCTGCTCTGGGCGATGCCGGCGCGCAACTTGGAGAGCACGTCGGTGGAGATGCCGGTGGCTTGCGGCGCGGTGAGGTCGTTCATGGTTCTGTCTCCTGCTATAGGTCCTGTTTATGTTTGCGGCCGGGCCGTTACCGCTTCAGCGCGGCCAAGGCCGCACGGAACTGCTGGGTCTGTTCGACAAGGGGCACCGCATCAGGGTCACCCTCGGCCGTCAGCGTCATGTCAGAGGATGGCGGCTTTGGCCGCAGCATCTCGGGGATCTCGACGCGAAGGCGCTTGGCGGCCGCATCGACCACCTTGAAGGTCTGCAGCTTCTTCTGCCAGATCTCAGGCTCCTTGAGGCCGAGCGCCTTCAATTCGGCCGCAACGCGATCGGCATCGTCGAGCCATTTGCGGTCCTTGACCATCGGCTTCAGCGCGTAGCCGGGCGCGCGGCCGCCGTCGCGCAGATGCTGCATCAGCATCTCGTCGATGGTTTTCTTGTACTGCACCGCGCTGTCGACCAGGTGCTTGGCAGCGGCGAGGTAGACGCCCCACTGCGCGCGGTCAGGCGCGATCGATGCCTCCATCGCGGTTTTGGTCTGGTTGAGCGCCGAGAGATCAAGCAGCGGGCCTGTCCATAATGGGCATGTCGCTTTGCATTCGGCGAACCTGCACCACTCCCCCCTCGCATAAGGCGGTGCGTCGGTCAGGGCGGCGTCAATCGCGCGGTGCATGGCGACGGCGAAGTCATCGAGCTCATCGGGCGTGACCGCGGTTTGTGTCACAGCGGGGTCAAAGGCCGGCTGGATGATGGCGACGATGATGGCTCTGCGGCGCGTGATCAGCTTCGGCAGCGTGTAGCGCGCCGCAGTCGTGTAGTACATCAGCTGCTCGTTGACGACGTCGCCGTTCACGGGGTCAAGGTACAGCGCCTGCACCGGCACGCCCTGGCCAAATTTGAAATCGATCACCAGCAGATGCGTCTTGCTCTGCAGGATCAGATCGACGGTGCCGAACGCGGCTGGCAAGCCAGGGAAGCGCACATGCGCCTCAATAGCCACAACTTTGAAGCCGCCGCCGTGCTCGAGCATCAGTTGGTCGAGCGCATCGAGCGTCGGCACAATCGCCTCGGCGATGTCCTCGGCCGTGATCGTCACCTCGTCGAACTGGCGCGGGTGTGCGGTCAGGGAGCAAAGGCCGCCGACCATCTTCTCGTCGCGGGCGATCGTCAGCAGCTCGGACATGATGGTGTGCAGCGCCGTGCCACGGTCGGCATAGACGCTAGAGACGCGCGCACCCTGCGGCTGCTTGAGACTTTCCTGGAAAGATGCTGGACAATTCAGCCGGCGCGCTGCGATGCTGCCGCCAACAAGAATGCTATGCGCTGCCATGGATACTGATCCCTGATGCCTGTTTCTAAATCACCGCGCGAGCATACGGTGGAGGAGGCGCTTGTCAAGAGCGTTGAAGCTATCGGCGGCATAGCCCTGAAGCTACAAATTTTCCGCCAGCGCGGCTTTCCCGATCGGACGCTGTTTTTGCCGGGCGGCCGGATTGTTGTGGTCGAGGTCAAGCGGCCGAGGGGCGGGCGTTTATCGCAACACCAGATGCAGTGGCTGCATCGCTTACAGGCGCTAGGGGTGGAAGTCGCGGTGGTGCGGAACCTGCGCGACGTCGAGCGGCTGCTGTGACTTGCGTGTCGGCGGGCTTTAGGCGTAATTGAAAGGCCCCGGCGCGCAAACGCCGAGGCCTTTCTGAAAACATCAACCCCACAACGTCCATTTGCGAGAGCTGAGTATTCCCTACCTAGTCGCAAATGGCGTCCCACACAAGAGGACGCGACATGCTACCATCAGACCCCTACGCGATCAACGCCCACAAGTTCCTGGTCACGTTCTTTCCCGACAGGTTCGCGGCGATCTCAAATACCGCGGAGCTATCACTGCCGGAGCTGGCCGAGCTGATCGGCGACACCGAAGGCGCCGACAAGGCCGGGCTGCCGTGGCTGAAGCTGGCGGCGTTCGGTGAACAAAAGACCGACAAGGGTTCGCTGCGCTCCAACGCCAACATGCGCGAGCTGACCGGCATCGAGGCCGAGCACGATGCTGGGACGATGACTTATGCGGCCGCCTACGAGGCGCTGCAACAGGCCGGCATCCGCGCGCTGATCTACACCACGCCGAGCTATATCCCTGACGTCAAGGAACGCTGGCGCGTGCTGGCGCCGCTGTCGAACGCGATGCCGACCACCGAACGCGCCGCCCTGGTGGCGCGTCTTAATGGCGTGCTCGGCGGCGCGCTGGCGGCGGAGAGTTTCACGCTGTCGCAGGCCTATCTGTTCGGCCATGCCGGCGACGGGGCGTATGGCGTCGACGTGATCGAGGGTGACTTCATCGATCTGTGCGACGACCTCGCCGAGGGCGCGATCGGCAAGGCCCGCGTCGGGCCGAAGGCCGGGCGTGTCACGCGCGAGGCGATCGACGGCGAGGCGATCGGCTACTCGGACGACGACGTCGAGGCGCTGCTCGACAAGAGCCAGGTCAAGGGTCACTGGCACAACAGCATGGTTAGCGCGACCGCGTCGCTGGCGGGCCGCGGATTGAGCCTGGCCGAGATCTGCGAACGCTGCGCGCGAGCGGCGACCGGCGGCGCCTCAGACCCTGAACTGACAGCACTGGCTAAAAGCGCAGTGGATAAGTTCGGCGTCGGCCTGCCGCGCGAGGTCGAGCACAAGTTGACCGAGGGGTTGAAGGCGCTACAGGCCGAGATCAGGGAGGCGCCGACCGAGGCTGTCATGTTCGACAGCATCGGTGTCAGTCCAGGCATGGTGACGCAGGACGGCGTGGCGCGGGTGTTCGCCGAGCGGTATGCCGATCAGATGCAGTACTGCCACCACGCCGGCGCCTGGCTGGAGTGGACCGGCGCGCAGTGGAAGCGCGATGATGTACAGCGCGCGTTTCAGTTTTCGCGCGAGCTCGGCCGCGAGTTCAGCGAGCACTCGGCGCGGACCGAGTTCAAGGCGCTGCGCACGGCGGCGTTCGCCAGCGGGGTCGAAAAACTCGCCCGCGTCGACCCGCGCATCGCGGCGACGTCGGAGCGATGGGACCAGGACCCGTTCCTGCTCGGCACACCAGAAGGTGCCGTCGACCTGCGCACGGGGCGGCTCAAGGCCTCAGACCCAGCCGACGGCATCACGCGACTGGCGGCGGTGGCGCCGCGGGCCGGGATGGCCTGCCTAGTCTGGCAGCGTTTCCTCAGCGAAACCTTCGCCGGCGACGCCGAGCTGATTCGGTTCATCCAGCAATGGTTCGGCTACTGCCTCACCGGCGACACCAGCGAGCATGCACTGCTGTTCGGGTTCGGCAATGGCGGCAACGGCAAAAGCGTGCTGATGAACACCATCAGCGGCATTATGGGCGGCTACGTCACATCCGCCCCGATGGGGACGTTCACGGCCGCCAAGCATGACGCGCACCCGACCGAGATTGCGATGCTGCGAGGGGCGCGGCTGGTGGCGGCGTCGGAGACGGAGCGCGGGCGAGCCTGGGCCGAGAGCCGGATCAAGCAACTGACCGGCGGGGATCCGGTTACCGCCAGGTTCATGCACAAGGATTTCTTTACCTTCCAGCCGGCGTTCAAGCTGGCGATCATGGGCAACCACAAGCCGTCGCTGCGCTCGATCGACGACGCGGTGCGGCGAAGGTTCAACCTGGTGCCATTCATGAACCGGCCGGCCGTGGTCGACCACCGGCTCGAGCAGCGGCTCAAACCGGAGTGGCCAGGCATCCTGCAGTGGATGGTCGAGGGCTGCCTCGATTGGCAGGCGAACGGGCTGATCCGGCCGGCCGCGGTGGCCTTGGCGACCGACAGCTATTTCGAGGACCAGGACCTGTTCGGGCAGTGGCTCAAGGAGGCGTGCGAGGAGCAGCCGAGGCACACCGAACCGACCGCGGCGCTGTTCAGTAAGTGGGAGGTTTTTGCGCACGAGGCGGGTGACTTTGCCGGCAGCAGAAAACTTTTCGCGGAGGAATTAAGCAAACGTGGGTTTTCGACGGTGAAGGCAGGACACGGTAACGTCCGCAGCGTGAAAGGGCTAAAACTTAAGCAATCTCAGTTAATTAAGAGTTTACTCACGGTGGTACCGAAGGACCCGGAGTGAAAAATGCGAGCGCATGCGAGCACGCCGTCCGTATCTTCCTATATAACAGTACGTGCACGCAGGTGTGGGAGTACTATACGGACAGCGTGCTCGCATGTGCTCGCAAATGGCGATTTTGCCCTTCGGAAAAACGGAAGCCCCGCCGGTTGGCGGGGCTTTGGGGTGGTCGGCGGCGGGGTTGGTTTTAGGGGGTCGGCAGCGGCTTCGCCTTGCCGTCGACCCAGACGTAGTTGACGGGGTCGTCGCTCTCGATCGAGCGCCAGCCGGTGACGGCAGTCCAGCGCATCATGAGGTCGTGGACGTAGGCGTCGGCCTCCTGGCGGGTGGCGAACCGGCAGGCGTTGCCGGTCCATTGGCCGCCGCGATCGGCGATGACTTCAGGTTTCCACGACATAGCCGGCCTCCCGGTGGGGCAGCGCGTCGATCAGGGCGTCGACCAGATCCCAGGCCTCGTCGAAGGTCAGGGAGACGCTGGTGTAGTCGCGGGTGCGGCGGATCTGCAACAGCACGTCCTCGGGCGACTGGCGGTAAACGCGGACGCTGTTCTGCGCGTTCATGTCGGCGCCGACGATCGAGCGGCGGGGCTGGCTGCGGGTTGCGATGACTTCAGGCATTGGTAGCTCCAGGATGGGGTCTAGGGTTAGCAGGGCGGCCCCTGGGTGCGCTCCCAGGGGCCGGTGTCAATAGCTTTTTTGCTATTTATTTTTGTTGCTGTTTAATGGCTCGGCGCGAGATGTTTTCAATTTGCGCAAGACCTGCGACAGCGTGGCCGTAGTCGGAGATCAGTTGTTCTATCGTTGTGATATCGTCATGTGCCTGCTCGCGAAGTTTGAGTGGAATTAGGCCGATTAGGTCGCGAAGGGCTGACTGGGCTGAGTTGATTGTGGTCATGGTAATCCTTTTCAGATGTTGTGGATTGAGCGGTACTGGGCGAGCGTCAGGCGGCCACTGCGGTAGGCAACGCCGGTGACATCCTGATCAGCTTCGGCCCGAGCGATGGCGGCCAGTTCGTCCTTTGTCACGCGCTGGGTGACGACGTTGAAGGTCTTGATGTTGTGGCGAGAGGCCATCCAGAGCTTGGCGGCGAAGGCGTCGGCGAATTCGCGGGTGACGATGGTGGTTTCCTTCTGGCGGCTGATCCAGATGCGGTAGGTTTTCATTTGCTTGCTCCGTTGTGTGCGCCGTTTCGATGGTTGGACTATAGACCACCAGACAGGGGTGTCAACAACAAAATAGCATAAAAACTATTTTATTTTTTGTTGACACCCCAGACTGGCAGTCTACAGTGATCGAACACACAACAGGAGCCGACCATGGCCTATCCTAAGACCTTCTACTTCCCCGACAGCGACAACCACGCGATCGTCAACATCATGCCGGGCGGCAAGTTCTCGGCGGTCGACCCCGACCAGCCGCAAGACGGCCAGGCCCTGATCTGGGGCCTCGGCAATACCGAGCTGGAGGCGATCGCCGACCTCGCACAGCAGATCCGCGAGGCGGAGTGATGAAGCACGACTGGCAGCTAAACCGCACCATGTCGTCAGACGAGTTTCTGATGACCATCCATGCCCTGGGCCTGAGCCAGGCCGCCGCGGGGCGGTACCTGGGCCGATCGGCACGCACCACGAACCGCTACGTGCACGGACAGGCGGCCATCCCGCCGGCGGAGGTTCTACTGCTCCGGGCGCTTATCGCCTGTAAAGTCGAACCCCTGGCGCCGGCCTGGAAGGCCGACCGCGATAAGCATTGGGGGTAGCCGTGCACACACTGCTGATTGTGACGCTTTGCCTGTTCGTGCCGCTCTGTCTGATCGGTATTTTTGGCAACCACAGCAACAGGTAGGGGTGATTCCCACTCTTGACGCCATATCTGGGGGCGCGCATGGTTTGCGCGCCCTTTTTGCGTTGCGGGGGACGCAGTCATGTCCGGCGGCAAGATCATACCGATTATCGACGCCGAGAACCGCAAGCAAACCGCGGCGCTGCAGGCGGTGTTCAATTCCGATATTGCGGTTCTGATCAATGCCTTGGATGACATGCTGATGCCGATCGAGCAGCGTATTGAGGAGCTGAAACAGCGGGTTGGAAAACTTGAGGAGGCAGGGGGTGATCCCTGAGCTAAGTGGTTAAGAAAACAGCAGATATTAGATCTTTAGCCCGCGGCTACACCGACGTCTGCATGCGCACGCTGGGCGGCTGGGCGACAGCTGATGAAGGCGTTGATCCTGAGATCAAGATCCGCGCGATCGGCATGCTGCTCGACCGCGGCTACGGCAAACCAAACCAGCCGACTGAAAATAAAATCGAGGGCGAGGTGAACATCATCTTGCGCGACATGATGGCAGAGCGAGCAAAAAAGAAATGAGCACGCGCGTTGTAGTCAAACCAATACGACGCTGCCAATGCGCAGCGTGCAAGACGGTTCAACACGCGTCGTATTGCGCCGTACATAACGCTCCGGCGCTGCCGATCGGCAAATGCAACTGTGATGCGTGGAGACAGATATCGTCCTTGCTCGACGCGGAGCAGCGATGAACGCGCGCGTCAACATCAAGTTGCCTGCGGATGGATGGGAAGCGCGCGCCCATCAAGAAAAGCTCTGGGACTATTTAGTCGGCGGCGGCAAACGCGCGGTCGCGGTCTGGCACCGCCGAGCTGGAAAAGATGAAGTGCTGTTGCATTACAGTGCCTACGCTGCGATGCGCCGGCGCGCGAATTACTGGCATATGTTGCCGGAGTTTGGCATGGCTCGCCGCGCGATATGGGACAGCGTCAATCCACATACGGGAAGGAAGCGCATCGATGAGGCTTTTCCACAAGCCATCCGCGCCAGCACGCGCGATAACGACATGCAGATCAAGTTCATCAATGGCAGTACCTGGTCCTGCGTTGGAAGCGACAGCGTCACCCACGGCGGCGGCATCGGCTCAAGCACCGCCGGCATCGTGTTCTCTGAGTACGCCCTCGCCAATCCGTCGGCCTGGGGATACTACCGGCCGATTTTGGAAGAGAACGACGGCTGGGCGTGCTTCATCTCTACTCCCCGCGGACGCAATCATTTACTCACGACGTTTCAGCATGCGCAACGTACAAGCGGCTGGTTCGCCGAGATCCTCACCGCCGGAGATACTGGTGCTCTCTCACACCAGGCTCTTGCCGAAGCC
>Ga0105104_10002422_pt1 | contig 13656 bp, 21 predicted proteins | sample PPLLaktember2015_3_FD_87034 | JGI IMG/M metagenome (GOLD analysis project Ga0105104, IMG submission 87034) | Freshwater sediment microbial communities from Prairie Pothole Lake near Jamestown, North Dakota, USA - PPLs Lake P7 Core (6) Depth... | ecosystem: Environmental > Aquatic > Freshwater >...
TCTGGTCTACCTTTAATTGTTATTGCCATTTTGTTTTATTTTAAATTGAATCTAATTCGTCTAATATTATATAATTATAAGCTTCTGCTATTTGCTCCTGAACTCGTTGATATGCTAATGAATTTAATACATTATTAGTTATATTAAATTTTCTATCCAAAAATTCAAAATAATCTAAAGCTTCCATTTTTAATGAATACCCAGAGGTTGTCGTAACTACTATCCATTTGATTGAGTCACGTAGTCTACCACTATCAACTAATCCTTGTTTGGTTAATTCGTCTCTAAATAATCTGGTTAAATCATTAGCAGCTTCATTTAATTTTCTTTCAGCATCTATTCTTGCCATTGATAGTGTAAGGTTTTAATTTGTAAAAATCTTTGATTATTCTTATTTGGAATATCGTGAATTATTTGATACTTTGTTGTTTGGTTAATTATTTTGACATAATAAATATAATTACGTTGTAACCATCTATATTGTTTTTCATTCAAATTAAAGAACGCATTTATATCACAAGACTTTCTTGATATACTATTTAATTGTAATGTATCAAAAGCTGAATAAAATACAACAGAGCTTTCAAATGAGCATCTATTATATGTTGAATCATTTATCTTCATCTTTGTATTTAAATCGCTGTAATGTACTTTAATGGTGCGTATGTACGCACCACTTGAACCTTCATTCTCTATGATGGTTTCAATATAATTATTATGGTCCAAAACTAAACGATTATCTGATTCTTTTTTTGATTTAAATGCAAAAAATAAAACACAAGATAAAGCTAAAATAAAAATTGAAATATTTTTCATTTAAATAAAAGGGTTTAAATCATTATTATTATTTTCATTAATTATTTTAACAAATCCATTGGGGTCAAAGATGCCTTGTATTTGGGGGGCATAAGTATATTCCAATGGATGATAATCACTTGGTGCTGGGAACTTTGTTATAAAATCAGCCACATCAAAATTACTTGAACGAATTATAATGTCTGTTGTGAAATCTATTTCTACTATCATATTTTTAAATTTTTACTTTTGAAATGGCTATTTGACCAGTGATTTGGAATGAACCAGCAGCATATACATAACCATTAACCTCATCTATTATCATTCGGCTGCTAATGAATCCAGCAGCTATATTCCAACTTGGTGTCACAGCTATCCATTCATTACCATCAACCCCAATACATTGTATACTCATTTGAGTTATATTAGAGTTATTTTGAGCAAAATTAACTACATATATTTTACCAGTAGACCTATTACATTTAATGAATTGTGGTAAAGAAGTATATATATAATTTTCAAATAAAATTGTTGTTGTTGTATTTGGAGAAAATATTCTCACCTGATTACTTTGGTTAGTACTTACATAGTATCTGTCATTTATTGGGTTATACACCACACCAGTTGGAGGTGAACCTAATGTTGAACCAAAGTTATTTCCAGTTATAGCAACACCGTTAGTAGCTGTATTAATTGCGTAAAACTCACTTTGAGTTATACAAGTTCCAGCCAAATAACCATTATGTAATGATGATGGATTATTTACATATGTTATTGCTCTAATAGTTGTAACACCTAAACTAACAGCAGTTATAGTAGCAACAACAGCTAATGTCGTTGGATTTATTTCTGTGATTGTGTTGCTAATCCAATTTGCTATATACATTTTTGTTGGACTTATTTCAACATACTCCATACCACCAGTACCACTACCTGTTATATCACCACCCAAGTAAGTAAAGGTAGCTGGGTCATAGCGTCTTATGGTACCATTAACATTATTTGTTATCCAAACTTCGTTTCTCGATTCACAATAAATTGAATTATAGGCACCTGTTACACCAGAGCTTATTGCACCAATATATATACCACTAGACGCTTCAAATATCTCAACTATATTATCTGTAGTTGCACATACATACAATCTATCAACACTTGGTATTATTTCTTTTCCAACACTATCTCTTCTTTTTGGAAATGTACCAACAACAGTACTTGCTGCAACATTAGTATTTCCAGTTTCAAATCCGCTTACACTAAATGTACCACCTGTATTATTTGTAAATACGGCTGTACCAGCATTATATGTACCACCTGTTACAAATACATCAACACCTGATGTACCAGATGATGTAAAACCTGTAATTATTATATCTTGGTTGTCATTACGACTAAGTGTAAGTGTATTTGAATTGAATGTACCTCCAGTAACAAATACATCTAATGGTAACCCTAAATATGTTGTTGCACTAAATGTATTTGCACTCAATCCATTAGTAAAATTGGTTGGACCATTTACAGTACCACCAGTAAATTCACCACCACTTGATGGTGTTGTTGGCACCCAAGTTTGTGTTGCAGCTGAATAAGTTAAGACTTGTCCATTGGTTGCACCGCTTACATTAACATCGTGCAATTCACCCAAGACATCAACTCCTTCTTGAACCTTAACGAATATCTTACCGTTGTTTACGTGAGCGTAAACAACATACCCAATTGCAACTGGATGTGTTGTCGGTTCAATATTTGTTAGTCCACCAGCAGTTGTTTCTGATAACCATATAACATCACCATCACTCCAAGTTTCACCTTGAAGTGAACCTGTTGTATTTAAACCTCTTACATTACCAAATGTAGTGATAAAGCCTTCTTGATTATTATCAATATTTTCAGTTACTAAACCAAGCACACCTGTATGATTTGCTTTTGTGTTGGCTTGAGCCAACAATACAGCTAATCTTTGTCCTTGTGCTCCACCTTCAGCTGCTGTTCTAACTCTTACAACTTGATAGTTTGATTCAAGTAAATTGCTTCCAGTTTTATTTACAACCCTTACAACTTGTTCTTGACCAATTTGAAGTGTTACGTTTCCACCCTTCAATCCTAAATCCAGTGTACCATCAGTATCATTCCATTTAATCCTTGCCGTTTGGTTAGCAACAGTAGCACCAGTATTGAAATCAAAGTAATCAGTAGTTAAACCAGTTACCGTATTGATGGTAACGTTTAAATCTGGTTGGTCATTATTTTGTCTTATAGTAAATGTATTAGCGTCATCATAACCAAAGTTTGTAACAAACGTATCCGCACTAACAAATCCAGTTACACTAAATGTTCCACCTGTATTGTTAGTAAATATTACACTACCATTTGAATACGTACCACCAGTTACATAAATATCTGTACCAGAAGTAAAACCAGTGATGACAACAGATTGGTTGTCATTACGACTAAGTGTAAGAGTTTCGGTTCCTTGGTTGAATGTACCACCAGTAACATATATATCTGAACCACCAGTAGCACCAGTTGTAAATCCAGTGATATTCAATACATCACCATCGTTGCGAACAAGAGTTAATGTACCACTAGGGTTGTCATAACTACCATTTACTACAAACGTATCCGCACTAACAACAATTGCATCGATTTGGTTTTGAAGGTCGATTATAACAGCACATTCTTCAAGTGTCTCACAAGTCAAGAATTTAGTTGCATAAGTGAAATCACAAGTATATCCAGTAAGCGTAAAGTTATCAGTAAATGGAATTGAACAGTCATTGCTTTCAGCACTACCTTCAACTTCAACGTCTAAATACCAACCAGCTGTATAATCAACTAAGAAGTTATTTACTGGGATTGCTCTCGCTGTTGATAATACGTTTAATCCATTATCAGCAATCTTTAACCAATTATACAAGTCACGTAATGTAAGCAAAGTATCGTTAAGGATAGCTGATTCGTTACTTCTATCTTTTTGAAGGATATCAACCACATAAATACGGAAGAAGAATCTATCAACGTATTGTTCAAATGTTACATCACTAGGAACTACATAAAGAATAGGGAATGTATTATCAGCAGAACTAAAATTATCGATTTGTTCGAAAAATGATGTCTTATAACGCTTAATAGCTAAGTGATTAGCTGCGAATTGTTCAAGTGCATTTTTGACAGTTATGAAGGAAGATGTACTCATTTATATTTTGTTTTATTTATAATTATATTTTAATTGGTTTTGCTTTTAATACCCTGTTGAATAAATCTTGAATGATGGTTTTGGTTTCTTACCTAATTTCATAAGGGCCAAATATCTTGTCGCATCGATTGCGTGATTATTAATATCTTCAGGTATATTGGTTGTATTACCTTCTTTATCCTTCTTCCAACTATATGTTTCTAATTCTTTTTTAAGATTTATTGAGCGTTTGGTTATTAGCATTTGGTATTCCTGTAATATTTGAATACCAGCCAATATACTATCAGGACCTTTCTTTGTTGGTTGAATACGATTCAATCCATATGCTTTTATTTCAGCAATTGATTTAGGTTCCGCTGAATCTGCATATATTTCATCATTTTGTTTTACACCATCAGCTTTCAATAAATTAGCAATTTCTGAATTGGATAAACCTTTACGATAAATAACTTCATCTAATATTAATTGTCCATTCCAACGGTACACACCAATTGTTGCTGTTGGGTCGTTTGAGAAACCAAAGTCAAGACCATAACCAATCAATTCAGCTTCCGTTGGTACATTATCAATTTGGTTCCAATTATTGAATATAAGCCCTTCTAAGCTACCTATTTCACCATCAAGGTATACACGACACCAATTGGCCCAATAACTTGATGTAAGGGCTTTAATTCGATGCGATTCAAGAAAATTAATAATGTTATCAGATAAGGCTTCATTATCTTTATAAGTTAATATTAAATATTCAGCATTTTCCAAATCGTGTGCCCAGAATCTATTTGTTGGATTAAAGTCAATCCATATATCATTTGATGTTCGCATTGCTAATTGAGTAAATGATTCTTCAGATACTCTATTTGCTTCGTTTACGAATAAATGTGTTCTTCGTGAACCTCTTAATTTATCAGCATCTTCAACACCAAAGAATTCAATATAACTACCATTATAGAATGTATATGTTGAATTTGTTTTATTCCAATGGTTGTCAATATAACGATTTGTCATTTTCATTATATTTAAGAAGTCTCTTATGGCACCACGTCTTAGGTGTGGATGTGATTCAGATACAACACTTATTGCTTGATTAGGATGTCTTGCACAAATATCAATCAATATAGCCAAAATAGAAAAAGTCTTAGAACTTGAGGTACCACCTTGGATAACCTTTATTCTAGACTCCATATTTCTAATTTTCTTTAGAGCTGTTGTATAAGTAAATTGCATTATGCTGTTGGATTCTTTTGTGGTTTGATTTGTGTTGGGTAATTCCCTTTTATTTGTGTTGGTTGTGGTTTGCTTTTGCAAGTTGTCAAGACAACTATTGAACAAAACACAATTAGAAATTTACTTATTGTCTTCATCTTTATTAGGTATTTGATTATCGTTGAATAATGGTTGTTCTCTATTAATTGTTACCATTGATTCAATAGGTGCATTATATCCTAGCATCTTTACAGCCAATTCATAAGCTTTAATAGCTATTGATGGTCTATCGTATATATTATTATTAACTATAATTTTAAGGTCATTCAAGATATCTACTTTCTTTATTATTTCTTTTTTTGCTAATTCTTCTTTTTTTTCTTTTATGTAGTTAAGGACCTTATCGTTCCTTAACAAGCGACATCCATTAGCCCAAGCACTTGCATCATTTGTACAATTTGGGTAAGCTGCTTTATATGCGGCTGTTGCATTACTTGAATTTAAATAATGGTCAGCAAATTTAATCCAACTGTCTTTCATATTCCTCCAATTCTTTTTTTAAATTATTTTCCCAAGCTTGATTCAATTTGGACCTAACTTGATTATATTTACAACTACACCCCATTGATTCTCCAAAAAAATATAATGATAATGATTTGGCCATATTTATATCTTCGTGTGCTATTGCTAAGAATGTTTTTAGGGCTTTCAATTTAGTTAATCTATTGTTTTCCATATATATTAATTATTTATTGATGTTGTTTTGTTCATTATCATATGCTTCTTTTATTTTTAATTTCAATTTTTTAATTAAAGTATAACACGTTGTTCTTGAAAGTCCAGAGTGTCTTGATAATGCTCCTGATGTATTATAGCCTTGATTAAATACAATGTCAAATAATAATCTATCTTCTGGTCTTGCTTTTTTAATCCACGAATGAATAAAGTTTACTTTATTCTGTATATTAAATTCTTCTTCAAGCCATTCTTCAATTAATTCTTCTTCGCTTATTGTGTCATCAACTTGATTAACATAATGAATAACATCTTGTGGTTGAATATTATCTTTTACGATTGTTTTCTTTATCTTTGTGTTTGACCAGATAACTTGCATATTCATATAATTAACAATAATCGATTTAATTCGATTATCTGACATATTATGTGTTTCAAGGTCGGTTAGATGTAAATAACAATTTGAGATAAGTTCTGGGGCCAAATATCTTTTATTTAATTTGCTGGTTAGATTAATTGCTGTTTGTTCTATCCATTTATAGTTTTCTGTGAAATATTGGTTAAGTTTATTATTATTCATTTTCACCCAAATATTTGTTATTGATTTGAGTGTCTAACTCAATTATTCCATATTTAAATTCAGCACTATCTTCTGGTATTACTGTATTTGCCAGTTGAATATAATGGTCAATTTCACAGTTTTTTGCTGTTACAATTTGTGCTGCACATAAATACATTTCTTGTTGTACAGCTTCAAGTAGCCAATAATAATATGCATCAAGTGTTATTGATGCATCTTCTAATAATCTTTCTAAATTGATATGAGTTGCTGCTGCTATTGTTGATAAAAGGAAGAAATCCTCATCTTGGTCATCTATGTTGTCGCAAACCTCTTCGCAGTATTTAACGAATTCTAATAATGTTTTAAATTTCATAACTTTAATTAATTCTATCCCAAATGTTATATGCTCTTTTTAATTCTTGATAGATATTTAGTTGTATCTTTTTCACGTATATTGCGTCCCAAAACTGTAAACAACCAATATCCTTTATCTTGGTTGATTGGGATTGGTTGTTTATTCTTGCTTCAATTAATTCAAATTTAGGTTTTTTACATTGTTTAAGGTCCCAAATAAGTACTCCATCTTGAAAAAAATTTATGTATAATACTTTATCAAATTCATTTGCTCTCGACATTAGATAATCGTATTTGGATTTTTCAATAAAAAAACCACCAACCACATCTGTATAATCTGAATGTCTTACTTTTATTTCAGCCAAATTTGTTTCACCATTTTTTTCATCAATGTAATTACTAAATGTTACATCATAACTATCTTTGCCATTATATGGCGTGAATTTAATATTATAAATTGAATCATCAATCTTTGCTAACTGTTTGAACATCAGTCTTTCTCTGATTGATTTGGCTTGTATATGTCTTATATCTTGTTGTTTCATTTTTTATCTTTATTATATAAATATATTAATTTTTTAAAAAAGTTGTATTTCTCAAAAAAAATTAATATCTTTGTAAAAGATATTATAATTTTATGGAAAGAGAAATGATTATTGAAAATATGAAAGGACCAAAAGTTGGTACAAGTAATAAACTTAAACTAAATGACTTTAAAGTTGAGATTGGTCAAGTTGTGAAAGGTGGTAATAGTGTGTATATATCAATTGGTGGTGATGTATTCGATAATGGGCAAATAAGCCTCTCTAAGAACTTTTCTCGTTTAAATGAACGTCTATCTCATCTTGTATCTAAAAGTGCGTCAGAACTCTTTAAAACGTTAAATAAACGTATGCCATTTATTTTAACTCACGATTGTGCAGAACTTAAAACAAAAGATAAATGGTCATATTTTAATTTGGAAGTTACCTTGTATTTTAGTGAAGGTGTTCGTATTCCTGATATAAATGATGATTTGATGTTGATGGGTTATATTATCTTGGATTATTTGGAGGATGAGTTTGTGTTGGAGATTAGACCACATAAATAAATAAGGCCCCTTGATTGGGGCCTTTATTATTTAATCTGCATAAAAATCATTATAATTATAATCAATCTCTGGTTTAACATATTTAACTACTTTTGTTTTATGGGTGTAATTCCTTGTATCATATTTTTTTACACCTACTTTAAAATTTGGAAATAATTTCTTTCTCAATTTTTTCATATATTTAGTTAGTTGATTTCTATCCCATCCTTTTTCTTTTGCTATTTCTGGCCATATATACCCTTGAATTAATTTATTAATAATATTCTTTTCTTCATCATTTAATTGTTGAATAAGTTGTTTAATTTCAAAATTATCTTCATCAATCATAACATCTAACTCTACATCTACATTTTCTGTTATTTGTGATTTTTTGGTTAAATTAACTCTTATATTTATTCGTTTTATTGAATTTTTCAGAACAATATATTGGTAGTTTTTATAATTTTGATAATCTGATGTGTCTATATTCTTTTTAATAACTGCTTGATTAAATTGGACAACAGCATCATTTATTGCCATATCTCTTTGTTCATCGTTTAAATAATATAATTCAGGTATAGTTGGTGCTAAATGTCTCATTTCAACCAGAAATTTATGAGGTAGGTTATTATATACTTGGGCACCATTATATTTTATTTTTGAAACTTTCATTTGTATTCTTTTTTACTTCGTTCATACCAAGTTGTGGTATTTTTTATTTTATTTGATTTAACTTCAGCACCCATATGTATTTGTAGCTTGGTGATTGCTCGTTCATATAATTGCCTTGTGCGTTCTCTGCTTATGCCTAATATATCACCAATATCTTTAAGTGTCATTGGTTGTGAGTTATCATTAAGGTCCAAATGTGATTCAACTATCATTCTTTCTTTTTCAGATAAAGTCATTAGAGCCGTTTTAAGAGCGTTATTTTGCTCTGGGTATATGTAGGTATCACTTGAAGGTATAACGTCTTCTAGAGTGTCCCCTTCATCGTTTAATGGTATATTAATTGATATTGTTGGAATGGTATGTTCAACTAACTTATTTGCTGGAATATGAATAGTACGAGCATTGTTGGTTAGAAAGTTCATAATACTTCCTTTAATACAGGTTGTTATATAAGACTTTTCATCATTATTTATTTTAGACTCATCCAAACGTTCATAAGCTTGAATAGCTGCCATATGACCAACACTAATCATATCATCCAAATATTGTGGTTGATTATAACGCATTGCAATTGTTTTAATGTAACGGTCAAAAGATTTGATTATTTGCTCAGGTGTCTTTTTCATTTTGTCTTTTATAATAAATATGAAGAAAAATTAAAAAGTACATATTATTTTTATGGAGGGGGGTGAGCGGAACTATTAAGAAATACACCACTCATAACCATATGATGATTTTCTATTTTCGTGTAAACATTTGTTTATTGAACGACCACTACCTAAATTGTTTTCCTTACAATATCTAATAGCATCACTAATAGATGAAAAAACATTTATAATAATTCCATTTTTTGATTGAATGATTGTTTTTGCCATACCATTTCTTCCTCCAAACATTTTTTGTGGTGTTTGTGGTTTAAATAAACCTAACTTAATAGCGTGTTGAGAATTTTCTTTAGATGTACACCATTCTAAATTTTCAATATTATTGTTTAACTTATTTCCATCTATATGGTTAATAAAATCTTTTCCTTCTATTTTAGATAAATAAGTTAATGCTACTAATCTATGTATTTTATAATTTTTCTTTTTTATGGTTATTGTTTCATAACCATTTCTAATAAATGTTTTAAGATATTTTTTTGATAAATTGCTGTATACTTTACCATCTTTGGTAATTGTATAGTTTTCTAAAATTGTTTTCATATTCAAATGTACTATCTTTTTTTTTAAAAGTCAAGTGCTTATATCCGTTTTACCCCATTTGGTACATTGATATTTGTCCACAGGCTGGTATCTTCCCGCAGGGGCAGTTGAGAGTGGTTTTTCTCTTTAGAGTTGGATGTGTGCTTTTTTATATCTATATTGAATGTGGTTTTTTATTCTATTTAGAGTTGGATATGACTTATTCAATAGTTGGATATTAATTGCCTACGGCTTTTTACTTATGTAAGTTGGATATTGTTTATCTTAATATAAGTTGAAGATAATAAGCTACGCTTTAGTTTAATTAAAACTTGGATAGATGATATTCAATAGTTGAATATAATAAGCTACGCTTTGATATTATCTTTATCAAGTTGGATATTGTTTCTCTTATTTTTAATTTATAATAACTAATATAGTTACACCTATCAAAATGATAGTACTGTCAAAATGATAGTAATATTAATTTTATCAATATATTTATCTTTATCTTTATTTTTATTTTTATCTTTATTTTTATTTTTATCTTTATTTTTATTTTTATCTTTATCTATATACTTATCCATATACTTATTTTTATCCTTATACTTATCCTTATCCTTATCCTTATCCTTATTAAGGTTAGGTCTGGGTTAACCCAGAAAGAACCCAGAAGAACCCAGAAGTAACCCAGAAGAACCCAGAAGAACCCAGAAGTAACCCAGAAAAACCCAGAATTAATTTTAAATGTTATTTTCAACTAAAAATAATATATTTGATTATCAATGAGTTAAAGAAATTTAATAAAAAAAAGTTAATTTTAGTTTGACTTTTTTTAAACTTTTATTATTATTGTGTATATTTATAAACGAGAGCAAGATACTCTCAAGATAATAACAATAAAATAAAATAAAACAAAATGGAAAACAACCAAAGTAAAGTAAAAGGTTTTCACTTAAGTGAAGACACAATCAACAAGCTAACAATTTTAGCTAAATCAAATCGTAATAATAAATCACTTACGATTGAAAAACTAGTTGAAGAAGCATTCAACTCAAAAATAACATCAAATGAAACACAAATTAAATAATGGAAAATCAAACAAACATCAACGGAATAGTATTTTTACGTAGTTATTTTGAATCAGTTCAAGAATTAGAAGGTAATGATAAATTAGAAATGTATGAAGCTATATTCAATTTAGTATTTAACGGAATTGAACCTAAATTTAGTAAAAAATATTTAAATGCTATTTTTATATCAATACAACCAACACTATTATCTTCAATAACAAGATACAAAAATAGTGTTGAAAATGGAAAAAAAGGTGGTAGAAAACCTTCAAATAAAACAACAGAACAACCATCAACTCAAAAACAAAAAGTAGAAACAAACCAACAACCTTCAATAACTGAAAATAAAAAACCAATCATTGAAGAACAAACAAAAAATGATGATGTTGATAATATTCAAGGAATTGAAATAGATGAAGAATCTGAACAAGATATAAAAGAACCATATGAATTTTATTCAATGGATGATGATACAATACCGTTTGATTTTTTAATTGACTATTATAACACTCTTAAATTTAGTAATCAAGTTAAAAGGGTTAATGTTTATGGTATGATTGAAAATGGTGAAATAACAAACAAACAACAATTATTAGAACATTCAACACTATAAACTATGGACTACAAAAATTACATTCAACAAACTCTAGCCAACGCACAACCTAAATCAAAAAATGAATTCGTTGACTTATCAAGTTTTACTAAAGAATTAAATATAAATTCAATGGATAAAAAAATACTACTTTCAGCCATAGCTGAAGGAAGAATAAAAACAAAAGAAGATATTAGAGAAGGTCTTAAAATTCTAAATCAAATAAAAATTAATAGATAAAATGAAAAACAAGAAAACTAAATACTTTACTGAAGGGCTTCAATCTGAAGCCTTTCAAGTTGTAATTAAACCATCAGATTGGCCAAATCCAATCCGTTTAACTTACTCAAAACCTAAAGGTGGTGTTCTTACATCTATTGAAGAATTGGATGCATCAGAAAGAGTTATTTGCAGTTGTTCATTCATAGGACGTTCTGCAAATTGCTCAGAAGGTGGTGAATGGTTGAAAGATGATAAGCCATTCTTCAATAGCTTCAAAGCTCAAGATTGGATTCTAACTCCCTTATTTGTAGAACAATATTTTAAAAATCACTAACATAACTTGCAAGTTTCAAAAACTTTTCGTTACTTTGCTTTATCAATAACCAATTAATAACTAAAAACTAAAAACAAAATGAAAACACTAATCGCAATCCTTGCACTTGTAGCTGCTCTACTTACTGTTAACTCTATCCAAGCGCAAACAATCACAACAACTGACTCTATTGAATTACGAATCATTCAACGTAATGTCCTTGAGATTAACTCAATTAACCTACGCTTGGAAAACTTTGTCAGACAAAATAAAAGAGCTAATGGCTTCTTTTTCTTTGGAGCAATCGTTGGAGGCATCGGTGCTTATGCTATGACACAAGCAACCGACCAATATACACTTAGAAATGCAACTGGCGTAGTTGCACTAGGTACACTACTATCAGCAACTGGTGTGGTTATTCGATTGGATAGTTTCAATCGTTTAAACAGAAAACCAATTCAATACTAATTATTACCGTTCATTTTAAAATAATTTGGGGCCTCTTAAGGGCCCCATTTTATTTTATAAACGTTTTGCAGTAGGAACTAATTATTATTATAATAGTTTAATGTATATATGCGAAAACGTCTTATCATAATTCTACTTATTTTTCTTTTGATGCTGTTACCTAGTAGCTGCACAACACGTAAGTATTTAAATCATCGTGGTTATCCTAAACGAATCCCAATATACCTTCAAGACAAATACAGACACCCACTAACCAAAAAAGAAACAAAACAAAAACTAATTAAACCAACAACAATAAATTTAAATAAATGGTAAGACTTTTATTCATATTAGTATTTATGACAACTATGTTGAATGGACAAACCATATTGGAGAATTTCGATTCAACATCTAACTGGAATTTTACCAATGGTGCTGGGATACAAGAGTATCCCAATAATAATTATGCTTCAACTAATATTAATGATTTACCTTACATCAATGACACACTTATTACCATAACTAGTCCAACCTATCAATTTGAATGTGAAAATGTATTGGTGGTTGAATTTGCGTTATTTGGTAATATCGAAGATTCAGATACATTATTCTTTCAATACAAAGAAAATAATGAATGGTTAACCAAAGATTGGTATACAGGAATTAAAGATATAACACCATCATATAACTTTAGTCCGTTCACAACTCAATTTAGATTTGTGTTAAAAACAGATAGTGCTAAATTAGACTCTGCTGAAATAAACGGGACAATCGTTGAATATGACGCATCCAATAGTTATGTTGGTAGAGTTGATACCAGAAGACAAATACTAGTTTATTTTTATGATATTGATTTTTTTAAGATTGATTGTTCAACTCCATTATCGATTAATCTATTATCATTCTCTGGAGCACCATATGCCAATTATAATCAATTAGAATGGATTACAGCAACTCAAACCAATAATCAATGGTTTAGGTTATCCACATCATCTGATGCTCTTAAATGGTCTATAATTGATTATATAGCTGGTGAAGGTAATTCAAATAATATAATAGAATATGTATATAGACATTATCAACCAACTGGTATATATTATTTATTGGAGTCAATTGATGGTAATGGTTATGTAACATCAAGCGATATAATTGTTATCAATCGCAAACCAGGCTCAACCCTTCTCAAAATCATCAACCTAGCTGGTCAACCAGTAACCCCCGACTACCAAGGTATAGTAA